>Ga0209208_10005413_pt1 | contig 17792 bp, 5 predicted proteins | sample S1TSphfallax_3_FD_187694 | JGI IMG/M metagenome (GOLD analysis project Ga0209208, IMG submission 187694) | Host-associated microbial communities from peat moss isolated from Minnesota, USA - S1T2_Fd - Sphagnum fallax MG (SPAdes) (version 2) | ecosystem: Host-associated > Plants > Peat moss >... | reverse complement strand
CCTACCCTTCCTGGAGGAGGAGGTGGTGGTGGAGGTGGAGGGGGAGGAGGAGCACCTACCCTTCCTGGAGGAGGAGGTGGTGGTGGTGGAGGTGGAGGAGGAGCACCTGGCCTTCCCGGAGGAGGAGGTGGTGGTGGAGGTGGAGGGGGAGGTGGAGCACCTGGCTTTTCTGGAAGAGGTGGTGGTGGAGCCTCACCTAACCTTGGTGGAGGAGGTGGGGGTGGAGGTGGAGGAGGAGCACTGCCAAATTGTGTTGTGGGAGGGGGAGTTGGAGGAGGAGGAGCCCTGCCAAGTCGTGTTGGGGGAAGGAAAGGAGGAGGTCCCCCAATTCCAGAGTAATCAGTGGAAGGGAGTGCAGGTGTACGCATAATGCCTGGAGATTCTGGAGGTGGCAAAGTATGAAGTGGGCTTAGTGTATAAGTTTGAGGAGCAGAAGAAACCAGTGGCTTGAATTTACGAGGAGAGCCAGGGGAAGACCATGTGCCATGGCCACCCGGAGAATCACCTGGTAGCAGCTTCTCCAACCGTTCCTGGAACTCAGAGGCAGTCATTTGTTGCAGAAATCTAAGAGCAGCATCCCCATGACCATCCACCCAGTCCCCACTACTGAAAAGCTCCTGAACTTTTGCAAATGCATCCATGGGTAATTCTCCCTTCTCTTCCCCACCAAGCATTATCACAGGGGCAATTGACATAGGAGCCACCTCTGTTTCATTGAAAAGCACCTGTCAAACAACAGCAACTCTATGTAAGGATCTGAGGAAGTATGAAACCAAAAACCTGCAAATCAAACCTCTTGTCATGCAGACCATGTGTTCACTGGCCTTTTGTGACAGATGGAGATATGTTCTTTTTCTTTCAACTAGAGAAACAGAGACAAACATAAAATGTGATCAGAAATATCAGATGGGAATTTGTAGGTCAGGGTACCATACGCATGTGGGTTCAGCCACAACACATAACTGATCTCATAAACCCTTGGGAATTACAAGCATATAAAGCACACAACTGTGATGCTGCAAGACAGGAGTGACTCACCTCTGCTCGAAAATCTTTAGGGAATCGTTCTTTGGCATTCCATAAAATGTCTATGTCATCCCGTGTGAGAATTAGGATATTGGACCTAATGAAAGCTGTATTAAACATAACCCGGAACATCATCTCCTCTCGATCTGTTTCATGCTCCAGATTTATGCACTCCATCACAACATCACCTCTCACAGCACATTGCAGATCGATCTTGACAACGTCACAATCAACCTGGATTGACCCACAGCAGTTGATGGTATTATGATAACCACCATGCTCTCAAAAGACCATTTCCAGTTCCTGACAGTTTCTTCTTGTGTTACTGGGGTGCATTGCTACAGCAGCTATTCTCACAATCAGTATCATGTGCTCATGAGTAGGTTCCTATTAGTCCTGCTCAATGCTGTATACCATGCCTGACACATGATGCTTGTGGTTTCTTTGGTGATTTCTTGCATGAAGAAATCTCTGTGCTGACAGCTAATCTGGCATTCTTTGATCAGCCACCAACAGTATTGAGAGCTAAACAGAACACAAGCTCAACCAGAGCATACTTCAGGCATACAAGAACAGAGAATCAGCACCAATACAAACTTGGTTCTTGTGCATGTTGAGTATTCTCAACAACCAGGAAACCCTAAATGTAACCTCCTACTCTCAAAAATGAACAAATTGCAGGACATGGATTGTACAAATGACAAAACCCATGACACAGGCAAGCCCTAAAAAGAAAAACCCTTGCAGACTTGAATCCTAGGAAATGGGGACATGTACCTGACGATAGTGCCGGACTCGCTTCTTACTTTGAGAGAAAAGCATTTGGGTTGTGCGGTTTTTTTTGGACCGTGGATCTTGTCCAAATATGCGAACCAAAGGCCTGCACCCCCCCTCAGAATCGAAGCTTGGAACCACCCTGAAGATAAGACAGTCTAATGTAAGGGACCGGTCAGGTGGAGGCCATTCCGGTGCATTGTTTCTTCTTGAAACATATTGAAGATACCGTAGTTGTGATGGCATTGGATTCAAAGGTGAAAGAAGAGGAAGCAATCCTTTGGGCGCCTCCCTGTGAAGCATATCCAGGGTTTTGAGCTCCCCTGTATACATCTTCCCATATATAAGAAATGCTGCAAGGATGAAAGCAAGCAATGGCCAGCCTCCTCTCTCACAATGCATGAGAATTATGTTCTGATTGCCTTCTAAAGACAACCAGCTCTCACTGGAGCGAAGAAAATGGTGAATCATCTCCATGGACAGAATCGGGCAACCTTCATACTGGCGAGGATAATCCATGACTGTCATGTCATACTGTGCTAAAATCTCTGTCAAATGACTCTTCCTCTCCCCCTCCCTGAAATTGAACACCAGATACGATGAGTCTGGAAACTGCTCATGCAGCTGTGTGGCAATCTGCCGCATGTAAATCTTGTATGTCTCATCCTCAAACACATCCGTTGAGAAGCAGGAATCAAACACTGCACAGCAGCACACAAAGCATCTCAGTCTCTTTCACTGAGGACAACAGAGAAAAAAAAAACCCTAGCATGCGCGTGAACAAGCAGTCCTTTGGACCAACAGTCTCTCTTTCACCCATCCTTATTAGGGTTACAGCATTCCTTTGTCACATGGGGGTGGGGTGAACACATCCTGCCGCTGGATTGAAAACCAAATGCAGTCAACCAAACCCTCTTTGCAGACACCTCAAAAGCCGCTAGGGTTTCCAATGCTCGCAATCAATCAATCAATCACTACTATTGACCCAAGTTAAAATCCTTACTAGCAAATACCCAGTATATGAATTTGGAACCCACACAGAATCACAAACAAGAGGAAACCGAAAGAGACAACAAAAACCCTCCCCAACCAAAAAAAACACAAATCTTCCTCTCACCATATACACGCTCCGTGATTTCGAGAAGGCCATCAGGTGGCCTTCTATAGAAAAACCTCCTGAACAACGACATACTCCCATGCGCAGCAAGCACACATACGGATCTCTTCAAAAACTCCCTTCCTTGTTCTTGTTCTTGTTCTCCTTCTTCTTCTTCCTCCTCCTGCTCCTTCTCTTAGCTTCTTCCTAACCCTAACAAGCAACCCACTCTCCAATTCTTCCCACGGTCACTATTGCACTACCTAGATCCGTGAAAAACACTCCAGTCCTTGTCCGGCAGCAAGCCACCCAGCTGCGAAAATTGGTAGCCACAGGGGCACCCAAGGTGGAGAGGGCGGAGAACAGAAGGCAAGCGATGGCGCAAGCAAGGAAGCAAGCGAGAGAAAAGAGAGAGAGAGAGAGAGAGAGGAGGCGATGGTGGGGCTGCCTGCCACACACGAGCAGCGCAACGCAGTGAAGTGCAGTGCAGTGAAAAGTGCAATGTTGTGATGTACTGGGGTTGTGTTGATAAGTAAAAAAGAAATGAAAGGGAAAAACACTAATTGATCTTATTGCTCATAAACTTATTAGGGTTATAGTATTTTAAGAGCATCCCCAGCTATGCTCAGTATGTGGCCCCCTCTGTATTAAAATGGGATGAAGAAAAGTCAAAATGTGCTGGTTTAGCTCATGAGAAAGGTTGGGTTGGGTCTGCTCCTCCTCTCTCCCATATTTGCATATTTGCATAATTTGCTGAGGCTAGTAAAAGGCGCAACAAAGTTGTGCACCTGCTAGAGAAGAGTGAAATAAATATGATTGGACTGCTGCTCCTTGTTTCTGATTGGCCAATCATCATGATATTGGTCCAGGTGGTTTGCTATTAGTAGTCTCTCACCTATTTGCAGTCTCAGCTTTATGGGTGGGGTTGCAAAAAAGTAAATAACTAAACTTGGATGTGAGAATTTCTTTTTTTTTTTTGCAGGGGGGGTTACGTACTGAGCATTGGTGGGTATTGCCCTTAGTGTAGTAATATTATTACAGAGGGTGTGTTGACTAGGCTTGTGTGTAGGTGTGGAGAAAAAAAAATGTTATGACCAATAAAATTGCTGGATTTGGTCATCTAAATTTCTTTTATTAGTTATATCTTGAGTGAACAAAGTAGAAACACTGGGCCTCTATGTATATTTGTGTATATTTTCAACACTAGTGATACCTAGTGCAATGTTGTGATGTATGGGGGTTGTGTTGCCCATGCTCTTGGTAAGTAAATATCATGGAAAGATAAAAACACTACTTATCTCATTGCTCATATGCCTAGGGCCTTTTCTTTCCCTTTAACACATAATGATCAGCCTATACACCACGAGCATATTAGGCTTTCGTGTAGACCATAGTGTGGGCAGGGTGGGCAGCGGGCAGCTTCAACATATGTCTGTCCAATAATTACTTAATTTCGAAGATTCCATGTCAAAAAAATAGAATTTTCTTGAATGCTCTATAAATCCTCTAGTTTCCTTGACAAATAAAATAAAATTCTCTTTGAAAGAAATACCTTTTTTTAGATTTCAACATTTCTACAAATAATATAATTAGTGTAAAAAGTTGCCAAGGTATTATGGGTATTTTCTACACTAATAATACCTACTCATTACAATATTGTGATGTATTGGGTTGTGTGAATTATTGGTAACTAAAATAAATGGTCAGGCAAAACAATTATCTAATTAGTGACATAGGGCTTTTTTTTATTCCCTACTAAGCATAAGCCTCTTCCATAGACCTTGTATTATTTGTGTATATTTTCTAGATTAAAGGTGCAATGTTGGAACTTGTGATGTATTCTTGTTGGTAGGTAAACAATAAAATGGCCACATTAAAAAAAAATCATCTTATTGTCCACATAGGGTCTTGTTTCACCCCTAGGCACAAACCTATTCCATAGACCCTAAATATTTTTAAATATTTTCTACCTTAATATTATGACCCTTGTCTATATACAAACCGGGTTGAAATTTTAAAAAAATTAAGAACGTCCACAAGTTTTTTTTAAATAAAAGCAAGTTGAGAATGTTTCTTTTGTTTTGGGAAGCAAATCATTGAGGGTATGGAAGAACGAAATAAATGGTTCTTTCATTCAAACTCATGGTATTAATTCATCCGCAATAAAAGTCCATATGATGAATATATATATATTCTTTATATATAAATAAAGGAAATTATTTATACATTATTTATACATATAAATAATGGACATTCTTTGGGGGTAAAGGGATTTGTAAGCATTTACATCTCTATGTAACTTGTTGGTAGGGAATTCAAGGTCATTGGTTAAAGAGGTGCACTTGGTGCAAAAGATGACAAGTTATTGGGAATAGTAATAAATTATTTGGTGTGGGAGGGGTCCCACAGAATGAGTTAATAAAAGAAAGCATCAACTTTGGAACTCCCACTATGCAAAACATCCTCATCTTTGTCATATAGGTTGTGCCCTTGATTTTGTCTTTGATATAAAAACTCTTTCAACAAAAGACTTGAGATGTTAAAAATTCATTATCAAAGTCACCTTTTATGTGTAAGGTAAACCCTTAGGGTGTGGGCATTCCGGAAAGTAAGTTTTCAAGTATTGTAGCAAACAATATAGAACAATGGTTTTTTTTAATTTTAAATTATTTTATTTATTTTTAATTCTCAAAAAAAAATTGGTAACCATATATTCATCTTATAGATGGTCACCACTTCAACTACATTACAAATTTGAAAAGAGAAAGAAAAAGAAATCTTGATCATCAAGCATAAGAAGGGGAGGTTCTTGTACATACTCCTTGAGAGTGGGAGTGAACTTACACCTATATTGTTCCCACCTTATAGGTGCAAGATTGCTCTCACTCTCAAGGAGTAGGTGTAAGATTGCTCTTCTTTTCTATTCTAGGAGTGACATTTATGGGTATAAGGTGCCTTCCAAATATATTGAGAAATTTTTCAGAATGCTTCACAATAATTGATGATTTGTTTCATTTCATTTTGCATTGTACATAAATGATTTTTTTGACTTGATGTCATTTTATTTTTTAATTAAAATTTCCCCCCATTATTGGAGATACATCCATGACCTTTGACCACACCAAACTTGTCTAGGCATGATGGGTTGTCAATCATGGCATGATCCAATAGATGCACAAACACAAGACGCACAAAAGGAAATGAAATCTACTTTTGTAGAGATTGTATTTTCTTTTGTTTTTGTGTGTTGTGTTTTTGTTTTTTTCAATTTTTAATCAAGATGTGCTTTGTGAAGTTGTGAATACCCAAGAAATTATTTTACAACACAAATGTATAGATATTGAGTTGAACCTTGAATATCTATACTCAATATCTATACATGTAAGATGTTATGTATAGGGAAAGTTTGCTCCCTAGGGCTATTAGAGTTGTAGTCCAAAGGTGTAGGCTAACTATATTAGGGGAGACCCATGGTAGCAAAGTTTTCACCAACCTTAAGGACAAAAGACCATTAAATTCAAGTGATGGAAGGCTTGCATGTGATTAATAGAAGGCTTTTTCAACTAATGAATGAATCTTTCATGCAAGGAATTGTGTTAAAATCCAAAGCCAAAAATTTTGGAACGTTTTTATGCCTACATGTTGGAGTAACATGATCCCTCCTTTATTATCCGAGGATATTCAAATATATACCGTGCCTCCCAATGGATTCCAAAATTTCCCAAAGTGTTTAAATAAAACTTCAAATCACTTAAATTTTAAGGTTGATGTTGCCATTCATCATCTCTTTTCATCCCATTGTTCATACCTTAAACTTCACATACAACCATCTAGTTTTACCTTTCATTGATTAGATTACATGCATATAACAAACTCAGCTCATTGGAAGAAAGGAACACATGTTCCATTGACAAACAATGAATAATGTCATTTTTTAGTTAATTAAAGGCTGATCCACAATTTCAACAACTCCACATTTCTATCAATACTTGAGCTAGCAATACTAGAACTTGGAGGCGATTATGAATATAATTGGAAGGAAAGATATAATAGAAAACAATTGGTGGCAAAATTTATGGTTTTTTAAAAGAGACCATTGGAAAGATTTTATTTATTTTTGTTTGTAGTTGAAAACCTTGTTAGAAAATAATAATCATTTTCCAAGAAGGTTTTCAATATTGAATTGTGCCAATTAAAATGGAAAAAAAAACTTGAAGACGTTCTTTTTTCCCTCTAATTTTATGTATTTTATTCTGAAATTTTCAACATGTAATATTTATTAAAAAATAATAAACATTTTTTTGTTATGTTTACACTACAAAAAAAACATGACTTTTCAAAAGGTCGAACTTGATTAAATTGTGCACTTCAACCAACGGGGATGGTTGTTTTGACCAGTGTTGGGCAAATATCATAATTTTATGATACTTGTAGGGTTTGGTTTTCACAAAGTATGATACCCACCAAATACGATTCTCCCCCAAAAAACTTTTTACACCCGGTAAGGGTATCAACATTTTTATAAAAAAAATTAAACTGGTTTTTGCAATGTCAGTTCTCAAAAATCTGTGAACAATTGGTTCTCCTTTGCCAATTCTCACAAACCGGGTTTTTTTTTTAATTATACATATTTTATAAAAATTAAAATTAAAATGAAATAATTAATTATCTGATTTCTTTTAACAATGAATTTTTTTTATAAATGTTTTAAGAAATTCTAAAATAACCATCAAATTATTTATTGAACTTTTACACTTCAACAACTTTATCCTTTTCAAATTCCCTTTCGATCTCTTCTAACTCCTTTTCTAAGTACATATCGCCTTCAAATAATTTTAATAGTTTAGATGGAGATTTAATCTTATTTTAGGATCGTTAGGCCAATTTTTATTGACAAAAATCAATTTCTCTAAATTTTTTGTTTGCAAACAACGTCTTCTAAAATTAATAAGAATTCCAACCAAAGAAAATATCCTTTCTATTTTTATTTACAATCCAACAATCCCCAAAATTTGTCGAACTAAAAATCTAACTCTAAGAAACATTGCCTCATTTTTTACCACCGTTGAAGAAGACATTTGATGTCCTTAACATTCAATTCATACCTCCTAAAAATCAAAAGCTCCCTCTTCACAAGTTCTTATACTAGTTCACTTGTGCTTGTAGTCTACTCAAATATAATCAAATTGTAATCTTGATAAAAAAATATTCTAATTAGCAAAATTTGTCTATGATTTCACCAAAAGATGCAAATATTCATGACATTTGACCAACATAGGATATAAGGATTTCCTATCATATTCCTCAACAAAAACAACATTTTATTCCCTTCCAACAAATGAAAATACTATATGAAGGCTCTTACACCTAGGGTCTAATGTCAAAAAAATCATATTATGCACTTTCCTCGTACCATAAACCTTTAAGAATGAAAGGAAAAAATCCAACACATTAATAACCTCCTTTTTATTTGGTAGAAACTAACAAATATAATTCATCATTAACAATTGAACATCATCCATTAAGCTTTCAAATGAAGGTAGAGCTTGATTTTCTTCCTTAAGTTTCAAACTCATGAAAATGGCAGAGTGTAAAGCATCATTAAGAATTCCATGTCCACATGACTAATTAAGAACACGGGTAGAAACAACTAGGGAACGATAATCAACAATAGTTTGAAAAATCTACCATGTTAGAGGTGGAAGCACTCAACCAATGATTTTCACATCAATCTGTTTATTATAATAGAACACAATAGCAAATCAAAATTGTAAAACTTTTTGAAACATAATGATTTTACTAACAAACATGTAAAAAACAATAACAACTTGATTAATTATCCTATCAAATTTCAAACCACTAAAACTTTAAAGAGTTGAAATAATAATGAGTTTGAAAAACTACCTTATTTGAGTAAAATGTTTTATTTTTTGGGTGAAATTCCAGTTTCAAGACAAATCTTATTCTATTGATGTTTGCCCTTCCCAAACTTCTTAGGCCAAACATTTTTGCAAATATGTTTGGGCAAATTTAATAAAAACATATTTTAATTTTTTGCAAACTTTTTTTTTCTAGAATGCCATATTGACATGCTTTTGAAAACACATGTTCAAAACAAGTACCTTAGAAACTCTCTTCTAACCCAAGATATTCACGATCTATAATAAACTTCAACACACTTGTCATTTCATTGAAATTAGATCCTTCATCTTTGACATAAACAATTTTTTTTTTTCCTTAAACCATACTTGTCCAACAATTATGTCAAACTTTTGGCCAAGGCTTGACTTGTTTTTATTACTTCAAATAAACCAACAGTCACATGTTTGGATTGCCAATCATTACCTTAAAAATTAATCATTGATGTGAACACATCATAAGTTCCTTTAGACATCCAAAGGTTGAAGCTAATTGTTGCAAAATGACATTATGCCAATGCATGAAAAACATATGCACTACGAGAAAAAGGGATGTTTTGCAACTGACCTTGTAACTAAATGTTTTAAGTTGAAATGGACAATTGCAACTCATTGTATTTATACGTTGTGAGTTCTAATAGACAAGTTGCATGAATTGCAAAGTTACAACTTACTGTATATACGGTGCAACTCATCGCAAATCAATTGCAACTCAATCAAAACTACTCATTTTCAACTACTATTCAACTCCATTATAACTACACCCATGATGTCATGCTAATGTCATTAATTGTCATCCATATATTAAAATTTAAAACGTGGCATTATGAAGATTTTTGGACATTAAAAAATCAAAATATTGATCTCCATTGTCCATTATGATTATTAATGACGGTCTAAGATTGCGACATGTGGCACAATAAAAAATTATCACATGGCATATTTTGGAAAAAAATTAACAATATAAATATTTTTTTAATAATTAGGTAGGTCATACATAACCATAGGTAGGTAGGTTGGTAGGTCTCAAAACCTACATATTTACATATTTACCTAAGACTTACCTACCTAGCCACCTAGGTAAAAAAAAAAGACCTACTTACTTATTTAGGTAGGTAGGCAAGTAGGTAAAAAAACACAAAACTAAATGCACGAAAAAATAACCATGAAATTTTATTTTTTATTTTATGTTTTGCCTTTAGGTTAAGCTTTTTTCAATTCGTCACAAAATGCCACATGTATTTTAATGTGAAAACACAAAAAACAAACCTTTTTTATATAGTTTATAACATAAAATTCAAAGACAAAGCATATGGATTAAATCTTTTAATCGTTCATTAGTTGCAACTATAACATTTAAGCAATTGAAGCAAGCTAAATCCAAGGGGGGCCTCCAATGTTTTTAACATCTAAACAAAACTTGAACCCCTCCTATAAAAAAAGGCTAGGAATAAATTAAAACAAAAGATGCACCCATGCACTCCCTTTGTGAAAAGTAAACATGAGGTAATGTGAAGTTTGAAAATGTCCCATAACTCGAAACAAGGTTTGAAGGATCAATCAAACCTTATCCAAATTGACAATGATTTGTAATGGAATTATAGTCAAATAAATGATTAAAAATTAAAGTAACAAAATGATTCCCAACTACTATTTTGATCATTTTAAGTATCAAATTGCTTTCAAATCATGAGATTAGCTCTTTGAAAAGATTTTAATGAAAGGTACAAGATAATGTGGTTGCATTTTTAAAACAAACATTTGTATAAAGGAGTGAAGATGTTCTAAAAATTTAAAACAATATGTATCAAAGACAAGACAAAGATATAAGAAAAGAACTATATGTTGTTAAGATGAGGAGCTTGACAATGAATATGAACTAAAAGATGTTATTGATAAAACAAATCATAATACAAAGTTAGACTTGACATGGAAGTGGAATATATAAATCATAACTTATGTTAATAATATTGAAAGGTGGTGCCCTTGGGAACTATATTTATAATTAACCCATAGAACCTTCTAAAGTTCATAAACATTCTAGAAAGTTTTATCAATTAAACCTTTTAGAAGCTTATGCCAACTAGGCCTTTAAAATGTTTTAATCAACTAGTTTTTCTAGAAGTTTCCATCATCTAATCTTGTAAAAAATTTCATCTATTAATCTTTTTATAAATATCTTCAACTAAGCCTTATAAGGTTTTCAATTAATATTTCTTTAAAAAATTGTCATTTAATTTTTCAAAAACTTCTATTAACTAATCCTCTAGAAGTTTTCACCAACTAATCTTTTTAGAAGTTTTCATCATCTGATACAATAAAAGTTTCTACCAATTAATCTTCTAGAAGCTTATATCAACTATCTTTATAAAAGTTTATACCAATCATATTTTTTAAAAAATTCTAAACATATAATCCCTAGATCTTTTTAAAGACTTCTTTTAATGTCCAGTGTCTGTGACACAATGATGTTATGTGTCCCAATTTTGGAAGTCCATTTTGGAACTTTTAAAATTCAACTATTTCAATTCAATATCTATAAACAATGCCAAAATATATTATAGAATAGAAGGTGCGACTAAGGCAAGATGTGACACAATTTGATTTCGTTTGCACTAACCACTTGCATTGGCTATCTTGTGTAGTGAATTAATAGTAGTGCCTATGGATATTACTTCATTTTAGTCCCATCCCAAAGCCTTGTCACATTCATATTGTCTTAATGCATGTAGCTCAAGAATGTTCCATAAGTTTTTTTATTTTTTAATGTCATTTCAAATAATTAAAATTAATACCTTGGATGAGCTTATAAGCATGTCAGAATATAACATGTTTAATTTTAATCATTTTACAAATCTCAATATGAATTCATTACAAATTGAGAATCATTTTGGTTAATTGAATGAGTCAAAAGAGACATGTCACTTCAACAACTAGAAGGGTTTTACTGAAATTGCAATCAAATTGAACAAATTTAAAAGTTGTGATTTGTTGTCATGAGTGTTTTTATAAGATGGATGACATGTTAGTTTTAAGATTTTTTATTTTTTCAAAGAATAAAAACCTATTTATTGCAAGGTTCAATTCAAAACCAAATCTAAGTTTCAAGGTTTTTAAAAGTGAAACAAAAAGTTTGTGAATTGACTGTAACATCCTTTTGTGTTATAGTTGCAATCTCTTTGGGTGATTGCTATAATATGTGTACACATTCCAAATAAACAAACACACATTGAAACACATGCATTCTCCATCCATGATCAACATTGAATTTGAACAATTGATTAATGTCATTGAAAACTTCTCTTTGGTCCATTGTTTCCAAGAAAATAAAAAAGAAACCTAAAACAAGATTTAAAAATATTTGATGGAAAATAGAACCCCTTTCCATCAAATGCAAATGCATCATTATAATTTCATATTTCCAATTCCAAGACATGGATTTTGGGTACCATTTCATGAGGCCATCAAACTAATATCCATTTAGCTCTTGAGATAAGTATAATTTTTTCTTTAGAAAAAACCCAAGTTCCATTTTTGGGAAGTTCAATTTTCTTTATGTTTTCTAAAACTAATTTCTTTTCCTCGAGCCATTTTGGGTGCAGAAAAATTATTACATGTTTCTATCATCTTTCGAGGCTCATAAGTGGCATCTTCATTGTCAACATTGATATACCATGCATAATTTTGTGGAACCTATCATGAGGCCAAAATTGAACGTCAAGTTTTTTGGGGGTTTTACCAAGATGCACCTTCAATATAAATGACAAAACTTGAAAATCTTGCATGATGTGGAAAGAAGAAAAGCACAAATAAAAATCCTAAAGGATGTTCACTAACCAAATGGTAGAAATTGTAACTTCTTTTGAACAAAGGTGCAATAATTTCACAAATTCAAAATCTTGGTGAAAATCAACAAAATAACGCTTCCAATGCAATAGATGCAAGAACTCAAAGGAACTTAAACAAACAATGGAAATCATTCAAGAATACTCCAAAATCCAAAACCCTTAAATAACATTTTTTAATGATTCAATTCACAAAAACTTGTGAAAAGACAAAAAAATAAAGAAGTTGAACCTAGACCTAAGCACACCTTGAAGTGAAATGTCAAAATTTCAACTCTCAAAGCTACATTTGTGATAAAAGAAAGGAAGAAAAGCTTTATGTCAATGTTGACAATAAAGAAAAAAAAAAACCATGGAAGGACATTTGAAAAAAAATTTGCACAAAATTTTATAAACACAAAAATGACAACAACTAGCAAGCCTCACTAAAAGCACCACGGGAAAAAGAAACTTGTGAACGATTAACATACTATTTAAAAAGAGAAAAAAAATACTTGAACTGACAAAACACAAAGTTTTGTAACATGTGAATTCATGATGTGGAGGATGGATAGTTGAAGTTTGTTTGTCTTCACAAAGATCATGACAAAAGAAATGAAAAAAATGTTTCTAGAAACAAAACACACATCAAATGCATTCATGAGACCAATGAAGGACCTCATTCATCATTGTTGCCAAGCCATTTGTATCTTTCACACATTGATTTCATATTTTCCGACTTCCTTGTTCAAGATAGCTTCATATTCCTCAATACCCTATAAACTTGGGACCCTAATCCCTACCTATACCTAACACCTGAGCCTTAAAAATAAAAATAAAAACCTTCAAACCCACAGGCTAGGTCTTAGGCCGGATCTATTTGACCCTAGTTTTTCCAAGGTTGGACCCATGGTGGGTTTTAGAGATATTGTTTGTCACAATGCAAGTCTTGTGTTGGATTTTCCCACACCTAGAATTGACAAGTTGAGTTTTAAAAACTGAACCTAGACTGAAACCTAGTTGAAAACTTGGACTCATCCAACACGAGTTCAAACCAACCACGTTTTTATTGGGAAAATTTTACAAAAAATGATTTTAAGAAAATATGAAAATGAAACAAATTTGCAAGGTTTCCATTGCCAAAAGTGGGGGAAAAAGACCAGAAATAGTCATATTTACATATATTTGATTTTTTGTGTGTAACCATAAGTATAAAAGTTTGATTAAAATTTTTATGATTCAAATCTAGGTTATAGCCCAATTTGGCTAAATCTTCCTAATGATGATTGCCAAATTTTCTTCATCTTCCTATGGATGATCACCACTCAGGCTTACATTAAATAATTCCTTTGAAAAAAACACTGGTTCAAAAGTTCAAACATCTCTTTATCACATAACAACATCACACAAGGCAATAATTCAATTTTGATCAGCTCAACCTCCAACATACATTACTTAGGGTAAAGATTAGAGACACCCAACATCACATACCATATGGTTGTCTGAAAAAAAAAAAAACACATTTATCTCAAAAAATTTGACATAAAAAATTGGATAGGACATGATAATAATAAAAAATAAGTAAATAATTAAATAAAGGAAAAACACCCGGCAAGGGAACAAGAGAAGATGCACTACGGAGGCAACTCAACTTAAAGCTATAACAAATCATAATGTGAGATGCATGTAGTGTAGTCCCATTAAGTAATGTTACATGTGTATATATATATATAGATAGGCACCTTATATGATGTATGATGTACAACATTGGGGATTAGGAAACATGAGGGGCTTATCATGAATTGGGTGTCTTTTTTCTTCAGGTTATTAGGTATTATGAGATGAGTAGTAGCCTAGTCTACAAAGCCCTTATTTGCAACCCCACTGTGTAGTGTGAACCAAGTCAGTGATTGCTCAAAAAGGATCATCAATGTCTTCTTGTGGTAGCCTATAGAAGGGTGTAAGCATAGTGTAGTCTCCCTTCAAATTGAAGGCCACTTAGTTGTAAGGCCACTTAGTTGTAAGCTCCCTATACCAAGGGCCAGGGTATAGGTATAGGGGGCTTACAATCATAATAACTAATATGGGGAGTCTTACCCATCATAAAAACCTGTTGAACATTTCCAGCTTTCAAGGGCCCCTTATGGGTCAAGAACATTAATACCCACAAAGCAAAAAATTCCCAAGTCCTCTTGTGGATGATTGCTAGATAACCTAGATTACAAAATTTAAAAGAAAAACCCTGATTTTACAGTGTAAAAAACATGTTTTCCATTTTTTTTTCTCAATTTTTTTTCATAATATAGAAAATTTCACCACCAATAAAAAAACTAGGTCCATTGATATTTATATTAATTTGATATTAGTTAAAAACACAATTTCATTGCAAATTACTTTATTTGCTTCATACATGACATTTTTTAATTCCTTAGAAGTGTAATGTTCTTGCTCACAGGGCAAACATCAAGACATATAAAAATCCCTCGCCTCCCCCTTTCTTCTCTTTCTTTTTTTCCCTCTTATATTTCCATACGATTCCCAAAAAGTTCATCATTATTGTGCCTTTTCATGCCATGTACATTGCATAGGAAAAATGGGTTAAGAAAATAGGTTTGAAAAGGTAGGTTATTATATTATTTTTGAATAAATAACGTGGACATGAAAAGGCACATGTTACTTTGCTTTTTCATGTAGGTGGATGGCAGGAATGCGTGAGGTAGTTAGGTTTGGAAGAGGTCAGCTTGACCAACACAAACAGACACAGTTTATTTTATTCTATAAATTTAAAAAATTAAAAACACAATTAAATAAAAACCGCATAGCAGAAAAATAAAATGAAACCCACAAGGCAGAAAATCTTCGAAATACAGTAGAGTTATTCGTAAAGTCACCCTGTCTTTGGGCCTGGTTTCACCCCCTATCCCCTCTTTCAGTGGTATGCACAAAGTAAGGAAATTTTATTAAAACTTAGTATGAAATGATGAAACTCGGCATTTAATGCACAAGGTTTGAAAGTAATTATAGTAATTGTACAAGTAGGAGCAATGAAAACATATGTAGCAGCAAGGGAGGCGCTCAGGAAAAAGGAAAGACAGGATGAAACTCAGCTTACCACCCAAATTGGTGGAAAAAGTAGTTTGTGTCCCGTCATTTTGCGTTGTAAAATTTTCATTCGCAGTATACCCATTTGATGGGCCATTATGCTGAAACTGGCCGTTCTCGGCCCCTAGTAGGGAGACTTTACAGATAACTCTAGTATGTGGAATACCAAATCATTTGAATCCCTAGTTTCTTAGCTAGTTATGATGTTAAGGTGTCACATAAGTAAATTCAGGCAAGGACTATGTAGCCTATTTGGTGAGTTTTCTTAGCAACTTTATAGTCTTCCCGTCTGCGGTCCCTACCAATGTGTTGAATGCTTCATCTTTGATGCAGATTGAAAATTATTGCAGGACTTATGTTTGTGAACCCAAGATCCAGGTGTTTCGAGCAATTTAAAATTAGCTATCTTTGCATGGATCAAAGTTTCAAACATAGGTGGATCAGCATAGGTACACTATTTCAGGCCATCAATTCAATTAGCACCAAGTGACACATCTGCCAATAACACACACATTTTAAGAAAGTTCAAACTTTACCTACCAATGTCTATAGTGGTGTGTCGTTGCATCCATCATCCAAATTCAAAACAACATTTTGTCAACTATTTACCATCAAAGTTGCCTAATTCTCTCTGACTTTCACAAAGTTCAACTCATATATGAGCATTGAGTACAACTGATCATTAAACTCAAACTCTTAAAATAGCTGTGAACATTGAGCACTGTCTCGATTTTTCCTTTGTATTTTCAGCTCCCTCACCTGCCTGAAGAAACCTGTTTTCAGGGAGCGGGACCTTCTTCGGTGGTAGGTACCAGCCAGGCTGTACTGGGATCTTCTGACCAGCGGAAGGTACCAGCCAATCTGTCACTATTTCTACAAAGTGAAACAATCCCAGCTCTGCTTTACATAGGGAAAGGATCCGAGTACAGGCCCTTCTGTGATTTTCGACCTATTCCCTTGGCCTACCGGCCGCGGGCACATATCTAAAATCACAGAAGGACCTGTACTTAAGCCCTGCTCCTATACCAAAGATTTTGGCACATTTTCACAAAATGTCATTACTGTGAGCAGACCTGAGCACTTGGTAGATATTGCAAGATCTGCACATATGGCCAAAACTCTCTGGACTTATACTTATTTATTATTAATTAGTTCATAAGCCAGGTTATCTTAATCAACATATTTCCATTATTGACAGAAAATCTTTCATTTTAGCCTGAAGAAAAAGATTTATCAAAGGTTAGAAGTTAAAACAAGTTGGACAATATAATTTATAATCTATCTCATAGTTCATCTATATCATGAGCAGATGGAGAATTGTTGTAGACAGTGTTCACCACTTCGCCTTCATTCTCCAGAACTAAGTGCAGGTTGTCTTCATATTAGCAACTTGTAGAGCAGCTTCACCAATTATACCCCCTACTGGGTATGGTCTATGTAACCGGGTGAGGGCATACAGTCAAGGTGCAGTTTCATGATAACTAGCCATGTACTTCAACCATTCATGGTGATCAGTATGCACGAGTTGGTTACTGGACATAACTGATTGTCCAGGAGGGCTAACTTGTAGGTTATGGAATACAGAAGAGATGATTTATCAGGTTCAGCCAGCAGAGCAAGGGATCAGGAAGCTATGAAAGTGTCAAAAGGCAATAAAATATGGTATATAAAAGGTCTGTCATCTTAGTGAAAGACTTTTTGCAATCCATTATGGATCAAACTTTTGGTTCCTGGAGATGTTCTGCGAGATGCACTAGTTATTCCCCTTTATCTCTCTCTCTCTCTTTCTCTCTCTCTCACAAGAGATAATTATTGCCACATCCAACATACAGGGGTTAATCAACCAATCTCCACTCTTACGCACTAAAAATTGGACAGTATAATGGAAGAGATTATTCAAATGTTGCCACTTTGACAAGTTATTTTAGTTGGCTAATCAAGAACAGTAATTTGCTGATTACTACCAGGCTAGTTCATTGTAAAGAGTCTCAGCATCAAAGAGTAGTATTTTAGGATGAAAATATCCAGTGGAGGCAAATAATAGAAGATCTT
>Ga0209208_10005412_pt1 | contig 17793 bp, 13 predicted proteins | sample S1TSphfallax_3_FD_187694 | JGI IMG/M metagenome (GOLD analysis project Ga0209208, IMG submission 187694) | Host-associated microbial communities from peat moss isolated from Minnesota, USA - S1T2_Fd - Sphagnum fallax MG (SPAdes) (version 2) | ecosystem: Host-associated > Plants > Peat moss >... | reverse complement strand
TCATCAATGTCCCTTTATCCATCATTTATTTACATTCATCCACCATGCATCCTTTTATAGCCTTGTATTATTGATTTCTTTTATTAATAAGTATTTCAATGCTCATGGCACACTATCCATAGCTTACGCACTACCATTTGCTTGTTAAATCCTTATATATAAGGTCACTTGAAAACATTTGAATCCCAAATACTTTAATTCCATGTTTTGTGGCTATGAACTGATTGTGATAAAGTTTTGGTTTGTGCATGGTTTAAGTAAGATACTTCAAATTAATGTTGAAGTTCTAAATAGACATGGTTTGAGTGGGAGATTGAAATCAACACTTCAAAACCAAAAAAAGAAAAGTTTTCATTGTGTTGTGTTGTAAAGCCCCACTCTAGTACTCGTAGTTCTTTCATGCATTTGTACACAACAAAGATGAAATGGCCATGGTGGAAAGATAGGGTGTGCATTAAGTTGAATGGTGAGAATTTTTTGACGTTCTAGTTCAAAGTGAAGATAATTTTAAACAAGAAAGACTTGTGGGAGATAGTTGAGGCCAGTGAAGTTGCCCCTCTTCTATTCCTAAAGTCATCAAGGCTTGCAAGAAAAGAAACAAAACAACATTTCAATCTTGGCTTCACATCTCGTAGATGCTCAACTCTCTTGCATCCATTCATACAAGACACCAACAAAAGCATGGCAAAGTTTGTGTGATATTCTTGAAACTAAAAGTTTGGTAAAACATTCTTTTCTTTAGGGAGAAGTCTTTCACCATGAAGATGCAAGAGTTGAATGACTTGCTTACACACATCAACCATGTGAAGGCACTAACAAATTATCTCTCAAGCTTGGAAGTACCAATCATAGATGATATATCATGATGACATTGCTCGAGAGCTTGCCCTCTTCTTTTGCATACTTGATTGTGGCATTGGAGAGTAAGGCCATGAAGGAGTTGACAAGGAAAAGTTTGTCACATCAAGGTTATTAAAAAAAGTGTTGCGAAAAACGAAGCACAACATAACACTCATAAAAACCATAAACATCCCAACTAGTTAAATAAATAATTGTTCTAATGGATTCGTTTGATGCAAGCACTTGAAAGTCCTCTTGACAAAAAAATTCACTTAAATGCACCAAACTCATTGAAATCTAGTAATACAACACAAACATGAACAAGTTGAAGCTGTGATGTTTCAAGAGATGTGAGATATGTATGATAAGAAGTTAGTCAAATGGCAGCAATTTGGAATTCTAAACTTCAACTCTAGATGCTCAAAAAGAATTCAGCAACTTCATTAACATGAAGCTTTATGAATAATTTTATGTATACATTGGGACAACCATATCGTTGAGGAGTTTTGAGGTGTGCCATTTGCAGCATTTGCTATGAGGAGGGGGGAGTCACAAGCACATGAGTATGGACGAGTGTTGGGTGGGTATCATAATTTTTAAGGTACCCTCCAGGTCTGGTTTTCACAAAGTAGTTTAGAAAAGGGTCCAATTCTCCCCCCACCCCTTTCTAAAATTTCTATGCCGGGCAAGGGTATCAACATTTTAAAAAAATTAAACTGGTTCTCACAATGTTGGTTCTCAGAAATTTGAGAATAGCTGGTTATCCTTTGCTGGTTCTCACAAACCAAGAATTATATTTTTTAAATTAAAAATTAAAAATTAAAATCAAGATTAAATAAATAAATAATTATTTTATTTATTTATTTTAATGACAGCCCTGGATTTTTAAAAAAAATCAGAATCAAAGGACCTCTGGTTCAAGGTTTTTGAAAGATTTCTAAAATAAATTCCAATTTTGGGTTTTTGAAAATTTTCAAAGAACTTGATTGGTTTTATGGAAGAACTGGTAAAAGAACCAAAGCTTTGGGGGCTAGGTTCTTTGACTAATAATTCTTTTGGTTTTTTGAGATCTACAGTTATGATGAGTGAAAACCAGTCCATTGATTGTTTGAAAATTGCTGGTCAAATTTAGAAAAATATTTAAGAATTTAAGAATTCATTAGATTTTATCCTAAGTTCCAGTACATAGCCAAAAAAATAATTCAATTTTTTTTTTCAGTTACTTATTTTTTTTAAAAAAATTGCCATATCTGGCTAAATAGTCACTTCAGCTACATCACAAAATTGAAAAGAAAACAGGAAGATGGTTGTAGGAATGTGAAGAAATCTGCAACTTCCAATTGAAGAGGTGGGGAGAAGATGGACTGGGACAGTCACGAGTAGTCCTGGATGGAACATGGAGAGAAGTACCGAGTGGCTTGAACTTGCAAGCTATTGTGGTTTGTTTATCTTATGTTGCAATTCCTGTTAAAAACTCAAGATTGAACTACTAAATCACACTTGCATAGCTCTGCTATCTTCGGGTTTAAGCACATGCAGCTGGGAAGTAGGAAGTGGAGAGGCTGTGGTAGGGAAAAAATTCATGCTTTGTGCACAGTGCCATACCTTGCTTGTTGATGGTGGTGGCTGCTCTTTTTTCCTCTGTGGCGCCGATTCGGAGACAGCATGCAGATTAGTCAGTATCTTAAGTTCTAAGTGGAATGGGCTTCAACACCACCATACGGGACCCCCAAGAGTTGACAAGATCCGAACTGATTATATGGCACAATGGTAGTGGAAGAGCAAACATCAGAAGACTCACACAGCCCCCACCTCCCAACTTTACTTGTGAGAAGTATTCTATGTCAGGTTCTCATGCCCAGATGGGCAAATGGCAATAGACAAAAACAGTGATGAATCAGCAGTTGACATCAACAGATCTCCATGCATGATTGGAGACTTGAGGATTTATCCTCGTATGTGTGGTGAGCTGCCTAGCAATCTTTACATTCAAATTGATCGTTTCCTTTTGTAATGAACAGCAAGTAAACATGCTGGATTCTGAATGTGGAATATGAACTAACAATGCCTGTTCTGCCTCCATTGTCAGAAATGTACCTGGTTGATTATGCACAGAAGATGAACTCGAGACTGAGCTCAAGTTGGTGATGTCTGTGCAGTTGGGCTATTTGAAGAAGGAACATCTGGGGCAGTGCGGCATCCTTCCAGCATTAAAACAACCTCAGCTATGGAGGGTCGGTCAGCAGGGTCTGGAGCTGTACACAAGAGAGCAATTTTCACAGCCAATAAGAACTCCTCCCACTCTGATGACTCTGGGTCCAGATCTAGCAAGGCAGGATCGAAAACCTCTGTTATCTCCCCTAATTGCAACATCCGCTTCACCCACTTCACTATGTCTTCATCCTGCAGATTGAAAACGGCGGGCCTCCGTCCTGTCAGAAGCTCAAGTAACACAATTCCAAAACTGTACACATCAGATTCTCGTGTGAGCTCTCCTGAGTCATTTGCTTCAGGTGAGACATACCCAAGTGACCCTACCGAACTCGATGATGGTGTCGGGTCTACAGGTGTTGTGGTCAAGGCCATGAGTCCAAAATCAGAGACATGTGGTTCAAAGTCCGCATCAAAAAGCACATTGTTTGGTTTTACATCTCCATGGACTATAGGTGGGTTGCACTCTGTATGAAGGAATGAGATTCCTCGTGCAATTCCCAGGGCGATCAAATGCCGCATTGGCCAGTCTAGAACATGGCTGGTCTGTTTTGAAGCTTCTTGAAGTAAGGAAGCAAGGCTACCATTTGGCATGTAATCGTAGAGTAAGAGCCGCACATCTTCGTTGATGAAGCAACCCCTGAGAACCATTAAGTTGCGGTGCTTGACTTTTGCCAGCATTGCAGCCTCTGCCTTGAAGTTTTCTTCCCCTATTTGGCCATCAGGTAACCTTCGCACTAAGAGCACAGTTCCATCCTGAAAGTCATATAATGAACACGATGTCATTGGACAAATCTTCACATCATCTATCGATGGAAAGCTGAGAATTTGAACCAAAACAGTAATCAAGAAAATAGGACAACCTATTCTCTACTACACAAAAGCTCAAGTAGATTACAACAAGTAACTTCAAGGCTTCCACAAGTTGCACCCATTTTGAGAGGTTTGAAAGAGAAAATTCAACCTACAACATTATAAAAAAACAAACACTCTGAAGGACAGTCATCAGTGCAGACTTGTTACCACAAGAGTGGCTTTGAACAAAATGCCAAAGCGTGTACGGCTTATCACATGGTCTTCAGCGAAATGGCCTGTGGCATCATGGATATGTGCAATAGTAATAGCTTCATGAAACATGACAATAAGTGTCTGTGCGACTGCTTTTGCTTTGGCTCGTGCGGTCCCTCTTCTCCGCCAACATACACAGATACAAAGACCACAAAGAGATAGGATTATAATAAGGGCTAGTAGCCCTGCTCCTCCCACAGCAATACCAACAATTGCCGCTGTACTCAACCCACTTGAGTGATGATGACAAATTGCCTGTGAACCCGTAAGTGGGGTGCCACACAGGAGTGGATTTCCAGCAAATGAAGAAGCATTAAACCTTGTGGCAAGAGCTGTTGGAATGAGGCCCTGCAAATTGTTGTCAGAGACATTGAAGGTCTGAAGGTTGGTGAGACCACCAAGAGTTCCTGGAATGGAACCGTTGAGCTTGTTATTTGAGAGATCCAAATTCTGCAACAGTGTCAAATTTCCCAAGCTTGAAGGGATGGTCCCTTGGAAAGCATTCTGTTGCAGAAAAAACTCACGAAGCTGCTCTAACTGTGAGACTTCAACTGGGATTTCTCCCATCAGATTGTTTCTGTCAAGACTAAGATAGGACAGCCTGCTGCAGTTTGCCAGGTCTGGAGGAATGCTGCCAGAAAGTTGGTTCATGCCAAGGTCAAGTTCTTCGAGGTTGGAGAGTGCACCGAGCTCATTTGGGATCGACCCATTAAGCTGATTGTTCCTCAGCAACAGAACTGCAAGATTGAAGTCATTGCTGATTGGCACAGGTATCTGGCCAGAAAGAAGATTGTTGGAGAGAGACAGAGAAGATAACTTTGAGAGGGCACCGAGATCTGCAGGAATGGTGCCATTGAGGGCATTTCCACTGACAGAGAAAGCTTGCAGGCCAGCAGAAGTAGCAAATCCTACAGGAATTTCACCAATCAGAGAGTTGTTTGCAAGAGAGAAACTCTGCAGATTGCTGAGTGCGGTGTATGAAGAAGGAATGCTTCCTGTCAAATTCTGGTTGCTGAGATCCAGCATTTGCAAACTTACACAGTTTCCAAGCTCAACAGGGAGGTTTCCAGACAGTTGGTTCCCACTCAAGTCCAGAAATTGAAGATGCCGGAGAGACCCAAAAGACGAGGGGATGGTACCCGACAGTTGATTTCTTTGCAGATTGAGAACTTGCAGCTCATAACAAAGAGAGAGATTTCCGGGAATCTGTCCAGTCAGGTTATTGAGAGCCAGGGACAAAACATTCAGTTTGGAAAGTAGTCCAAACTCTGCAGGAACAGATCCAGACAACTGGTTTCTGTCCAAGGAGACAGACGTCAGATTGACCATATCTCCAATGCCTGTGGGGATGGAACCTGAGAACTGATTGGAAGAGAGGGAGAGAATCCGAAGAGCCATGAGTTGTGTCAGGTTCAAAGGAATAGATTGGTTGAGGCTGTTCCCATGCAGGTCCAGGATCTGCAACATCTTCAAACTGAAAATGGATGCAGGAATGCTACCAGAGAGAAGATTTTGCGAGAAATTCAAGCTCTCAAGGTACACAATCTGGGTGCCAAATGTGGATGGAATGGGACCAGAGAAAGAGTTTCCACCCATTGAAACTTCCAGCAAGGAAACCATATTGCCAAGCTGCTCTGGCAGGGACCCATTGAGTCGATTGTTGTCGAGTCGCAAGATTTGAAGCTCCACAAGATTGCTGAAGTTCAATTTTATGGTACCTGAGAAACCATTGCCTCCAAGGTCTAGGGTTTGAAGCTTACTGCAATTGCTGAGGTTTGATGGAAGTGTGCCAGAGAGCTGATTCTGGTTCAATGTTAAGTCCTGAAGATTCGACAAGCCACTTAGCTCTGATGGCAACTCTCCAGCGAGAAAGTTTTGTTGGAGTGCTAAGGTTGTGAGAAGAGAACAATTTCCCACACCTGGTGGAATGGTACCTGTGAGGAGATTCCGCGACAGATCAAGGATGCGCAGTCTTTTGAGATCACCAATCTGAACTGGTATGCTTCCTGTGAGACTGTTGGATGCCAGATGTAGAACCTCCAGCTGCTGCAGAGCTCCTGACCCAGTGACAATCTCTGCTGGAATGGGACCAGAGAAATCATTCTGATACAAGTAGAGAGCTCGCAGTTGTGAGCAGTTAGCGAGCGATGGCGGAATAGTACCACTCAAGTGATTTCCTCGAAGACTTAGGATTTGAAGCTGTCCCAGATTCCCCACTGCCTCTGAAAGGTATCCTCGCAATTCAGCTCCAGGCAGATGAATCGCTGACACACGCGGCTGCTGATCGACATCAGTGCATGTGACACCTCTCCAGCTGCTGCAAAAACTACTCGCATTCGCCACCGCTGTCGTCGTCGTCGTCGTCCAACTACTCAATACGCCATGAGAATCGTTCAATGCAGCACGAATCTCCAACAAAGCTGCAATGTCTGTCTGTGTATTCTGCTGCTGCTGTGCTTCTTGTGCTCCTCCCACGCTCGGGAAGACTAGCAAGCTGCTCACTAGAACAAACACTAGTAGTATTATCAGCGCCGGGAAATTGCTGCTCGCCACCTCCATAGCAGCCAGGCACTTTCAGCTCTTCTTTTGTTTCTCCATTCTGATCTAGTGTGCGTTACCTCGGCCTGGCTGTGTCTGTCTTTCGTTGCCAGTTCCTGTTTGTGCAGCTTCTTCTTCTCCTTCTCCTTCTTCCTGCTCCTCCTAGTGTAAATATGCTTGAAACCAGCTTCTGGCAAGTCATGTAAATCCTCCTTGCATCCTCACTGATCGGTGTTCTTCAGCTCGCTTGTCAATTGTCTACAATGCTTCAAGATCATGTAATATAAAATTAAGCGAATGCTCCTGCTGCAATCTCTGCTGCAATCATTCCTGAAGATGGCGAACAATAAGTGGTCGCAGAGCTCTCCTACTGTAATTGCTTCTTGCAATTTGCATCTAGTGTCAAATCCTGCACTGGACTACTGACTGCTGCTGCAAACCTGTAGAGAGAAACAAAACATTCCAACAACAACCAGCTCCAAAGCAGCTCCAACACAAATGGGTGGAGCTTAATCTGCGCAAGCAGCGTCAATGATCCCTTCTGGACGTATCAAACTCTGCAGGCAGTGTCAGGATCCGACAACAGGAACTCCGGATTCGAGGATTACTGGCCTTCTGCGTGCATATTCCCAGATTCATCCTTCTCTTTCTCCAATGAAAATCTATAATCCGATGCACTACTACTACATGCTGTTCCGATGTGTGAACAAGATTCTGAGAAAAAGCAATCCTGCACATAATTTGCAGGTTCTCCATTTACCCAAGTCTCTCACGACCAGCAGCTGCAGAATTGATCATGGACAGCGCACTGTCAAACTACAAACATTGTTCAACGACAAACAAGGAAATTTGTTTTCCCCTACTGCAAGTACTTGAAGCGAGCTTCCTCCTCCTCCTCCTCCTCTTCCTCTTCCATAAACATATTCTCTTCATCATCACATGAATTCTCTAGCTAGTTTGCAACTACATTGCAGCTAGATAGCCACACTCTCTCCTCTTCCCTTCTCTGGATCCAAAAAAAACCATAAAAATCTCAGACAGATTCAAACACTGAAAACAAACAAACTTCTCAGTGAAAGGAAGTGAAGTTTCAGCACAACAATCTCCGAATTCTCATGAAAGTGAGCACCCCATCAAAAAAGAAAAACAAATGGATACTCTGAAACACTCTTGAACACAACAGCTTCAGCAAAAACTTAGTGCTAGATCACAGAAGCTCACCAAAAAGCTCATCAAAAGAAAGCTCTCTGTTTTTTCTTCTCTCTTACCTCTGGGTCTATGTTTCTCTCTCTCTCTTTCTCTCTCTCTTACCTCTGGGTCTATGTTTCTCTCTCTCTCTTTTCTTCTCTCTTACCTCTGGGTCTATGTTTCTCTCTCTCTTTCTCTCTCTCTCTTTTCTTCTCTCTTTCCTGTATTTTTTTATTTGGCAACAAGTAGCTTTTTGCACAACCACTGCACATTTCACAAGAATCATATCGTGTGTTTGTTTTTTCAGTGTTTGTTGTAGAATTCTCAACAACAATCCAAGCTTAAAGGATCAGGGTGGAGAAAGTAATCTTTGGAATCTTGCTCTTGGATAGTTGCATGTGGCTTTCATGTATGAATTTTGAATGCCACAATGGACAACATCTGCTAATTTTATTTTGGGTATCCATCCTTATGGTAGCGATCTCTTGATGATCAGTAAAAAGATTGGATGAGTTGTTTTCCAAAGTCTTAAGCCCTCTTGTTCTTTTTCTTCTGTACTCGAAGAAATTGTTTGTTTTAAGGTTTAGTAAAGTTATTTATTGGTAAAGTCACCCTGTCTTTGAGCCTCCTTTCACCCCCTTGTCCCCTCTTTCTGCAAAGTAATGAAGTTTTGATTAAATCTCAATATGAAATGCTGAAGTCAGCATTTAATGCACAAGGTTTGAGATTAATTATAGTCATGAATGATGAAACCTTGTCAAACTTTATAAAAAGAAAACACCCATGAAAGGAGGAGAAAATAGAAACAAAGTGCAAGGACCAGTGTCCAGTCATGCAAAAGAGCACCAAAGAGGTGAGCCACACGGAGGGAAGGGAACCACTAAGTACCGAAACCTCCACCAGTGGCATGAAGCATATCAACTAAAGAAAGAGGAGGTAAACCTGATAATTATAGTAGTTGTACAGGTAGGAGCAGTGAAAATATATGTAGCAGTAGTGGAGAGGCGCTCAGGAAAAAGGAAAGACAGGATGAAACTTAGTTTATCATCAAAATTGGTGGAAAAACTAGTTTGGGTCTCAATTCTTTGGTTTTGTAAAATTTTCATTTGTAGCTATAGTTTTATGTTTGATGCCCTATTATGTCAAAACTGGTCAATCTCGCCCCTAATCATCTGACTTTATTATGGATAACTTTAATATGTCACCATTTCTTAAAAATCAAGCTTGATGTTAGATAAATTGTTGGTTCAAATGTTAACATTCTAACAGTGACAATTTGTGTTCCTAGCTCTAGTTGAAAACTCTAACTTAGAATAGGTTTGTTCAACTGGCAGTGTGAGTGTGTACTTATATCTCTTTTTTGGCTACTTAAGTTCGTTCCATTGTCAAGAGGGGGCCAGGTGCTGGTTGGTTATCTCCATTAGCTGATCAGCTCCTCTCCTTTCACCCACCAAAAAAAGAAACTGGAAAAGCAGCTTGGCATGCAGAAAAGTGAAACAAGCTGAGGGTAGGGTCATAGAAGGGACATGAAAGTGGGAGATACATGGCACAATACAAAACATTAAGGGGCCATGGGCTGGGATTTTCATGACAAGTGCACATGATAACCAACATGCACTCCGTGCAAAGGGGATGCATACGTGTTCAGGTAGCTTTACAATTGTCAAATTTCAGTTTAAGTGGAAATGATTCTTCTAAACCTCATACACCGTGTGATGGCATGGCATGGCATGGTTACGAAAACTGGCACTGCTTTTATAGTGTTATAGTTGTCCTTTGGGAGAGGCATCTATTTGAAACGAGGACCAGAGTGAAGCAACAGACACGAGTCCATCCCGAGGGAATGGATGGTGGGTGGATAATTCTGTTGTGTCTGTATTCTTCACAGTAAAAAGGCAAATTGCCTATCATTCTCAGTTGGGTTTAGGGTTTAGGGCCTTGTAAGAGAGAGGTTAGTGACTTTTGATTTTACAAACCAGTATTTTTGGCAATCAAGTATACTCACTCCGAATTAAACCCATCAAATTTTGTGATAAACTGAGTTTCATCCTGTCCTTCATTTTTCCTGAGCGCCTCCACTGCTGTTACATATATTTTCACTTGCTCCTCCTACATGTAGAGGACTATTATAATTACTCTTGAACCTTGTGCATTAAATGTTCAGCATTACATAGTGAGATATAATAAGATTTCCTTACTTTGTGGATACCACTACCACTGAAAGAGGGGGGATAGGGGGGGTGAAAGGAGGCCCAAAGTCAGGGTTTGAAGACTTTACAGATAAACTCTAATGGCTGTCAAAAAAGTTTGAACTGTGAACATTACCTAGTAATGCCCAAAAGAAGGATGTCAACACATGAACAGTAAAGTAAATGAACTTTTTGGTATTTTGAAGTTTTATAAAAGGGTGCATAGTACATAAAAAGTGTCATGATTGAGTACCTTTTTTGATTTGTGCATCAACACCAAAAACCATGGACCTTGGGATGATGATTACCAAAGTTGCAAAATGTAGCTTAACTTTACATGCACTACAAAGGAACCTGGAAGACACTTAGGGCGAGAGTTTAGATGAGGGTCCAAGGTCCAGGGACCAATGAATTCAAGCAAGCTTATGGGTTGAAAGCTTTAAATTGGTCCAAAGACCTTTAGATGAGGGTCTCCAAGACCAAAAAGTGGCAAATTGAGGCTAAAAACCTACATGCAATTATATTCAATAGTTCAGTGAACTATAATGAGTATACTAACATATAAGTAATACTCACACGGCCCGTCTGGTGAATTAAAAATAAGAACTATTAGCAAGGCCTCAAGGGAAGACATAAAAAGAGCAATGGGTCCTTATTGCAAACAATATAAAAGTACTGCCAGGATCCATCCAAAAAGATGGATGATGCCCACACACATTTTGACACTGCTAATTACACAGTTTGAGTGTCCTGTGTCCTGTTGTTATGCACATCTTCGATTTATAATGCCAAAATGTGTCCTTCAGACGCCTCGAGACACATCTTGGACATACAAATCGGCAGTCAGGACAAAAAGAAGCAAGCAGTACTTTTGTATTGCCTATAATAATAAGGACCCATTGTCAACTTTTTGGGTCTTCAGAACCACATAAGCAATGGACAACTAAACACCCCTAACAAGCACTGCCTAGCATGAAAAATGGTTTATAGCGCTTTAACTCTGTTGCAGGGTTTGATGTTTTGAGCTTGCAACAGATGTTAAATTAATAAAAATTACTCTTTTTTAGTGTTTGAATGCATGCTATTAGTTGGTACTTTCTTTTTCATGAGGAAGGTGTTGAGTTTGAATTTGGCCTGGGACAACAAAAAAACATGTAAAATAGATTAAATAATTTCTGTTTTTTACAATGCAGAACATGAAATTCACATAACATATATGGTTCAACACAAAACCACACATGACACAAAAAGACAAGCTTTAAAAGTGTGCCAAGCAGAGTTCACTAGAGGATATTTAGTGTCTCATCACATAAGCTCCTAGCTACATGTTCATTATTAACAAAAAGTAGACTATGGAATAGCAAGCCTTCTATTGAATGTAAATGTGAACAAGATAATTATGATGTTCTAACTTTTGCTAGCCATAATTTTCTTAGCTCTTGGTGAAAACAATGTTCTTTCCCATATTTTCAAGTCAGTCACAAATTCACAAGGATTTGTATGTTAACCCCACAATCCATAACACTCATGCCAACTTCTTCAAATTCATTAAACATTCATCTCCATCTCCAATTTTGATCATAGGACACAAAAATTACATGCATCCTCAAAATTCATCTCCATCTTCATTGTTTTTTCTCTTAGGAACCTATAAAAGAACTTGGGAAAAAATAGTGAAATATTTACATATACATATTATTATTTTTAAAAATGATTGGGATAAAGAGGTTGGGACTTGGGAGTGACGATACATTTGACTTGATTGAAAAATCCAAAGAAGCAATCAACCAAATGGTTTTTTTTTTTTCAATTTTGTGATGCAGCCAAAGTGGCAATCATCCATCAAAAGATTTAGCCAAATTTGGTTATAAAATAGATATGAAAATAAAAAAGTTTAACTATCTTTCTATATTGTTTGAATACCTATATACTTGAAACTAATTACAAACCCTAAAAATTGTTTATTTTTACATTTTTATCTTTCAAATTCACCTATGGAAAAAAGTCAACACCCAAAAAAAAAATCAATACATCATATAAGCATACAATTGTCTCAATCTCACATGTTGTACAATTGGACTAAGGTGACATCTAGCTATGACAAAGAGATCTCCACATCAAACTTTGGACTTTTTTATATAGGAAAAACATGTAATGGGAAATCCCGATGACAAGGGGCTTGGGATAAAGTGATAAGTACAAGATGTTATACTCCCCTAAATCCAACTTCATGAGGCTTGTCATTTTGTGCCTTGCATGGTTTTGTGTAGAACCATGTAACTCATGTTTTGATGTTTTGCACAAAAACAAAAGAATGGATATGTTTCCAATTCTTAGTGAGATTCAAATTGACCACCGTAAGGAAGTAAGATCTAATTATTTTCACTAGTTTACTTCCTACTACTTGAAAGTTTAGTATTTATTTCTCACTTTTCAAGTTATAAGTCAAAACCACATAGTGCATTGTATTCCTTTTTCTACCCCATGCCCTCCAAAGTTCGATGGGGTGTTCAACAAAAAATTTGGTACTTGAATCTAGCTCCCCACTCATGTCATGTGGATCATGTCATGTGGATCATCCATAGTAAAACCCATAATAGGCTGATATTATTGTCAACTTAAACATATTTAGATCTCGAAACATAAGAAGGGGAATGTGTCTTCAGTTCTTAGCCTTTTCCTTATAAATTTTGCTCAAAAACAAGCATCCTTCAACAAACTCACCATGTAAATGATAATGTAAACCGCATTGTAGAACTTTATAAGTGTGCATCATTTAAACATCCCAATTTCTACATTTACACTTTTTGTTAAGTATATTTTGGGGTTTACACTTGCATGACATGCATTTATTTAATTTTTTGAAATAATACACTTCCATGATTTAGTGTATATGTTTTCTGATTGTGTAAAGTTTTGTAAGTGTAAATTACAATCTAATACTCTCACTTTTATGATGAACCAAAAATCCTAATCTTCAAGGACATCAAAAGGCGCAATATTTTCATTTTGTTATTTTTTTTTACTTTTGTGACTGAATGAATGAATGAACACAATACCCTTAGCATAAGCATACTAGATTTCCTATTTTAAATTTTCTCCATAGGATTCAAGGTGATGGCCCTGGAAGTGAAATTGTCAACAAAATGTTTTTTAAAAAAGAAAAGGTTGAAAGGAGAAATGGTAGGCATGAGAAAAGAAGTTGAAGAGGAAATAAGTAAGAAAAACAATAATTTCACTATGGAGGAATGATTACTTGTAAAGTCCTTTTCATTGTGGTTTTGTGAGCTTCTCCCAAGTTAATCCCATTTGCTTGCGTTTCTTTTATTGATATAGCTATTGATATTGTGGTCATCTTGCAACTCATGGCATTACTACAAGCTCCAAAAATGACATCTTTGAAATGAACTCCTTACCCTTTTTGTCATTTTGTGCCCCTTTTTAATGGTCATCTTGTAATTGCCTTTCATTATCATTTTGTATAACAATGTTTAGGGTGGGTTCCCCCCATAGCACATGCATTTCCTTTCTCTACTTTCTCTCCAAAAACTGTATAAGAATTTCATTATTGTTACAAGTTGTGTATTTTACTATGATGGATGTGAAATAATTACGATCCATGTTTTGATTTTATGTATAGGGATATAGCAAATGGGCAAAGGTATTTAGATTTGGAGGCTTTAGGCCCATCATCAAGTGAAGAAAACAAGTTTAATTTGTCAAATGAAGAACTTTTTCTTATTTCCTTACTTTCAAATCTTCTTACATTTAAGGTCGCCCGAACCTCTTTAGTCATAAATATTAATATAGATACCAAAATACAAGTCATTCCCTAAATTGCAATGCAAAATATTGTAAACGTTAAACATTAAATTGTAGACATTTTTAAAATTGAAGTCAATTTACAACAAAATGAAGGTATTATAAAATATCTGTCATTATTGAAATATTTGTCATATTTGAATTGACATATTCTTAATCTCTATGACAATATAGGGAGTGACACATGCAAGTATTTTTCAATAGTGCAACATTTGCATTCAAGATATTCCCTAAATTGATAGGCGGCTAAAAGCTACCTTAATTCAAATATGACAAGTACCTTCATTTTGTTAGAAACCCACACATAATTGTAAATTTAGGGTTACTTGTTAAAAGTTATGGTGAAATGCCATTTTTTTTGCAAAGCATAATTGTTTAATATTTTACAATTACTTTTTTTTACATTGCATCGAATGGATTTACATGGTTATACACTTGTAATTACAAATCCTATGTTATAGTATTTCACTTACCCAACCAATATATTATAAACCATATAGAGAAAAAAATGGAATTCAAGGTGAATGCATTCTATCGTGTACACAATATGTTGGAAAATTGGAACTACATATAGTATCAACATTAATAACACGTAACAATTCATTCACTTTGAATTATTTTAAATCACATATAAATGATTTGGGCTTCAAAGATAAAAAAAGTTTTATAAATCATGAATATGAAATTGAGTTATAATTGTTCATTTTTGTAAATGTACACCAATAACTTAATAAAGGTTTTTTTAAATCCTTATTTGACAACAATTTTTCTTTTTCAAAAAATTCAAAACTTCATTTCCTATTTTTGTCAAATGATTAAAAAAACACTTAGCCCAAGTAAATTTTGAATGGATGAAAACATTTCAACCTAAAAAAACATTATCATCAACATTATCATGCCATAATGTACTAATGACAAATTTAAAATCATCTAATTTAGATTCTATGACCTTAAAATTGAAAACTTTGATGGGAAGATTGTTCTTTATTTATTTTTTTGTATGTGCAAAATTTCATGGAAAAATAATTATTAAATGTTGCATTTCTTAGCCTTTATGTTGGAATCACAAAAATGCTTCAAAGCTTTGCAAATCAAAATAATACATTGTTGGACTATTATATCATTCATATGTGTATTCATTTCACAACATAATGTTACATTGGGATATAAACTATCATCTATTACAAAATTTCATTGAAAATTATTTTCCAAATATTCACCATGATGCATGAAACTCAAATAGGTCCTAAAAATTGTCAATATGTGACAATTTTTTGTGTACACTGCAACATGCATTCACTCTTCAATTAGAACAAAAGAGAAACAAGGAAAAAGATGGGATTAATTTTGGAAGCCTCCCATATTAATGGTGGTTTCCATGCAACTACTTTTAAATGTGGGTTGGTAAAACCACCAAGTTTAGTTTGGGTTTTGCACTAGGGAGAAAAAGTTGAAAGTTTGTTTTCCCTAGTTTGGCATTAGACTTGGTCTTCCCTTTCCTCGAAAGGAAAGAAGAAATATTGAATGGACAATAAAAAATGTTTACCATGGTGGGTAATTGTTTTGAGATGGGTAAACCTTTTACATCAATTACACAAAATTATATTTTACTCATTTACAAATCCTTTTAAAGCTATTCCACCCATCATACTCAACATTCAACCTTCTAACAAAAGTATTTTTCATTTCCTAAATTACTTTTTTATTGTTTCCCAAACCCTACCCATAACCATGAACTTGAAAGTACAAAAGGTTAGAATGCACTAAAAGTAGTTCCATTGATGTTCAATAGGTGGCCCTACAAAAGAAAATTGGATGAAGAAAAGTCAAAACATGTCAATTAGGTTCAACAAAATGGTTTTGGCCCAATAGTGTGCGCATGATGGAAAGGTTGGTAATTATAGGGGGTGCATCAAAGCCTAACACATATTAGTGATTGGCTAAATAATTTGATTAGTCCATGCAGGTTGCTATTAGTAATTTCCCAACTATGTTCAATCCCATTTTTAGTTTTATGGGTGGGATTGAATATAATGTAAATAATTAAACTTAGATGTGAAAAAATACTTTTGCAAGGTCACATGCCACGTACCACTAGACTTCAACATATTAAATGCAAATGTTAAACCAAAGCTACTTCACCAAACCTATCAAAATAAGTTTTATTATTCTTCATTTAAAACATGTTGTGCCATGTGTTGATGAAGATGTTATACCAGACCTTTTTCCCAAGTTCAAATTCATTTGAAACCTATATACCTTTATCTAGCTGACATATTATGTGAAAAAATAACCTTTACATAATTGATATATTAAACTTATAGTTTTGCCCAACATTTTTTTTGTGCAAGTTTTGCCAAAAGGATCATGGAAATTAAAACCTATGAAAGGGATGAAGGGGGCACCACAAATTTACAAGCTTCATGGATTCATTTTTGGAAAAGGGTTAGAAAAAATGATGGCATTGCCAAATTCTTACAAATTTTTGATGTGAAGTTGCAAGCACCCTTCCATCATTAAATAACAAGGAGCCACCTCCATTATAGATTTGTGAAGATGTAGGAGTTGAATCCTTCCCTTCCATCTCCTTCATTTGTTTTTCCTCATACAACTTTTAAACTTCAATTCACTGCTTGCACTCAAAAGATTTTGCATTATTTTTCCAACTCCTTTTAATGGTTTGTTATAGAATTTGCCACCATAAGATCAAGGTGAGGAATCACTAAGGATATGGAGGATTTTGTTTAGATTGAAATCTTGAAGTTTTAGCTGAAGTTTTAGGATTTTGGGTTTATGATGGCATTGGTCATTGGTTATTCATGAATGATGGCATTTTTAATGAAATTCCTACTTCAAAGTCCTCTACAAAGTTGGATATCAAAATAATTGTTAATTATTGATAGTGAAGGTTTGGGAGGTTGGTTGTTAAAACTTGGAACATTGGAAATTATTATGTTCACTTCTTTAATGTTTCTATTCACTATTGAATTGTAATTGGTAACCTTAAACTATAAATAACAATCAAATTGTAAAAAAGCATAAACTTGATTCCTAAACTTTTTTCCTATGTTTCCATTTTTTGAATTTTTTGACTTCAAGCTTTTTAAATTCCTAACACTTGTTTGTGTTTGTCTTGGTGGGGAGTCAAAACTTGGGATATTCTTATCATTTGGTTGTGTTCATTTTCATCTTCGTGTCTTTGTGTTCCTTTTTGTGTTGTTCAAGTAGAATGTCTAAACTTTCATGGAAGCTACAACCCCCTAAAAATTTCAAGTACAAGCACTTGTTTGGTGACATATTCCTTCAAGGGGATGGTGCTTCTAGTATCCACTCTATTGATCACGATGATGTTCTTATTGAAATTATTTCCAATGTGGAACTTCATTATATGAATGTGGACCTAGTTTTAGCATAAAATAATGAATTGAATTGACCAAGAAACGAAAGAAGGCCTATGAATTGAATAGGCATTTTAAAAATAGTACTTGGGTAATCAAGCTTATTTGGGCCAAGTTAGTTCTAGGTTCTAATAGGAAAGTTGCCAGGTTTGATGCAAGGTATACACCTTAATTGAAACAAAAAGAAGGTTTTTGTTCCCAAGCTTGACTTTTTTTGGAAACATGCAAGTCATTGCAAGGCTTTGGTAGTGATGTTGGGGATAAAGGTGGGGGGAACACTACTTCTTGAAAATCATGCCCATGTTGCTAAGGATCCTAAAAAAATGTTGGAGCAAATCATTCATGGTGCAACTTGAGTTCTTGATAGGAAGAAAAAGATTGTGCAATTTTCCCTAATTTTTTCGTTGTTTAGTTGAGGTTGCCTAATGAAAGACAATGTAGAATTTATTTATGCAACTAAAAATTCCTGACAATCCCATGAAACATTGGTGTGATGGGTCTAGGTGGGAGATGGTAGATTACATGTGTGAGGAAGTTTT
>Ga0209208_10005411_pt1 | contig 17795 bp, 15 predicted proteins | sample S1TSphfallax_3_FD_187694 | JGI IMG/M metagenome (GOLD analysis project Ga0209208, IMG submission 187694) | Host-associated microbial communities from peat moss isolated from Minnesota, USA - S1T2_Fd - Sphagnum fallax MG (SPAdes) (version 2) | ecosystem: Host-associated > Plants > Peat moss >... | reverse complement strand
TATATTTTGAGGAGAAAAATGCAAGGATGAATAATATTCAAAATATGGGTATGCTCATCAAGACTTGTGTAAACTTAACACATTAACACATCATTGAAGAGGCCTATGCTTGATCTAAGTTCAATTTTAACAAAGATCTAGGAAATAACATCAGTATGCATATACTACAAATGTTGTTATATGGTCAATTTTACCTTGCAATCATGCAATGATCCAAGTGAGCAACATCAATTTAGAAAGACCATGACCATGCCAAGGGTTGTGGAATTTGAAAGCTATAAGAAGAATTTATTATTATTATTCTATGAGGGAAGCTCTACTCTGAAAAATTTGGTGTCTAGGTTGTTCTTGATGAGATCAACAAGGAACTAATAAATGCCCTTCATATTATTTGTGACTCACTTTCATCTCCAAGGATTGAAGAAGGAAGAAGGATATGCAAAGTATGAATACAATGTCACACAAGGACATTTGATGCATTTTTGTTGAAAAGAATCTGGAAGAATTGAAAAGAATGCAAGATGTTGTGGAGGAAGAGGAGGATGCAATGAAATTTATTCCATTAGGTAAAGACTTTCACTACCGTTACTAACCTCAATGCCACATTGAGTAGTGGGTTGTTTTGGTAGCACTTGGTCCTAGCATTAAGACATTGTAGAGTTACATATTTGATGTCAATGTAGAATATTAGATGCTACCATGCAATGGAAGTTTGTAGATATTTTGGTTTCAAGCATTTAGAGCTCTTATGAATATGAGTTCCAAATAATGTTGTTGAATGATTTTTTTATGTTAGGAGCAATGTTTATTTTTCCCCCAAATCTTGTGATGTAGCACAAGTGCCAATCATCCATAACATGATTTAGTGAAATTTGGCTATAAACAGAATATGAGAGTGAAAAGCATTTAAACATCCTCTATATATTGTTCCCTACTTATGAGAACTGGATGTAGAATTTGGCAATTATTGAGCTAGCATCCAGAGGATGGATGTTAAACACCCCCCACTATGAGGAGCTTCAGGGATGTCAGTCTGGCACCCTGTGCAGCACCCACATGGTTCTGCCACAAGGTGAAGGAGGAAGAGGGGGGGGGGGAGAGGGTGGTGTTCACACTTGCCCTCCTCTTGCAAATAGTTGTTTTCACACTTGTCCTGCAAAAAGGACCATCAATACATGTCTTGCTATGGCTTGCCATCCCCCAAACCCACAACATGTCTAGAATCCCAATCTCATGGTTCTCATGTTTGTTCCTAGAAGGAAATGAATTTTTTTTTGGGTTGGCCTTGCCTACCAAGGCAAGAAGGATATTGTGTTTAGATTCATTCGAGAGAGTATAGTAGCTTAATGGATTTTGGCTCCTACGTAATAGAGTAAAAGGGTATGTGCCCATGATGATAACCGGCGGGTATCTGTCATGGCCACATGTCACAAACACTAGCGTCTCAATAAATTAAAGTTCATGCATTTTTTTATTTATTTTTTAATACACATCCCGGATTTCTTTGAAAAGGTGGAGAGGAGGAGGAGCATTCCCTTTCATTGGTGGTCTATCCATTTGTCAGAAATTCTCACACAAACAAAAAAAAGCATTTTCAGGCAGATTGATGATGGATCAGGATAGGAAAGAATTGGAGATGAACTAATGGCCTTTGTTCAAGCAAGAGGGCTGGAACCAATTGGGTTCAGCCATTGTGGACGACAACAACAACAACCTCACCCAATTGCTATTGGTGAAAGAAAGAATTGGTGGTCCATTTAACCTACCATGGCCTCCCCTCCCTTTGCTTTTCCTCTTCCCTTTATTATCCTACTTGCAAAGCCAACTAAAGATAAGAAAAATCCAACCCATCCCCTCGCCCTCACCCCACCAAAAAGTCAGCCTTTCCAAGTTCATTTGCTTGCAATTTTTTTAATTTTTTTTTTGTCTTTAACATGATAAGGGAAAAAATCAAAAGTTGACAACCCATTTTCCTTTTTAGTGTATATTATTATCACATGTCACATTGCACCATATATTATTATATATATATAACAACAAAAGGTTAAAATGTGTGTGTACGTCAAGTGATTTCACTAGATTTGTGAGTGAATTTTTTCTCTTGATTTTCAGTGAACAAGAGACTAGAGAACTGCATGCATTCACATGTTTTTATTGCACCAAACATGTGCAATAGTCAATGAAATGCAGTGTACCTTTTTGGTTGGAAGAAACAAAAAACTGGATAATTTCTCTCGAATATTCCTAAATGCTTATTCATCATCATTCATCATCCATGATAGAGAAAATAACAAAACTAGAATTTATTTATTTGTTTATTTATTTATTTATTTATTTATTTATTTATTTAGATTTCTCCTTTGAATTGGAAAATAGAAAAGAAACAAATTCTTGTACTATAGTTAGGCCGTGTTCCACGTGATAAGTCTGGTATTGTGAACTGCCATTTCTGTTGTTGGGTGAATGCCCTAGGACCTTTTTCAGGTTTGGCAGTAATTAAATTATTTCTGAAAATGCAAAAAAAATAATATTTATAGAAATTTTTTCTTTGATTTTTTTTCTGAAAATGCAATTTTTTTATATAGAAATTGTTTCTTTAAAATGTTGGAATTTAAAGAAATTACAAGGGAGGGGAAAAATATCAAAATTGGTGGAAACCCAGGTGGAGCTTCTTGGGTCAGGCTAGTCTACCATTGGAGAGCGAGTGACCAATAATGGCAACGTTTCTCTACCCTATAGTAATTATGTCTACCCAATTTTGCAAAAATTAAGCAATAGAAATTGTTGTAAAAAAGTCTCGTCTACCCAATTTTTGCAAAAATTAAGCAATAGAAATTGTTGTAAAAAAGTCTCGTCTACCCAATTTTGCAAAAATTAAGCAAGAGAAATTGTTGTAAAAAAGTCTCGTCTACCCAATTTTGCAAAAATTAAGCAATAGAAATTGTTGTAAAAAAGTCTCATTACGTTAAAAAAAAAAGATTAGGAGTTTAGAAAACCCGCCAAAGAAAGCTCCTTATTATATTCATTGCCAAAATTTCATAAATAATTATTTTTACTGCCAAAGTGAAATTTGAAAAAATAAAAATAAAAAATCTTTGGCACTGGGGGAGCCGAAACTGAAAAGCTACTACAGTAACAGGTTCTACCCTCAATTTACCCCCAATTTTCACCAAATTTTGACCTCTACAAAGGAATTGTAATGGAAAAATGGCCCAAATTCGCCACATTTCAATTTATCTTTTCTAATAGCAAAAAAATTTATGATGAGTTCCAGCAAGTAGCCAGGAATATAGAAGGATTTTATTTTTCTTCTTCTACTTTCATATTTAGCATGTAGCCAAATTTGGCTAAATTATTTTCTAGATGATTGCCACTTTGGCTACATCACAAAATCCTTAAAAGCAACCCTGCCCAGAGCGGAAGGAGCAGAATCTCAGTTTCTTTGGGGGGTGGGTGCAAAGCCAAAAGGCGACACTGAGTCCCTTTTATGGCGAAAATTCCTTTGACCTCTTTTTTCTCTCGTTTGGGAAGCGTGTCATCAGAGATTTGTGTACTGGCTACTGTGTTCTTGGCCCTATACAAAAGTGTCGCCAATTAAGTCGAAATCTGTCTGGGGATGCTCGCGACCGCTGAGACACAACAAGAATCAATCCCTGACGTTAAAGCAGCAGCAGCAGCAGCAGCAACAGCAGGGTCTTAAATGCAGGCACCGGTACAAAAGTAGGCGCGAAGCTAAACACCTCCTCCTAACGAGCTCTGTCCTGAACATGTTTTTCTTGTCTTCTTGCACACGTTTTTTCGGCCCTACATGGTTCTGCATAAAACCACGCAGCACGGTTGTTCTACTACATGCTGTTGTATAGTTTTTTACACGAATCACTCTTTTGAATTCTGCTGCGATCGATCGCAGAATTCGAAATGTTGAACCTCCCTCCCAAGCATAGAACTTGTGGGTACTAAAAACACTGGCATAGATTCAGGCGCTGAGGAATGTATGATTTCTTTTCTATTTTAATAACACACTCCTGCAGTCAGTGAGAGAAAGTCAAATCCTCCGGGGCAGAACAACGTAACGCAGAGTTCTCCGCAAGGCCTGCACTGTGAGGCCCGAAACCAGCGCGCCGGCCGGACAGAGCTCTCGCATTTGGAAGGTCTATTAGTAGTCCAGGCCAAAAAATAGTGACAGCCAAAAGATTAGGACTAGAATATTTCGATGCAACAAGTGAGAGAACTCGCGTCATGGAGTTGAAAGGCTGAATAGGAGACCGAAAAAAGGTTAAATGTTTCTCCAGCATTTAACGAATACGGTTGGTGGGACCAGTTGCTTTTCTTTTCAGTCAAATGTCATGGCTACACAGCTTAGTAGCTTAAGCTGGCTAAAATTTTATGTGAACGGGAGTTAATTTGGCGATTTTTTTTCATTTGATAGTAGCTCTCATGGCGAGTTTTGATTTGTATTTGTCCACAAATTGGTGATCGCAACGTCAATCGTGATGAAAAAACGTGGGTGACATTGGTGGTCGCTAGGTCGACTATTTGGCTAATAGTTTGCTCTGCTCACAAGAGTGTATATATGACTACACAAAACCAATTTTTTCTTAAAACGGTTGAATATTTGACAACATACAAATAGTCATGGTCAATAATTTGATGACATATAGACACCACAAAAGTGAAGCACCACAAGCTTTTGCAAAACCACAAAGAAAAAAATTCCTAAAGAATGATTTGAAGAGAGCTTTGAAACAAAAGTGAAGCACAACAAGCTTTTGCAAGGATGTTCACAAATCTACCCAATGGCTTGGTAACAAATGCAAAACTATAGAGAAAAAAATTCATGAATAATGATTTTAGGAGAGCTCAAGGACAAAAGTGAAGCACAACAAGCTTTTGCAAGAATGTTCACAAGTCTATTCCATGACTTGGTGACAAATGCAAAGATGGAGAGAATACAATTCCTAAAACAAAAGAAGTTTTTGCAAGAATGTTCACAAATTTGTCCAAAGTTTAATATCAGATGCAATTTTTTTTTTAAATCTTGAAACACAAGAAGCTTATGCAAGAATGCTCACAAATCTTCTCCATGGCTTGGTAATAGATGCAAAAGCACAAAAAAAGTTCTTGAAACACAACAAGCTTTTGTAAGAATGCTCGCGATTCAATTCCATTGCTTGGTAGCATATGCAAAATGATAAAGAATAAAATTCTTGGAACACAAGAAGCTTCTACAAGAATTCTCACAAATTTGTCCATGATTTGGTAGTAGATGAAGTTTGAACCCTAAATTCAAAAAAAATTAAACTCTTACTTCAAAAAAATAATGATCATTGCTTCCTATAAACCTTGCCTACACAACATTGAATTAAACATCTCATGATTTCAAAACTTGGCTTCGTTGGAGGATTCCCAAACCCCATTATTCCACATTGTTTTGTAGTAGAGAATGCTTGCAACTTATAGGTTGCACATTGCACAATGCAGTTGATCTACATTGGACTACCTGCTCATATAGCTTAAACCTTACTATAATCAACAAGTACACCAAATCTCCCCAAATCAACCACAAGCTTTCAAAATTGATATGATAGCCAAACAAACATAAAACAAAATTTGACTCTACAAATAAAATTGCCATCACCATGCAAATTACAACATTTATGACGCACCCAAAGTAGTTAGCAATTTCAAGGTGCCATCAAATCACATGTTATTAACAATGTGGCATTGAACGATTATGTTTTGAATGCAGGAACTTTGGTGGCAAAAAACTCCTAAGCGTTGGAAGTGTTATTTATGAACAAAAAATATGATTAACAATAAAGATGGTGACATTAAGGTTTCTCATGTTTGAAAAGTGGCAATATGACCACTTGGCGTTATGAAGATCTGGTGATTTCCTTCAAAACAAAATTTCAATTTTACAGCAACCTTGTTGTAGGGGCTAAATTTCTATCACCTTTTGGCAAATTTTCACCCAAAGAAATCATTGGGTGGGACTTTAAAAATCTCCATGGTTGACAATAATTTAAAATCATAGTCATTTACATTTTTTCATTGAAAAAGAGAAAAAAAGTCAATTGTTAATTACCATATGCTTTTGATGCTCAAAACCAAGGCTAGGAAATGTTTCTTTCTCAAGTTGTAGTCAAACCTAAAGTTTATGCCTTAATATTCAACATCAACTTGTTGTTAACCAATGTTGGGCAATTTTCATTTCTTTTGTGAAAACCAACTAGTTCCAATTCTTGCATCATGTTATGAAAACCAACCACATTATCAAGATTTGTAATTTTTCCAAATTCACCCGGTTTTCAAATAAGGTGGTTATTGTATGTAAAATAATAGTTGATTTTCAAATCTAGTTCTCACATTTTCTACAAATTAGAATATAATTTAATAATTAATTAAATCTATTTATTAATTTTAAAACAAAATTTTAACCTTAAAATTTACTGAAAATATATGGAAATTCGTAAAATAAATTTATTCAAAATTTACAACTCCACAACTTTGTCCTTTCAAAAGCTCCTTTGAACCCCTCTAACTATTTTCAAAATTAAAATCAGTCTCAAATTCATCTACCAAACTATAAGGGGATTTACATCCTATCATAGGACATTTTGCCAATTTTTGTTGACAAAGATCAAATTGTCCAAAATTTTAAATTGTAAATGACATCTCCTAATACTAATAAAAGTTCCAACTAATGAAAATATTTTTTCTATTTCAATTTGAGATCCAACTATTTTAAAATTTTGTTTAACACAAAAACCAATTGTAAGAAACATGTTCTCATTTTTTCCCACCACTTAATGGGCATTTGATGTTTTTAACATCCACTTGATAACACTTGAAAATTAGAAGTTTTCTATTGATCAATTCTATTATTGGCTCACTTGTGTTAATGGTCATCTCAAAGATATCCAAACTCATGTCCTCTTCAACCTTTTCATATTCAACTAATGAATGCAAATGATATACCATTTTTAAAAATAGGAAACAAAGATTTTTTGTCATATTCTTCGTTACTTTGTTCATGACCAATAAATGAAGATACAAGACAAAGAGATTGAAACCTAAGGTCCAACATTAAAAAAAACATATTATGGGATTTTTTTCTTCATATTTTTTTAAGAAAGAAAGAGAATAATCCAAATCCGATTTAGGTAGTTGCAAGCTATAGTGGCTTGCTCTTGTAATGAAATGATGTTTTTTCCTTGGGTACTTTTTATTCAAATGCATATGGTGATTAATATAACTTTAGATTTACTAATTGGGACTTGGATCTAAATTAACTTCATTATGAAAAAAAAATGTGATTATTTATTGTTAAATAAAATCATTTGTTAATAGTAATGAACTTTTGAGATTATAAAATGTGGATTGGTTGTTTAACTAGAACACCACAAAATGAAAAATAAAATTGATTCACATTCCAAATTTGTTATTGGGATTTAATATTTAATGTAATACAAGATGATAAATACATATGAAGAATCTTTTCTTTGAAAACTTCAACTGTGGAATAATTTGAGATTTTCAAATGGTTAAAATCTCACCATATTTTCATAAGTCCATATGAGTTGCAATTTTTGTTTGTTTTGCAATTTCTTTGTTCCAAAATCACATGTTTTTGAATGTTTTACATGGGGCATTATTCATATGGACATTGTGGGTTTCCTTTTTAGGACTTCCAAATTTAAAAATGACATCAACTACATTAAATATAAGTTTTCACATATATTTGGGAAAGTCTGTAGGTGATTAAACATGTATTATTCAAAGATTAAAATACTAACATTTTAAAAATAACAACCATGTTCATTTGAATCATTTTAAATAATATTTTATGGATTTATAAGGAGTGTAATTTCTATCAATATTGAACCATTGTACCATGCATTCACCTTGAATAACTTTTTTTATAATGTTAGAGGCCAAAAATGATAATTCATAAACAACGTTTTTATTTTCTTCCATTAAGTTGTTAAAAATTATATAATCAATTTCAACCTTGAATTTTAAACTCATGGATATTACATAATACAATGCATATTTAACAACCAATGACCCCTAAACTAATTCAAAATATAAGCATGCACAATATGGCCAAAAGAATCAACAATAATGTGACAAATGTCTAATGTCAAAAGAGGTGGTACTTTTACATTCATTTTCATATAATTATGCATGTTGTAACATAACATAATTGTTTCTTTGATCTTTAAAGCTTCCTAAAAAAGGATAATTTTACTAGACCATGTAAATGAAAAATTCCAAAAAAAATGTGAACGCAAAAAATTCTAGAACAATAAAACTTACCTTGTTTTCGTTGGAGTGTTCAATTTCATTGGGGGAAGTCTTGAATTCACACATGCCTTTCCCATTCTTGCCTACCCTTTTTAGATTTTTTGGCCAAGTTATGCATTTTTGCAAATCTCCTTGAACAATTTTTATTACCACATATTATAAGTCTTTACAAAAGAATTCTTATGTTGTAGCATGTTGGCAAGATTTAGAAAATGCATGACCAAAATAAATGCCCTAAAAAAAATCTTCCAAACACTACATATCATAAATTACAATTTATTTTAAGGTTGTAATCATAATGTTTAGATTAGATCCCTCATCCTTGACATAAATAATAATTTATCTCCTCAATGCATGATTGTCCAACAATTTTGTCAAATTTTTGGCCAAGGTCTATCCACTAATATCTATTGGTTCAAAAAGGCCAAGGGTAATATGCTTCAACTACCAATAAACTCCTAAAAAATTGATCACCAATGTAAAAACCTCAAGTCCAACTTTTGACATCCACATATCAAAGCTTATAGTTGCACAATGACATTTTGCTAAAGCTAGTAAAACATATAATTCTATAGTTTTTTCCACTAATCTGGGCAATAATTCATAAGAAATTTATTTGCTAGAAGGAAAAACAAATTTTGGACAAATGCATACTAATCATTTTCGACCAACTACTTTCCACAAACTATAAAGGAAGGTAATTTTTTGACAATTAAAAGACATAAGTTTTCCATAATTGTTTTTATTGCACATCATCTTTCTTGAAAGGTTTTCTTGCACCAAAAAATTAGTTATGGAGTTAATGAAAACATTTTGTCACTTTTTGGAAGGTTATCTTTCATTATCCTTCAAAAGACAATTAACTTTTTCAATTAAAAAAAAATCGTTACATTGATTTGAAGGGTCAATGCATGGTTGGGTGGACCGATTTGGGTGTCACACCAACCAATTATGCCTTGTGGTTGCCATTGCAATGCCCATGTCACTTTATAGGTTTTTAAACTGATTAAAGTGGACTCAGTTTGAAAATTTTAACTTGAATATCTACATGATGCACAAAATTATTTAACAATTTTTTTTAAATCATAAAAGCCATGAACTTTTGAACTCAAAACTCATTAATTGCACCTCTAACATCGATTTTTATGTGGATTATGTTACATTCCATTTATTAATGAGGTGTGTTATAGGGATTTGGAATCAATAAGATATCATATCAAAAAAACATATGAATAAAATAAATAATGAGTTGAATTTTAAAACTATACTTACGGACTTTTAAACGGGCTAATTAGAAGCATTTTTTCATAAGTCCAAATCATATTGGAGGGAAAAATATTTTATGATTTTTTTCTTAGATGTATAAAGAAATAGAAACTCTAGTTGTGCCATTAATGACTTGGAAAAAATATGGAGGAAATCGATGTAAAATAACGTAAACTAGTTGTAATTTCCAAAATTTGACCACTTTTAAAACTAAATAGGGACTTTGGTTTTGTGGCAAATTGGTCCACCCAACCATGCATCAACCATAAATTGACATGTTTCCTCAATGTAGATATACCATTAGTTGTGTTATATTAATCCTTTCCTAGCTTGAATTATTGGATTTAAATTCAATATTGGTTTGTTGTAACAAAAACTACAACACTTACTAATTTGAGGAGTTGTTACGTTAACTTCTTTGTTATCATTAACAAATATAATGCTCAACACAATGCATTTATAATATTTGCTTTTCAAATTTATATTGTGCATGATTTTTTTTTTAATTTAAATTTTATTTTCATTCATTTTTTAATTCCTACTTCCTTTTGTTTGAAAACTTCCATTTTCTTCAAGTTTTAGCAAAGGTTCATCTTCCATCCTTACTTCATTCATAAACATATCACATATATTTTCATTTTCAGAAAACTATTTAATGTTTAATTTAAAATTTAAAATTATTACTTTCATGAATAATGAAAAAAACTAACAATTATATGATCTATCAAAAATAAAAAACTAACATTCACAAGCAATTGCAAAATGCAATCTACCTTCTAACCATTTATTTTTAAAATAAAATAAAATTTCTAAATTTTCAGAAAAAGTTATGGGGTTTATAAGGTGGAAAAAATATGAGGTTTATAAGCAAGTTAAAAAAAACCCATAAAAATAAACAAAGCAAATGAATAAAAAAATTAACACATTATCAAAAAGAATAACACAAAATGAAATGAAAAACTATAAAAAACTCGCCTTTGGTACTCGAAAACTTGGTGTCAAAACTCCAACCTACATATGGCAAGAAGGGGAAGGGAAAAACCATACCAACCAAGGAAACAACATCAACACCAATGCAAAAATAATAGTAGCAATAATAATGAGATAATAGCAACATCAAGATTTAGACAAGTAGTTACTTGAAAATTGACAACATCAACGTGAGAGGAGCGGCAATGTGAGAAGAATAACAATTTAATGTGACAATGTGAGAATACCAGCAAGGGCATCATGAGAAAAAAAATAAGGATAATGTGAGAAGAATAATGCAACAACAAGAAAAGAGTGGCAATGTAACATGAAAAGAACAACATATCAATGCAAGGAAAGCGAGGCAACATGAGAAGAATAGTGCAACAACACGAGAAGAAAGAGCAATGCAACAACACGAAAAGAACAATGTATTAGTGTGAATATAATAGCAAGGTAGCATGAGCACGAGAAAAAAATGGAGTAGCACACAAAAAGTAGCAAAAAAATGTGATGAAAAGTAATATCAAAATGCAAGGAAAAACAACATGGGGAGAACAACACCAATGAAAGCCTAAAGGGATGTAGCAAGAAAAAGTAGAATGTGAAAGGAACATAACCAATAAGCACTACAAGATTAAAAAAAACATCATTGTCAAATAAAATAAAATTCAAGTTTCATTTTTATACAATATGCTTAACTTCAAATAACACCTTCGCCTCCCTAGGTGAGGGCTGTTGTTTAAGAACCCTCAAATTGAAAACAAAATACTGAAATAAAGGTTATTAAAAAAAAATTGTTCAATTTTTAAAGAAAAAAAATCATGAATTGGTTTTCATGGCCAATTTTTGTTACTGTGAAAACTGGAGGTTGGTTATCAATATGGCTCTTAGATGTAATTATGTCAAGCAGTTTTCATTGTGAGAATTGGGTCAAAAACTAGGTGATGATTTGAGAACCACCCAACATTGCTATTAACTTGACACATCACATATGATCAACCCTAACACTAAGAACATTAACATTGTTGAACCTAACATTGGTGAACATAGGTGGGTTGGTGAAAGAGATGAGATAATTAAGTTTGAAAGAGAAAGGTATGAACCAATGTTGGGGGGTATCACTAAACCCCACCCCCTGCCAATTTTTATATCAATTATCAATTAAAAAAATCAAAGGTTCTCACTTTGGGTGAGAGTCAACACTTTGAAAACTAATCAAATATCACATAGGTCCAAACTTGATACTTGTGGAAATTATCAAATGAACCCCCATGTTGATTCACATATTTGTATATATTTATAAATAACCAAATAAGAAAGGTAGCATTTACCCATAGTCATATCAAGGTTTAAGTTTAAACCCAAGACTTGTTTAAATTTTTTTTTAAAGTTAACCACTAGGTCACAACCCTTTCCATGTTCATCATGGATTTGAACTTTTAAATCTAAAGTTTACACATGTCAACAGTTTAACTTAAAAAAATATTGGCTGAATGAACATCAATTAAAAATAGTCATAAAATTAATTTCACATGATTAATTGTGATTTTATGCTTAAATTTTAAGTTTATATTCAAGGATATTGAATTCAAAGTTTAGAACCAACCTACCTAAAAAAATTAATTATGTTTTTAGTGATAATATGAAAATCAACAAAGATATCAAATTTTGAAAAGAAGAAGAAGAACCAAACTAGTTTTTTAAAAACTTTTTAAATAACTAAAACCAACAATTCTTTCAAATATGTGAAAACTACCCAACATTGGTATAAAGTATGAATGACATAGACATACATCAAACAAATTATGATATAGATGTGCCATATGCAATAATCTATGAAACCAAACTTATAAACAATTATCAATTTACTTATTTAATTATTTAATTTTGGAATAGATGGACAAAATTCATTACAAAGAAGCATTGATACAAGGAGAAACACAAGAATGAATAACCCCAACCAAACAAAGCCATAAACATACCACAAGAGATTCCCACCCCTTAATAGTTGATAACACCACTAGATCTTCTTATGATCCCACGCATAAATGGCATAATGTGGATACCAAACCATGTCAAACATGTTAAGGAATTTATGTTCATCTTCAAGATGTTTTTTAATAAGGTATTTGGTACATCGTCATTCAAATCTATTATAGTCCAAAAAGCCTTCCCATATAGCTATTTCAATCTTAATTTTATACCACTTAATGCCATTGAAGTTAAGGTTGTTTCATCCTATCTATATGCATCACAAAATAATACCCCATAGGAGAGACCATAAATGACAAAGTCTCCTTAACTTATTTAGTAGTCTTTGATTGAAAATGCAATGTTCAAAGCTTAAGGCCTTCCAAATGAAGTTGATATGCAAAGGCATTTATAACCAACACTAGAAAATGAACATAATTTCCCAAATCATCCTCACCCTTTGACATTGCCAAAAATTATGAATGGTTAGTTTCAAGAACCTTGAGCTCATGAAAAGGACAATCTAGTAAAATAATTTGGTTGGTTTATCACCTTCCATGTGTTAATGGCCAAAGCCTAAATCATAATGACCAAAGAAAGTAGCCTCCTTCTTAACTCTAAGTTTCATCCACATGTCCTTCTATCCCAATCGAAAGTTAGGTGTGAGGTCATGATTCCAAAGTTTAGCCTTTGCACTTTTCAAAAGCTACATTTTTTATTTCAACACTTTCTTTCCATGTTTAGTGTTGTATCCTTCTTAACTCTAAGTTTCATCCACATGTCCTTCTATCCCAATCAAAAGTTAGGTGTGAGGTCATGATTCCAAAGTTTAGCCTTTGCACTTTTCAAAAGCTACATTTTTTATTTCAACACTTTCTTTCCATGTTTAGTGTTGTATCTTGTTGTTTCTACTTGCCCATTCCATTTCCACAATCTTGGGTCAAACTCTAGGTCTTGGAGAAGTCCATGAAATGTTGTGAATTCAACCCTTTTGATCTCAACTTGGTACATAACTTCAATCTCGTAAAGGTTTTAGTAAAGTCGTTCCAATTATCATACAATTGAAATAACCTTGAATGTATCCCAACCTCAAAGGATTGAATCTCACTAAGTAACTTTAGTATCCTTTGTTGCATTGTACTGATAAGAACTTTGAAATTGTTTGAAATACAAGATATTTGTAGTAGGTCCATGGTTGGGTTTTCATAAATACCAACCCATTATCCATTTTAAACCTTAGATGACAAATCCCATTGACGAAACATTTAGGATCCTCACAAGTATCTTCTCCCATATGCATTGCTCCCTATCTTCAAGTTTGAAATTGTCTTTGATCTCATCCCCAAAATATAATTTGATCTTTTTTCAATCCCAAAAGTATGTCATGCACAACCATATTAACATTTGCAACTATTGTTGTTCACACACACATAAACCAAACAACATAAAATCATTTTAAATAACACATAACCTCTAACCCACCCCCATATTTGGTTAAGGTCACATTGAACCAATTATCTTGTGATATATTTCTTGAGCTAAATAAATTCACCCAATGAAGCTGGTGACTTTTGGTGATTGAAAACATGACTCACTTGTAATAATAAGATTCCAATCCTAAAACATAAGCAAAATCCAAACATCAATGTGCACAAAGAAAACCTACATAAAAACATTTTAAAACATGCAACAACACACTTACATGATTTTGAACCTTGAAATTATATCCCACACAAAAGATACTCCAAACCCAATTCACACTTGAATTGGTTCCAAATTAAAAACACATTTAATTGCACTAATCCAACTTAAGGTTAACATAATCAAAACTTAATTGGCCAACTAAACCAACATTCTTGACAAGTCTCTAATCATTTTAAGCCTTGCCCTATGTAATTTCCAACATTTGTTGATAAATGTTCCCTATTCAAGTGCAAATGCGAAAACATGAACCGCACCCTTTTCTATGTCCATCAATCTTAACCTACCCACTTTTTATGGGCATAATAATCAACCCAATTATTGTGTTCCCTTCTTAACCATTGAAATTTTTGCATCATAGCTTTATTTTTTCAGTATTACCCTTGAACATGTTTCACACATTAATGAAAAACAACAAAATTAATGTCAAAACATGGTTTTTATGATTAGAATAGTTTACAACTATGCTCCAATTATAGTCATGTAGTCATATTTGGACTTTAGTCACTACCATTTTTTCGGCTACAACTATTATTAGGACTACATGACTATAAATATGATTAAAAGTAATTATATGACTATAATTACAACTACACAATTATTAGTCATGTTTAACATAATTGACTTTGTTTAACCAATTACAAAATTATAAATAAATATGAACATATGACTAGGTTTAATATAAACTGGTATAGGTTTAATTTATGTTTGGCTTTGGTTTAACTTACTTTAACCTTTCGATTTAATTTGATTGAATTTAAATGTTTAGAATTAACCTTAGTTTAACCTTTGATATTAATCCCTATTGAATTTAGTTCATAAATTTAGTCTAAGTAATTTATTTGGTCTAAATAGTCTCATTTAGTTTAAATATACTTATTTTATTTAATTTAGTAGATAACCTAGTTTGGCCCAAATTTGTAATTAATCAAACCAAATTTGACCGCAATAAACTAAATTAACCTACTTTAACCTAAATATTTTGAATTTATCTAAATTTTGCCTACTTTAGCTTAAGTATCCAAATTTTGTCCAAGTTTTGCTTAAATATTTTATTTTATTAAGCCTTGCCAAGCTTTGCCTAGTTTTACCAAAATAACCTAGTTTAACCAATTACAACAAACTTTAATGTAATTTAGACTTAATTATGTTAAGTTTAAACAAATTAAGGCTAAGTTAACCCATGTAGTTTAATTAACCAATTTGAGTCAAATATAGACTATTTTAAACATGCCATGCACATGCCAAATTTAGCCAATTGCATTATAATGTGAGTTGAAGTGTAAGCATGACTATACATGTGACAAGTTTTTATTTTCTTGAAATTTTAAAACACCAAATTACTTGATTTCTTTTGGGGCATGAAAGTTATCACAAATTTATACAAATAAATGTTAAACCAATGATGTTAATTTATTAGTTAACATTAATTTAAACCTAACATTTAACATTGTTGTCACATTTACATGACAAATTAACATTTTTTGTTAAGGTAATTCAATGTAGGGATGCAATACATCTTGCATGCCCTTACCAAAGGCATTAACTCCAAGTGTGGGCAAACCATTAGTGTCGTAATGTACGAAGGGTGTCAAATAGGCTTGTGTGTTTGTAGGTGTGCAAAAAATTTACTATGGTCAATGAAATTGCTAGATTTGATGTTTTGAATTGATTTTTTAAAATATCTTGAATGCACCAACAATAAAATTAAATGTGTAATGATAGGGTTTTGGTATGTTTGTGAGGATTTCAAAAGACCAAATGGAAATGGTAGAAAGGAACCATAATTTGCAATGTTCACTAGAATAGGGTTGTGTAAAAGTCTAAACATTTAGTATTATTTCAGGCCAATGAGATTGCTACATTTGCTAGTATGAAAGGGGGGTAGGCCCAAAAAATTAGAGAGGGCCTGCAAGAGCAGCAAACCCTAAACCTTAAACCCTAAACCATGACACTTGGCTGAAGGTGTGCATGTGCTGACAAACATGTTCCAGATGGGGGAGGTGCATGCAAATACATTGGTACCTTAGTAAAATCCCGAAGCACTTTTTTTTTGGGGAGGGAGTTGCTTCTAAACATTAAAAATTTTAGTTGACTTCATTTGGGGACTTGGAGTCCAAATTTAACATTACCTGAGTTAAATAGAGCATGGAAGATGGTGAAGTGTTAAGATACCATTGTAGGGTAGGTGCTTATTCACCATAGCCACTTACCCATAACATTAAGCTATTACCCATTTAACATTGGGTGCCACCTAGGATGCCACCTAGGATTTTCATTTAACAATGACTTAACATCATGTGTGAATGCATCATAAGTACATAGATTACTAGGTTTGTAGGTAAATGTGAAGGTTTTAAGACAAACACCATCATCATTCACCTCATGAGGAGGGTACATATCAGAGTTGGTTTAGGTTTGATTCGTGTCAGTCCTTATGGACTACAAATTTCATGCATGTGAAAATTGTATATTTTTTGTCTTCCCAAACAAACAACACCGACGAATATTTGAATTCAATTTAAGTCACATATGACATTGAATCAATTAAAACCTTTAAAATCTTTTAAAAAAATTTCCTATTCAAAATTGATATGGTTTCATGAATTTTAAAGTGTAATCAATAGACAATTTTTTTTAATAAATTTAATATGTGAAGATTGAATTTCATGTTATAAAATTAATGAAAATGATTTCAAAAAAAATTTGTATATTACCGTAGATTCTTGTTATGATATTATGAGATTCAAGAAGAAATGAAAATAAATTGATATTTTGACATCATGTCATTTGGTCGTCATTGGTAGTGCAAAAAAGCAATGCAAAGTTTCAAATTTTAATTATTATAGTACAAGAGCAGCTTCTTCCACACGTGTCTATTGAATATTTTGAAGAGTCCATTGAAGAGTTTTTTTAATCTCAAAAATTATGAAAGATTCTTCAATTTTCCTTCACAAAAAAAAATGTGTGTTTTGAAAAAAAAGTAAAAAAGTTGAAAATTTCAGCATTTTTTAAAGCAATATAATTTTGTGCTGAAGTCAAGTCACCAAAGGTACTCCCATATAGCCCCTATTGCACGGGCCTCCATGGACATAATTGCTGCTATCATGTGTACATGAGTTAAACCTTGTGCTTACAATTCTTGGTCCATGTTCATGCACCTAGTGAAATTCCAAGCAAAGAAGGCCACTGAAGCCATGCTTGACGCTTGACGTGTTTTGTTTGATGGCCATAGTCCAAGCGCAGTTTCAACACATGCTTTGTCAATGAACAACTAAGCAAATTTGAAGACTTGACAAATTGTTGTTGCCTAACATTGCAGCGTAACAACTCACATCTCTTTGGGTTGTCATGTTGACGATGATTTACCATTGAAATTTGAGGAAATTTGGCAAAATTTCGAAAGACATCAAATTATGATTAGTTAGGAAATAATTTCTTCATATGGAAACTCTGGATGAAAGGATGAAAAAACCACCCTAGAATTTTTTTTTTAATCTTTAAAAAATTTCATTTGTCATTATTTCTTCATGTACCCAGGGTGGGTTTTTTTTTTTTTTTTTTTGCCCAATTTT
>Ga0209208_10005410_pt1 | contig 17795 bp, 8 predicted proteins | sample S1TSphfallax_3_FD_187694 | JGI IMG/M metagenome (GOLD analysis project Ga0209208, IMG submission 187694) | Host-associated microbial communities from peat moss isolated from Minnesota, USA - S1T2_Fd - Sphagnum fallax MG (SPAdes) (version 2) | ecosystem: Host-associated > Plants > Peat moss >... | reverse complement strand
TTCCTAATTCCATCTTCGAGCTCCAACACGCCCCTCTACCCCTCAAAATGTTGTGAGCTAGGGAATGTGCCCCGACTCCTCCCCCTTCCGTTATCTTGTACTTGGACTCACTTTTGAGTCTTTTAAAGAGTTGGGAATGCGTAGAAAAACCCTTAACCCTTGCTTCATCAAAATCCTTAAACTAGCCTTATTGACGAAGCCCTCATTTGGGAGGCAATTATTTCATCCTTCCCCTCATGAAGAACTCGAATCAAGTCTAATCTTGACCTAAGCTACTTGGCATGACTCCTTTCCCAACCTTGCGCCTTGATCACAATAATCAAACCTAACTAAAGGTGTGCTTATCAAGGTATGAGAAGCAACATTTAGGCTTTGCAAAAGCCTAAGTCCCAAGCTACGCAATTATAGTATGCGAATGGGGTCATGACTTCTTTTGTTGGCCGCCACTACCAACCAACCCTTTCGGTGTTTCCTTTGCTTCTTTTTCGGTCTATTGTGGAATTCTTCTATGGCTTTTTGGGCATGTTCCATGTCGGACTCATTCACCCAAGTCCCGAAATTGCGCCAACTGGGACTCCTACGACTTTTGAACCCCATAACTTTGCGAGCAGACTTCGAATCAAGGTGCAATCTAAAGCAAAGTTGTATTTTTCATCAAGAGCTTTTCAATAGTATGTCACACGTCGTCTACAACTAAGTAAATCAGGTCGATTCCCGACTTTTTTTGGTCGGGAGTCAAACTAATAGTTTAACTTTTAGCCCTTCTTTTGGCCATAACTTGTGCTTCAAATGTCGAAATGAGCAATGCGAGCCCATTTTAGACATTTATGTTCTAAGAGCTTTCCAATGATATAAAGAACGCCACAAGCCATTGAGTTTTGACCCCTAAAATCACTCTCTGAAGTTTCGGGAGTCCACCGAAACTCCATCTCCCAAAGTGGGAGTTGTTTTGGGAGTGTGAGGGTTCACTCCCTCACACTTTCTTACACTCTTGGGAGTATGTTATATGATTCTCAGGCTTTTTCTTAGCCCACACCCTTGCAACCCCTTTGCCTTGGTCATAAACCTAAAGCTAATGTTGCGAGAGGAATAATATCTGACTGCTGGTCAGGCCTGAGGGAGGGAGGATTTCTTTGAAAAATTCCTTGAAGCAGTGAACTATGTCTAAAAGTGATTATGTATGTCATGATTCCCTTTTGGACTCTGCAGGTATTCTGATTCACCTTTTTATATACCGAGATTAAGGAGGATATAACATGCATGGTTGATTTTTGCAAGTGCTTTCATTCTTGGATGACATTTTCTTAGCACTTCTTCAATCCTTGTTTACCTTTACAACTTCACTTTTAAAACTTCTTTATTAGCAACAATAGTTTGAACATGGTAGCTTGAAAACTCAAGTCAACTCTTCCACACCCAAATCAACATTTTGCCCATGCAACATGGTTGCATGGCTTGTGGATCAATAATTATAAATCAAAATTTTCACCTTTGTCACATCCACCACTTCTAAAATTGTTCCAAACCAACCTTCATTGTCTAAGATGCTTCTTTCAAAAAATTTAACATGATTTAAAAACTTTTTGAAACTTTTAAAAACATGGCAACTAAAATAAATAGATTTAAAAAAAAAATCTACAAGTGAAAAAATTAATAAAAAAGATTAACAAGCAACAAATAACTCAACAACCTAATCAATAAACAACAAATAAAAATAACTAACAAGTAAAACCATCAGCAAAACAAAATGTAGGCAAAACATCAAGCAAAGAAAATGACCAACACATAGAGCAACAAACAAACAAACTAACAAACAAGCAAAACAAAAAAAAAAAAAACCAAAAAAAAAATGAAAAAGGGTGAGAAAACGAAATTTGAATTTTGGAGAGTTGGTGCCCAACCTTGGGCACCATGTTTTAACAAATCAAAATGTGGCACCTCAAAGCATGAGATTTGAAAAGAAATGAAAAAAATAAAATTGAAACATCAATTTGAAACATGCCAAAGTTTGAAACATGGCACATGCTAGGTGCCATGTTTCAAACTTCGGGTAGCCCAACTAAATTCTAAGTGCCTTGATTGTCATGTTTAGATTTAAGACATGTTGCTCAAATAACATCTATGGTAAAGGAGGTGGAGGATTTGAAAGGGCATAAAAAATATTGTGAAAAGGGTTGAAAAGGAAAGCTTTCAAAGGGTATGTGAGAAAGAGGTTAAAGACAATGGTAAAGGAGGTGGAGGATTTGAAGGGGTATTTGAAAAATAGTTGTAAAGGTGCATATTGGTTATGTATGTACGGTGATGTATCAACATACATATTGTACATGATGACAATATTATGTGGTGAATGGTTTGAGGCCATAGAGTTTGGAATAACTATACAAAACTAAAACCCCATGGGTAAGGAAAAAAACTTATGATTAATCCAAGGTTATATAGTTTGCATCATGCATTTTGAAAAATATCTAAATATTATGATTATACTTGCATTAGCTCCTATTTCCATCATTTGTATATATGATTTATTCATTGTAAAGAAGGAAAGGTTACATTAAATAAATTATTATTTTAAAACATCTACAATGGTAGAGAATGTGATGTAATATTTAAAATAAATTCACATGAGAAATAGTTGTATAAAGGTGAAGACAATATCATTTTTAATGTACAAATAAATGAGAATGCCAATTAGTCTTTAAACAATTTTCATAAAAACATTCAAAATCAGTAAAGGTAAAGTTAAATTGATCTTTAAAACTTACTTTTATGATCATTTTAATTTTAATTTTTGATCTTTTATAACTGTGAAAGGTTATATTTAGCTTCACTTTGAAACGGAAGTTTTCTGAGAGTATTTGAGAAAGAGTAGAATAATGGTAAAGAAGGTGGAGATTATCAATTTAATAATAGTTTTCATAAATATAAAAGTTATAATCGAAAATTTAATGGAATGTACTCTGATAATTAAATTATTCTTTAAATATTATTTTATTATCGTTTAGCTTCACTTTGAAAGGGAATTTTTCAAAAGGTAAGTGAGAAAAATGTAAAGATAATGGTAAAGGAGGAGGATTTAAAAGGGTATTTGAGAAATAGTTGTAAAGGTGCATATTGATAATGTATGGTGATGTTACCAGCAGATATATTGTACATAACAAGATGAAAAAATTATGTCATGAATGACTTGAAGACATAGACTCTGGAATAAATCCAGAGAATATAATAATAACATTGCAGTTCATTTGATATATATTTTGACTTCTTTGGATATATACATGTTCATGATAACTAAAATTCAGCAATATGTCTGCTTAACATCATAAATTAGGGACTGTTGAAAATGTATTTTTCTCCTCGACAGGTTTTCAATGGGGGATTGTGCTGATTCTCCTCTTTAGATGATCTTTGAAATCACTTTCAGCAGATGACCCCATTACTTTGTTCAGCATTCTGAATCTTTCATTGTCCTTTGCCTATCACAACTAATTCCTGTATAACTAGATCTTCACAAGCGATGTGACTGATGAACGAATTTTAGTATTATAAATTATCCAAGAGAACAAAATAGCCCAAAAGCCTGAAATGTGAGCCTGATTGCCATAATGATTACTCACGTGAATCAAAAGTCCTAGTTTCACCTCCACTAAAAAAGATATCAGTGTCTGACCTCCACTCAAAGAAATTTGCTATATGAGGATGCTCTACAGTACTTATGACATGGTGCTTACTGGGCTGCCGACCCCCACCAGCGTTGGCCGAAGACCATAGCAAGTCATTTTAAGAGTTAGGGGAAGGCACCTCATATCCATGAATAATCCTCCTCTAGGTGTGGCACATCTTATCCCTACTAGTTAGGTGCAAGGGGCAGAGGCGCACCTTTTGCCTTAAGGGTATACGGAAAGGCTGTAAAAGGTGGGCCTTCAAGGGAAATGAAATGAGAGTGGAGTAAAAGTTATGAATTGGTTAAGCACCCACAACATGACTGCTTCACCTTCAGATGATCCTCCCCACCGAAAGGGCACCACAAGAGCAAAGACAAAAAGCACCTCCCGCCCATGAATGCAACCCCTGAAACCAACCATAATAACGCATTAGAAGAAGCACAAAATGTGAGGGACCCAACAAGTTCCATCAAGCATCCAGCTTCTCACAACAACAGCATTCAGTGACTCACAACAGCCTTTTACTCACTCCTTCCTGCTGCCTGCATGTTTGCTGAAGCAGAAAGACACCTGAAAGGATTGAAGAGCTCCTGTGGGTGAGTATGGCTATTGAATTGGAAAATTTCAAAGCTTGACAGAATGAAGTTGTGACAGGGGGAGCACAGCTTCATTTAGGTTATCTTCTCTGCGTTGAAAAGCAGCAGCAATTTCAAGAATATCTGCAGAGAATGTTTTTGGAGAAAAGGTCATAAGGAGAGAAACTTACTGGATGGAAAATGGCCATTGGGTTGGTGAAGAAGCCTTTCCAAACAGTTTCAGTTCCCAAACTCCACATGAAGAGAGTGCCAAGGAAGGGGAACCCAACATAGATTAGTAGTGCAAAGTGCGTAGACCTTCATCACTGATGCCACAAAAGCACATGGACATAGATAGGACACATAGATTAACAAGATCAAATAAGCTTTGAAGATTGGGCTCTGGTGTCCTCATAACAGGACACTGTTCAAATATCATTCCAATTCAAGGACAACACACACAGTAAATGGCATGAACCAATGGATTTCGTAGCCCCAGAACAAAGGAAAAACAGTCTTGAAACCAATCGTGAATCCTTCATAGGAAACTGCTAGCAGGTACTATCCATGTATGCCACCAATATGTCATGGACAGTGCTTCTATCTGACATCTTGGCTGCTGCCCCATAGATAGGTGCCATACCATCCTCAAACTTTCCTGGGTTTTCTCGCAGCTGTAAATTGTCCAACAGCCCATGTTATAGATCACCTAGCTGGAAAGCCAATGAGTCCATGATTATGATTAAAAACTGCAATTAGTCGAGAATTCAAATCCCAACACACACCTGGTGTTACATATTACAGTTAACCCATCTATTAAGGGGTCACACAGTCAATGGCTCAAATAAGGCATGGAAATCTAGGGGCTTCTCAGTCCTTCCAAATACATATCTATGAGATTGCAGAAAAAACCAACCAATAACACTTTGAAGGTAACTTTTGTGTCAGTTCCAGCAAAAACAAAGGAAACTCAAAACAAGAATGAGTATGGTCATAACCTTGTTGAGTGTCATTGACAAAATGTCAGACCATCAGCTTCATTGTGAATGACAGTGACTAGCTGACATTACTCCCCATGGACTCATCAGCTCCAAATACAAAGAAGGAAGGTAACAGCAGATCAAAGAGCAACTAAAGGGGATGATGGTGAAAAGGCTTACTGTTGTGACAGCTGCTGCAAGGTCATCAAGGAAATCATCAATCATATCCACATGCTGTAGGGTGATGCAAATGTGCACACTGCCCCAGAAACAAACAGACAAAATATCCCATGAATTCTATCAGTGGACCCTTCTATCTTCTTTTAGGCATGTGCATCTCCACCACTCAGTAATAGAACTACAGCAGCTTCCTAACACTTTTCACCCTCCCTCAGGCTCATGATTTAGAATGAGACAACTGTGACATGAATAGGTCATCTGGATTGTCTTCCTTGCTTTCCAGTTTCTTTAGAAAGAGACATTGATTCCAGATGCCTTGATCTTTGTAAAAGAGGTACAGAAGACTATGAAAGAGATACTCATTACGGTGAGGATTAAACAAAGGTGTAAGATGCTCTGAGGGCTTTTCTATCAGCTGTCTATCATCAGGATGCTCTTTCCTTGCCCAAGTAGGAATGGCCAATAAGGTCAAATGAATCATTAGACATCTGCCCAAATGATAACTTACCTGCTTGGCTTGTGCAGAGCATGGAGACTCCAACCTTTTGATGTCATCACATCATTTATTTTATAAATATGTATGTCCATTGACCCAAATGCAATTACTGTCATGTCTGGTTTTCCCAGCACATACAGTCCTTCAATCTTCTTGATTCTGCACCAATCCAGCATTAATCTATGAACAAACTCAACAAAAAATAAGTTCAGCTTGTAAGAAGCTGAACCTACCCTGGATTCACTCCATCAACCAAATCAACAAGAACTCCTTGTACTATATGGCAACAACATATCTCAGAATTGGAGCGTTGGCATTAACATCAGAAGTGGAAAGAGTTGTCAAGCCTACCCTACTTCAGTCTTCTTTGAGGTGTCCATTAGCTTTCTGACAATCTCCCTGTAGCCTGACCCAAACCCCATGTAACAACATATTTTTTCAGTCAGAATTCCTCCATTGAGCACTAATAAAATCATATTTCAGACAGAAGTTACTGGAAAGTTCAAACTCCTTGAGTGGCAGTGAGTGGCACCTGGTCTTATGGGTTGTGAAGAGGCTGCTTATGCACCAAGCATCGTACTTGAAAGCATGCTTCTCCAACACAAAAGACTTGTAAAACAAGTGCATCAATATCTTCAGGATAGGGAGTGACATACCATTTTCTCCCAAAGACAGCTCCTGCAATGAAACCACCCCATCTGCTTCCAGCCATTGAAGTTGAAACATACAGCCCTCCAGACCATTCAGTCACTGTGCCAGCACAAAGACACAACCAACATTATTTCATAGTCAAGAAACATCTAACCCTATAGAACCTCAAAATCTCAGTCTGGAAGCACAAAGTCCCAATATATGTACAGCAAGAGTCCAAATCTTGTGACTCAACCATGGGGGAGAGAGGCACTGGTGGATACATGTGTTCTCCACCTTGAGATCACACTTGAACTTGAATGTGGCCATGCGTACTTGTAGCTTCCCAGCATAGTAGACCCTGGATTGGTACCCACTACTTTTGTTTGTATGTTTTGAAAATGGTTCTAACAGGTCAGTTTATCTGATTGCAAGTTGAGCTTTCATGGCAAGATCACTTGAATACAGCCAGGATCCAAGCAACCTGCTTCACTAAATGTCTGAGGGCAACACGGAGGTGAGTGCTTACCAGCTAAAAACTGGAAATGTGCCCATCACAGAGCCATATGAAACACCCAGGCACCCAGCATCATGGTACATCGCATCAATTTCATCTGTGTCTTTCCAATTTTTAAGACAATGAGATTGGACCAGCTTACAATGCTGAAGCATCAGTTGTCACTCTTAGGAATCAGATAGCATCACAGGTGGTCAGCAACGACATTGCCCCCATTACAACAATTAGAAACAGACAACCTCTGGAATGGAGGCAATAGCCCTCTAGGTTGAAGAGCTGCTCAGTCATGTTTAGTTGGCAATCTAAGTGCCATCCATTTTCTTTTCTATTTAATATTCTGTTCAAATACGAGGTTTCTGTTGCATTTCTGGAGGAAATGGGAAGCCTAAATCATGATGTCTGGTGAATTGTAGGCACTTGGAAAAAAGTGGAGCTTAGAACAGTTATGGAGAGATACACATGCCTCCTGTACAATCTGGTATTTGAGTTCTCAATGCATTCTCTGATGTGCAGCTCAGAAGAAAATCAGAACTATGGAAATCTTTTGGTATAATAATCTATACAACCCCCTACAACACATATGGCACAAGTCTCTCTGGGTCTTTTCTAAAACTATCATGACCTGATACATTCGGGTGTTACTAATGGGTCCCAAGTCTGGGCATTATAGTACCTCGGAACTATCGAGGGTAGTTTCAGCACCCACATGGAGGAATGGCTTTCTGGGAAGAATAAAATCACAAGATCTATGTAAAAGTTGGGCAGTGAGGTCTGCTACAGAGAAGACTAAGAATCAGATGTGACCAAAGCTTGAAACAGAAATTTTTTCCCTGAAATAACAGGATGCAATGAGAGTGCCAGTGAATGCATAATTTCTCTGGGTAGGTCACTGAGCAGATCAGGACAACTACAAATTGGAGTCAGAAAAAGTTCCACAGATAAAGATCAGGGCACAAACCTGTCAAAGCTCATGATTGCGGTAGAGCACAATACTTGTGGCCCTTGGAGCAAGGCCATACTTGTGTACATCCATGGAGATGGATGTTCCTGGGACCCAGAAGTCAAAGGTTGGTAAAGGATATCTAAAACACCACACAGAGCATGGTCAGTATAATCGCATTTTCACTTGCAGCAACTGTACATGGTTTACTATGTGCAAATTTCTAATTCTCACATATGTGCTCTACCAGAAGACAGATTCTGGCAACAATTCCACACAAAGGTGAACAGCATAACATCTCCACGACCATCAACAATTTTGTTTGACAGCAGGAAAACTGCAGATTTTATTCATATAGCATAGATGTGAATATAGTCTTGCTACTGAGAAAGCAGTAGAGGTTGACATAGGTCTTCCAATGACACATCCAATTAGAATTTATAGTAGTCAATCAACATGAGGCTATATCAATTCGGATTAAGATCTAAAAATTAACAACTGTTTTTGAGCCCAAGTAGAAGATCATTAGGGCCATTCCTTATCATTTATGGAACAGGTACTTTTACAATGCCTCTTGAGGCAATGAGCTGTGCAAACAGATACATCTACATATGGTACAGTCCCAGACTGAACAAATTACTCCATAGTATGTCCGATTGAGCATTGTAATTCAAAGAAATCTGAAGTGATGGAGGGTATCAAATGAACATATAACTATGGCACACCCTAGCCATCTGCTACAACTCTGGCACAAGGTAAATATTGATGGTAGTGGAGATGTTTCCATCTCTGCATGTAATCATAATAACCAAAGGCAATACATCAGGTGATGCTTACCCAAGCTTCCGAGCAAAAGAAGGATAAATCCTCAAAGGTCGACAATGCACACAGATTCCCAAATTGCAGAGCCAATGCAGCTATTTCCTATAGGCCTATTCACCCTTCAGTTAGTTATTCCTGTCAAGAACACATTCTGTGCTCAGCAATGTTCCTCAAGCTTCACTGATGAATTAAGCACAGATAATTAAAACGACTGTTCAGACAGGTGGGCCCTGGCTTTCAGTCATGGATCCACTGGTTGAAAATGAACCAGGGGCAAAACTTATATTTTTCATATAACAGCCATTCTTCAACCGCCTTGGAAGTGACCATCTTTGATGTCACATTTTAGTCGTGATGATCAATGGCTCCTAGTGATGTCAAATATCAATGAAACTCACTAGTTTCTGTCAAGCAACTGGAAGATAAAGGAAGGACTGCTCCAAATCAGAACTCACTGCATACTGCATGCTTGAATAAAGCATCAGCAGAATCCCAACTGGGTATTTCTTATACTCATAAACATGTGCACAAATTTCCTTTCTGGGACTAGAAAGCACTGGAGAATTTCAATCAACTTATGCAGAGAGAATGTTACCTCAATTGGATCAATAACACCATGTGGAAAGCCTGGTGAAGAGCCTACAATCTGTAGGCAGGGCATGAACACTAATCACCTTCTTTAACTTTGGATGTTCACCCTCTATGACGGCTCCAATACTCAACAAAAAAACCCTGAAGTAGAAGAGCACAAAATTTCTGTTGCCAATGACATTGCAGAGGGCCACAAGCAAAAAATCATACTACAAAGCACAATACATGCAAAGGAACCATAATTTGTAATAATCTTCACCATCACAACTAGAGCCCAAAGATGTCTTGCATTCCATCTAGAACCTCATTTTATTCACAGACCATGATTGTGTTCTTGTTGATGAACTGTCTAATGGCCTTCACATCTGCATGAAACTCAGAAGTCAGAGGAGCATGTCGTAGCTTGATCTGAAAGTACTGTGCTGCCTTGTCATATGCTGAGTGGGCACTCTCAGGTATAATGCTACAAACAGAATAGTCACATCATGGTCAGACCATCAGCCTGACAATAGGGTTCAGCCTAGGCTCAAGAATTTGGGACACACTTTGCAGTAGAGATGGACACTATTTCTATTCATCATCCTGAAGATGAGAGTATGCTTGTTGAACCTTCAGAAAGGACCCATAGGCACAAGATTCCCCTTTTGAATGTTTACAGTGCTCACCATGGTTTTCAAACAAGCGTCCACAGTAACTAATCTGTTGCCCAGCATGTACCTCTTTCTATCTTTTTAGTCCAGATGTTTGGTCATGCAGGTGTCTCTTTGCTGGTTGCTCTCATCATTCCGCACATCAGCACATATGAGGTCTTACAGTTGCTCAAACAGTCCTTGTAGCTCTGTCATAAGAGGACTTGCTACTGACAGTGGATTCTCACAAGATGTGGATTCATTGAAATTGTCTCTCCCAGAAATCTCATTCCAGCCACATATTTAAGTAGCAGCCCATAAGGATAACAAGTCTGGGATCTCACATCTCAGGAGCAGTGATGCCACAGGTAGCCTTCATAAAAGCCCATGTGGACTTCACAGCCATAAGATGTCATGTTACCACAAACCTGCCCTTGAGAACTTTTGGTTTTACTGCCCAGCATTGCAGCTCTCATCGCCACCACCTCTGCCTCAAATCGTGGTATGCTTGGAAACACATCAGGATGCAGAGGGTTTGTATGTGAGAATTTGCATGACCAAGTGATACTAATAAGCTCTTGCCAATCACAGAGTGTTTCACAGTCTATTGATACTGCAAAAGTACCAAGAATACAGTCACATGTACATAGAATAAGCTTCATTTCACCAAGGAAACGTGGCCTTCTGTCTCGTTGCCTCCATTGTACCTGGATATCAGAAAATAAAACTATTCTTAGCTTCTTCTGATGGTGCTCCTGACAATATCAATTTTACCACTTATAATTCCTTGTACAGCAGAGACAGAAGACCTGTGACTGAATTGAATGTAATTTTCTATGAGTCATTCTAACTAGCAATAGGTAAAGGAGCCTCATAAGGACACAGGAAAATAAAAGTAGACATGGACACCTACTGAACCACAATCACTGGGTTAACTCTTTCTACTCTGTAGGACTACCCATCCAGATATGTATGCTGTAAAGGAAGATTAAAGACATCAACAGATATCTATGGGGCAAATACCTACACTGCTCCAGAGCAGCAGGGCTGCCAATGCTTGTCTCTTGATTTAATCTCCTTATCTGCTCAAGGACCTGAGCTCCAAGTCCCTCTCTTGGCAGCTCTGAAGCCCAGCAGAGCTTTTCAGCTTTTGCACTAGATTGCAGTTTGTCTATCACCTGCTCATCTCCAAAGGTGAGTGTTATAAGCATGCTAATTTCAGGGTTCACAGATGACCAGAGTCAAAGACTTCAAGCAGCCAAAAGACACTTCAACAGATGCCACAAAGTAAAGGAAAATGACATATTTCCTGATGAGTTATGCAACTGACTGTCAGTCAACCCTGGGGTGACCTCCACCTTAGTGGAGTTTTGCACTCTCTAATACAAAACCAGCACAGTTTAGACGCCCCCAACACCTTCGACAATTTATTGAGTCTGGATACAAAATCTAACATGGAAAAAGTATGATTTGAGGAGTATGATGATGAGCAGCTATGCACCAGAGTGATAGGTTTTGATCATCTTTGATACAGAGACCTGATTATGGGGTACAGCCAAGGGTGGACTTGCATATGAGACTCGCATACATTCATGAGGTGATGGAAGAACACAAATGAGATAAGCTGTAGACAAGGCACTGAAAGCCTGCCAGTAAGCTGTATACATAAGCCACTAGAGCAAGCTGTCTGACCTTGGCTTGCTCTTTTCTTATGTAGTCATTAGCTCCAGGAAAAAGTCTGTAGTCAAATCAACATAGATTTTGTCAGATGTCTGGAGTTCTTTCCTTTGAAGATGGAAAGAAGCAACAACCAGAAGCAGGCAAAAGCAAAGAGAAGTAGTTGGGAGATGGCTTACTTGATAAAACGAAATGCAATCATTGTAAGGGTGCTTTTCAATCCTGGAAAACCAGATATCAAGGGCAATCAGCTAGAGAGTCATTCAATCATACGTCTTTGATCAAAATGAAGGTAATTTCTTAAACACAAAAGGGATGCACCAGCACCACCTGCACATCATTTAGACCTCTGAACACAAGCTGAAGATGTTTGCTATGTCAAATTGAGTCTTCTGAAAATTTAGCAGTCCTTAGTTAGAGGTTGAGTGCCAAGGACACAGCAATGAAATGCACAAGGATCTAGATATCACATTGAGATTCAAATTTCTGCAGGGACTTAAAGCATTCACGGGTGCCCAAACACAATATCAAGATTGTCTGTGGGAGCAGACAATTTTGATCTGGAATACAAGCTAATGACCTTTACTATGTCAAATTGACTCTTCTGAAAATTTAGCAGTCCTTGGTTGGAGATCGACTGCCATGGACACAGCAATGTAATGCACAAGGATCTAGAAATCATGTTGAAAATCAAATCTCTGCAGGGAGTAAAGCATATACGCAGGTGCTCAAACACAAGATCAAAATCGTCTGTGAGAGCCAGAAATCTTGCAATTACAGGCCTCTGTTGAGCTTCTCCAGCGCTTCAGAGAACTGAATCCTCTCACATATCTCTGAATTTTCAGTATAGTACCGCGAAACCTGCGATGAGGAATGCGTTCCCTGAGCTGAGGAGAAGATGTGGTTCCTTTCTAACAGTCTCGAGAAAGAGAGACTGAGAAGTACCCATTATCACTGAGAACCAGAACTGCGGAGTTGACAGCTGAAGTTGCAATCGACAACAGGAAGCACGTAGCCATCGCTGCCACCACCAGCATCAGCGGCTCGTACTGTGCCAGAGACGCATTCAGCGCCTCCCTCGCACCCTGCACACTGCACTCCGTCACATCACGCACGAGTTTCGTCTGATCTTGTCGAGGGAATTGGAGAGCGGATTCCGCAATGGAAGGACTTGCGATCACACGAGAAACTTCAACACTGATTGGAAACGGAAATTGCAATTGAGAATCAGCTTCATCTCCCCTCTGCAGATAGATCCGCTACACGTAACGTTCGAACAAAACACGATGTTCTAAATCTTCCGCCAATTCTTTCAATCGTCGTTGCTATGCAAAAATAATTCTATGGTAGTAGGGCTCTCCGCCTAGAACTCTCTTCAACTCAGGAAGGAGATATGCCAGCTTCCTCCAAGGCCTCCTCTCCGCCAAATATTTCCAAGCTCGCCTCAAAATACTACTCTCTCTCTCTCAACCTCTCACAGAATCAGTAGGAGAAGGAACAGAAAAGAGCAGGAGGAGAAAGACGAAAGCGCCGAATTTCCCTTTCGTCCTTTCTTAGACGCGCTCAAGAGGCGCAACGCAAAAGCGGTGAAAAAGGTTTCCAGATCGCTTTGCGTTCCCTTCCGTCTACGGCAGTTCAATAACCGGCCCGGCGCCGCCCAGTACCGGCACGCAAGAAATCGAACCGATCGGAAACCGGGACCGTTCCGAAAACGGTTTCAATCCACGAAAGGTACAAGAAGAGGCACAATTGGAAGCGCACAATTTGCTACTGTCCAATTCCACGAAGCTGCAAGACGAAGCGCAGTCAGAAGCACAATCGCTCATGTTCAATTCACCAAAGTTGCAAGAGGAAGCAAAACCGCAATCAAATTCGGGAGCACAATCGGAATCACAATTGAGATCACGGGATGATTCGCGGTATATGCCGCAGCTGCTGGTGGCAACAGAATCTGCATCACCGTACCTGGAGTCGGAGAGAATCGTTCGCTGACAATCTTACTCACTATCGGAACTCCAGAATGCAGAACCAAACATGGATTCGAACACGATTAGATGCTACAAAATTGTGAAGCGTTTGTGATCAAAGCGTTAGACATTTGCTGATTGCCAGAGCTTCTCTTCTACGACTTGTTCCGTTCATGTTTCAGTGTTGCTGTGTGTTTTTTTGAAGATACATTCTCCGTGCACAGCATTTCCTAGTGGATCGCATTCTTCTCGCTATGGCGAAAATAAGTGCAACAAGTTTTCTTTCTTCTTCATCTACATTTTACAGCACGGATTTTGTATCTGGCCTAATCCCCTGCATCATCCTTCATCTGCGCGGACAATCTCTTTCAGTTCTGCACGAATTTCAGCCGTTTGAGAATGCTCTCCATCAAACTACTACAAACAAGGGACAATTGTAATGCAACATGGCTGTTCACACCTATTTTTCCGTTCTCTGGGATTGAACATTCTTACTGAAATCCGCGCTCGCCACCAGCAGCAGCAGCAGCGTAGACGTTTGATAACAGCACATAAGCTTGCAGCAATCCCAGGATCTTCACTTCAAGAACTCGTGTTGCCATGCATTCTCCCCGTGTTTTGTTTGCAGTAAGTCTGCGATTTTCTCTGCTCATTTTCAGTGCTTGAGATCTCGGATATATCTCGGGTGGAGAGCATCAAATTTTTGGATCTTCAAGATCTCTATACCAATCCAAGAAACTTCGTAACTAGAAATGGATCACAATCTATGGCGAGCAGATATGCTTCACGAAACATCGTGCAAAAGAATCTGTGCTGGTTCTTGCGCGAATCTTGCGTTAGAATTAGTGTGCCTGCTGCATGTCACTCGCATGTCTTTTGATGTCTTTTGATTGATGAAAGATTGTCTTGCCTTTTCTTACACTTGGAGTGCTCGAATTAGCCTTCGAGAATGTGCGGAAATCAATCTCTTATCGTTCTCTCGTCTCTTAGATATAACGTTCGTCGCTCTGAAGAATATCAGCATTGCCGCCCGACACTCGCCGTTCCACCTGGTGTTTGTCAGCTTGCTAATTTGTTTCAGCATTCCAATGATCTCCAAGCGGCCACAAGGACTCGTCTGCAGGCAATGTTCAAGATCTCCAAGCGGCCACAAGGACTCCTCCGCAGGCAATTCTGAGGATCTCCAAGCCGCCACAAGGACTCCTCAGCAGGCAATAATTCTGAACATCGATTTTTCTCTCAACAAACAAGAAGGTTATCGACAAAGCAGGAGCCAGGCTTCGGTTGAGGAGGCAGAAGTTAGAACAGAAATCGCACCAGAAATAAAACAAACCAGGCAATTCAATTTATCTTCCCGGGAGCCACAACACAATTCTGTTCAAAATATATGTAAGCAAGACGTCCTTTGATAAACCCAACACTTGAAACGTTAAAACTTGCACAAAATTGTACAAACATGGCAAGTCTGAAATGTACAAGCTGGGTAGGGTAATGGAAAGGGTAAGGATTTTTACTGGCCAAATAGGGTATATGTTGACTCTGATATTTGACTCATAGGTATATTCCAGGCAAGTTTTTTTATTGGATTTCAAATCCAACAAGGTAGTGAAATAGTCCATGTTTCAATGCCATGCAGCCAAGCATTGAATACTTAGACAATATGCCATAGTGACAAATATCATAGGCGGTGGTGGCAGCCTTCTTTTTGCTGGGTATACATAGCCAAAAAACTATATTAAAAATCAAAAGTACTAAAATCAAATGCTTTTTGAGGTTTTCAATAGCTGTAAAACAGGCGATGATCCCTAGAAAGATTTAGCCAAATATGGCTATCAATCATATTTGAAACTTGAATCTTTAATCATCTTTCTATACATTTGGCTACACACTGGAAACCAAATATAGGAATCTGGTGATATTTACTATTTTTTTCCCTCACTCTGGCAATTGTTTACTGTTTACAATTTTACGTCCATTTGGGACCAGAGAGTCCATTGAAAACCTGACAAAACATCTCATTTTCGATTTTTTTTTTATATTTCGCTTTTTGGCAAAACTTTGCCAGTGAAAAAAAGGCTGGTTGTAGCTGATTGAGTATAAGAATTGTTTAGACATTTTAAGAACGATTCAGCATTTACCAGTTATGGACTTGGTGACCAGCTTGAGCAAGCATAGTATCTGAATAGTCAAGGGGCTTGAGACTATTCACAGTCGCCAGCAGTGCTCAAGCCAGTTCATAACCAGCCCTCATGAGAACTGAGATGCCCATTTTTAATCCCCACAAAGAGTGGTTATGAAATCTTCACCAAGCAGCTAAGGCTTTCAGCATCATTTGGGCTAGTGAGCCGAGGGTGGTACCTTTTGCTAATGAAATGGAGGTCAAAGGTTAGGGGTTGTAACTTGCCAATCAGAGCATCAACATTCTCACAAGGGATGGGTACAATCCCTTAGCATTCTTGATTTCAATGAGGAAATCCTAACAAACATACTTTGCTTCCTTAGTTTCAGCTGGTTCAAACTGCAAGTGCTAAACTATCTTTACAATGTTGGAAGAGATGTGGATGATGCAAATTGCAATTTCTCTTAGCAAACCACTCGGCTCAAATTCTCAATCAAGCTCTCACTTGTGTAATGTTGTGGCCTTATGGTGCGATTTTGGACATGACAGCTCACAGCACAAGCAATGCAATTAATGTTTTTCACCATCCAGTAACCAAAGAGATCTCACAGATCTCAAAAGATAAATCTGCCATTGGAACTTCTACTCCACTAATAATATTATCTATTGAGAACCCTTCTATAACTTTTCAATTCTTGAAATCTCTTCTATTTGTAACTTTTCCATACCTTTATCAAATCTTCAATTGGTTAGCTATCTGAGATGCAACGTCTAACTTTGCTTCTAGGAATCTGTGACCAGTTTTAATATCCAAGAGTAACCCTTAAGAGAGAGAGAGAGAGGTTTCAAAAACACATAAAGCTCATCTTACATGGAATTGAGCAATTCCCAGCTCTGGCAAGCTGAATCTCAAACCTAATTGCTTTCTAGCGAACAGAAGCAGAAGAGGTAAGAGAAGTTGGGCATTTTGCTATTTTTTCCTAGTGACCTGCTGCTGCATATTACAAGAAAAAGTGTTTAGAGACAATCTTCTGTTTGTGCATTTTGCCAGGTAATGTTGCCCTCAAATCAGGGCCTTCCTGAAATTAATGCATGCCTGAAGTTCATGGATTGAGAATAGCTAGCCCCAGGGGCATATCAAAGATACATTACTTATAGCTTTCACTATAATTGATACACCAACTCTTGCACCAGCAAACAGAATTGGGATAATATGACCCAACACTCACTACAGCACCATCCATTGGAAACCTGTCATAACTCAGTGTGAGGTGAAACTCTCCTACTTCCACACCACACTACTTAGCTAACTACATAACTACCTATGTAAGTGGGTATCATAGGTAAGTTGGCCAGGAAGACAAGGCATTTGGTGGCTACTAGGTGGGTAGAGAAGCATGTGGATATTTGGGTTAGTTACAGGACATTTTTTGAACAGAAAAGAGTTTCCAGATGGTGTACTGGTGGGTGGTGGTCTCCTCCAGCCATAGATATGAGACTTGCAATTCAATATGTGTCCGGGTAAGGTGGGTGGGCACAATGAAGGGTTCAAACAAGAAAATGGATTCTGTTGAATTCATTACTTCTTACTTGGGTCCTACACAGCTGGAGTGACCCAGCCCCCATGACGGCACCAGTTCCGCTCGGGATGAACTAGTGTAACCAAAAAGAAAGGGAGGCTTCCTTAGGTAGATCGAGATAGACACAGTGAGTCCTCACACCTACCAGACCTCTCCAACACATTCGCTCAGACAGAGCGCGCACGAACATTCACACCACAGCGACACAATACGGCAGATGAGTTGTGCCCAAGATCTCCTACTACAGCTGCAAAATCAATCACGCCGAACCTCTGCAGATGCTATACGAAAGACACAGAGTGCACCTTACAAACCAAAATCCATGGTTTTGTATTTCACCAAAAAAAGTCCCCGACAGCACAAGCTCTCATACTTCCTTTCTTCCAAAAAAATCATTATCTCAGTGGCATTGGTCCTCCACTTCGACTAA
>Ga0209208_10005409_pt1 | contig 17796 bp, 6 predicted proteins | sample S1TSphfallax_3_FD_187694 | JGI IMG/M metagenome (GOLD analysis project Ga0209208, IMG submission 187694) | Host-associated microbial communities from peat moss isolated from Minnesota, USA - S1T2_Fd - Sphagnum fallax MG (SPAdes) (version 2) | ecosystem: Host-associated > Plants > Peat moss >... | reverse complement strand
ACAGGCCCAAGTAGTGGGTGTGGATGGACCTGCTCTTAGTACCCAGTTTTTTAGGATTTGTGCACAAATTGCTCCAAAGTGTGTGTAAGTAAATACTGAACCCCCTAAACCCTAAAACCCTAGTAAAGCCTTATTCTTATTATTATTACATCCAGTACTACTGACTCACTCTGGCTTTTGCATATGCAACAAATGCTGAAAAGCTCTGTAAACCCTAACCCTAACCTCAACCTCAACCCCAACCCCAACCCAACCCAACCAGCAGCTTTGCCCAGAAAACAAATACATATTAATACCTACACACAGAACACACACTTGAGCACTAGTGTGATTCATTTGTGGCTTGCTTGATGCTCACAAAATATTGGGTTTTTTTAATTAATTAACTATTTATTTATTTATTTATTTATTTATTTTAGGGTTTCAAAGTGGTGGATTCAACTTTTAAATAATTGGTTATTTGCAATGACTAGTGATCTTCCATACTTAATGGGTAGTGATAACTTACATCATCACTTTTGATGCCTCAATTTTTTAAATTTTAAATGTTATTTCATAGTGTTTCGTTCGAAAACAATTTTGATCATGCCGTAACTTGAATTAAATGTGTAAAATTTTGGTTCCAACCTTTCTTACACTCATGTTTCAAAACTTTCATTGTGTATATATATGGCTAAGATTGCAATACCCGCATGTATGTATGTATGTATGTATCTATCTATCTATCTATCTATCTATCTTATTCCTCATCGTGTGGATGGCTAACATTCCAATATCTACACATTTGTTTCAAAACCTTGAACACTATGTACATGGTCACCATTTGCATTACCTGCATTGGTAGAAGTGTTTTGCAATTCTTGTCTAGCAAATGGTGTCATTTTGTGGTCTAATCTCCTTTTTGCTTGCGTGATTTATTTGCCATCCACAACCTCCTCAAAAAGTCATGATATACTTTCTTTCTCTTGTGTGCTTGGTCATCATCAAACTAGTTAAAGTTGTCATTGCATTGCATCATTTGCTTTTTGTGTGGGTGATTTACTTATCATTCACCACCACCAAAAAAAAAATTTTAAATGTGATCTCTTCCATTAACAACCAAAGAAAGTTCCTTCCAATAAAACCAAAAAACAATGAAATTTTCTAAAGAAAAATTTAAATGGGTGAACAATCATTGAAAATGAAAAAGCCTATATTATACAAAGCCTTGGTAATCACACATAAAAGAACAGTCGACCATAGTTGAATGACTATTGCTTTCAAAAACAACTACCTCGTGCTAAAGCTTATCATGTTGCCATTTTTTGTTTTTGGGTTTCTATCACAACTTGTTATTTGAAAATATCACGAAATTGATTCAATATTTGTGTTATGCACTTGCGATGCCTTCAAAGATCAATAAGTTTTCATTGGTTTTTTTGTTGAATAGATGTGTCAAATGTTTTCCAAAAATATTTTGTGTTGTTGCAAAAGCTTTTCAATTTGCAAAATTAAAATAAAATAATGAAAGAATTATGTAACGTGCTTTCAGAAAAGGACTTCTCAGCACTACTACTTTCACGAGCAAAAAGTGAAATTTGATTAAAACTAACTTGGCAAGCTTTGTCAAATGCCTCCGAAAAGCTTTTTGTCTCGTGCATATGCTTTTTAATTTGCACAACTCAAATAAAATTATGAAGGAATTTTGTAAGGTGCTTCCAAACGAGAGTTTCTTAACATTATTCTCATGTCCAAAAAATGAAATTGAAATGAAATTAGGATAAAGTTTGTCAAATGTCTCCTATAAACATTTTATATTGTGTAAAATCTCTTCAATTTGCACAACTAAAATGAAATGAAGGAATTTTATAAAAATCACATGTGTGTGTCTTCTTCTAGCAACATTAGAAAGCAACAACACATTGTTTGAACATTCACAATGGTGGTAGCATGGAACCTTCAACTTTGGCAACATGAACTATTCAAGTTCGTTGGAGTTGCACCATTTTGTAAAGTAATTCTAGTGTGGTAAAATAATAAAAATCACTTAGTCTCTCCGATGCTTCAAGTGAAATCAAATTATGAAATGTGATATAGAACTCCAAAGATCACTCGATATTTGAAAACTCTCCTCCTTAATTAGAGTTTTCAAATCACTAAACATTAATAGTATGAAACTTTTCCTATTATAAGGTTTTTATTTTTATTTTCTATTAATGTTTAAACGTTGATAACTTACATGAATGAATGATATTTGAATCATCTAGCTAAGTTATTAAAGTTTTGAAAATCCAATACCAAATGAATATCAATTTAATTGGTTATCAAAAAAATCAATAACTAAGTGATATGTTATTAATAATCAACTTGATAACCGGGGCAAAAGTCAATAAGTAGCCAACACTATGAACTGAGAGCACATATTGTTGATTCTATTGATGGGAATTGGGACCCAAAGATTTGTGCATGTTTGTGTGTGTGTGTGTGTTTGTGTTCTTTTTGAAAGGAGTGTTCCTCACCTTTATATCAAAGTTCAGCTTTGGCCAAAGTATATGGGATAAAAGTGTAATGCTATTGAGAACGTCTTTGGGAACACTTTGAGACCTTGGTGGGAACCTATTAGGATTTCGATGGGAATCAAGTGTGAACACATTGGGAACAACAACAACAAAAAAAAATCTCTCCCCTCGACAAAACCCAAAAGAAAAAAAATTGGGCCCTCTTGCATGCATGTTGAGCCTTCTCATTATTGACCACATGAAAATTATGGTCTCAAGTCTTAACTACTATTTGTCACCATTTTTGGCTTAGGTCAATCAATACCCTTGTCTAATCATTTGAGCACCTATTGTTGGTTTTATTAATTAGTTGTGAGGTGCATCTTAAAGTTCAACCAAAAAAATTCACAATGAGCCATTTTGATTGGCCCATCATTTGGTTTTTGGAAATTTTGAAGATTCACCCAAATAGAAGTTTGCACCAATATTGGGTAGTTCTCAATTTTTCTACTGTTTCAGTTCTTACAATAATTTAGGAGAATTGGTCGAGTGCTTGACCAATTTTTTTAATTGAGATTTTAATACTAACTTCAGTTTCATAATGTTGATTAAAAAAGATAACCTCAATTTTCAAGTAAGACCAATTTTCATTTTGTTGAGATTTGAACCCAAGACTCCTTAAAAAATCACTAAAAGCCTTAGTCACAAGGGCATAACTTTTATGCAAAAAAAAATGTTTTTTAATTTTTTAATTTAAAGTTCATTTGTGCCAATGGGTTTTAAGCTAAAGGTTCCTCTAGTTAATATGCACACTAGAAGTTGTGTCTAATGGTTAAGACTCTCCTTGGTCTCAAAGAGGTCTTGAAGTTCAAGTATGATCAGCAGTACCTAATTATTAATTAACTTTTCTATAACCACTATTAACATGAGAACTAAAACCATGGGTGCCTTTGTAACCTCCCTATGTATCAAGTTCAAGTTCTTATGAAGTGTCGACAATTGTGATTCTCACCTAAAGTGGGAATTGCCAATTTTCATTGGGAGCACTGAGAACTAGCATGAAAATTTTTATCCTCTATGTGATATCCACTCAACATTGGTTTGCATTCTCAGAAATGTTTTTTTTCGTTTGGCACACCTATACAAAGTTATGAGAGTTCAGCTTTGGAACACAATTGGGAACTTGAAAAATGATTTGAAAATGCATTTTGAACATGATGATAATGCATTGGGAACTTGGTGAGAACCCATTGGGAACATCAAAATCCAAACCTCCATCCCCTCTCCCAAAGGAAAAACAAATTGGGCCTCTAGATGTTGCCTATCGCCTTGTATCATCGGGTTGTAAGGAATTTGTGTTCATAACTATGTTTGTCACCCATTTTTGCCTACATGAAACCTTCCTACAAAAGTGAAGATACCTATTTACTTAGATGCAACGTTGTTTGGAACATTAGTGGGTTTAGGGTTTAAGACTTTAGAGTTGCAAAATCCAAAGAAGATAACCAGCTGAATAACAGGCAGTTATCAATTGGTGAACCTTGATGCTTCCATGCTTTCATGCTTTCATGTCACTGGCTTGCATGTTGTTCCCAGGGCTCAAAGCATAAGGTGAGGAGGAGCATCACCCATCTCATGACTTTGTTGCCATGAGAATTGCTGAATTGTAAATGTGATCATGAAAGTGTGTTTTTGGTGGAGTTTTTAATTTCCCCCCACCAACAAAACACTATCTCACAGTTCACTAATTTGTTTGAAAAACTGTGAGATATGGGTATTTGCTCTAGGGTTTTGTTTTTGCTAGCATCAGAGTGTGTCATCATGGGTTGGTGCAGCAATTTGAAATGTAGGGCAAATTTTCTGGAGTGTTTTTTACACTTATTGATGAAGCCATAATAGCTGCAAACTTAATTTTGAGTTTGAGGGGGGATGTTGTTGGCACACATAGATGATGGCTGCAGGCAAACAGGAACTGCATCAGCAAATCTGAGATTTTCAGATGCAAAAGGTTCTTCTTTCCTTTCTTGAAGCTTTGTGTTTAGGGTTCTCACTGTTGCCTGAACTGTATTACTAGTTCTCCTACTGATTCATTGTTGACGTCACTTGAATGATTTTTTGAGATTGCAGAGGTGAGAGAGAGATAAAGAGTTGGAAGCAAAATTGGGAGGTTTACAAGCTGTGATGTACTTCTTTTTTTTCCCCCTTCGTTTTGCTTAAACCCTAAACCCATTGCTGTTTGATGCCTTGTTGAAGCCTTTCATAATCTTAGATATGATTGGCATGACATACAAAATTGATTCAACACCCATCATGCTTGAGTACCCAAGCTCTTCTGTTGGTAGAATCTGATGTAGAGGAATGGATCCAACACCCATCCTGCTGCTTGAGTTACTCAGGTTTCTGTTGGTATAATAATAGTTTGATGTACAGCAAATTGATTACCAAGATTCGTCATCCTGCTTGAGTGCAGTCCCAAATTCTTTCTGTTTGGTATGGTTTGATGTAGAGGATTATTTACTAGCACTGTAATTCTTGCAGCTCGAATGCCAAAGTATTCTGTTGGTATTATGACTTGATGCTTGACCTAATTTTCCAGCGTCAAAGCTTACAACATGATACTCAAGCCCATGCAGCAGAAGGCTCTAAGGGAGCATTTTGTCTTGCTCTTTGTTGTCATTGAGCTCTGCCCAGCCATGGGTTAGCAATTGTAGGTGTTGGAAGGTTTGTTTTGAGGTTGGTGCAATTCTTTCTTTGACTATACAGGAAAACCCCACAAATCGAAAGGAATGGTTTTTTCAAGCTGGAGATTGGTCTAAGTGGCTTTGGTCTGTTCTCAGTATCTGTAGAGGAATGAATATCTGCACACATATACACTGTTGAAGATGAGTCCATGATCCCTGTCTGATGTGAATGGTGTTGCAAAGATGAGCTACATGATGTGACAATAGTTCATTTGGGATCACGGGCAAAACGTCGAGTGTGGGGGTTTGCAAACAAGGTGAGCTTTCAAGTAACTCTAATGCTGTTAGAAACTCATAATTTCTCACTGCAAGAATTTCTGTTCTATTGCTTAGTTTAGAGGAATTGTAACACTCAGTGGTGGTCAGATAGAATGGTTTTGTCTAAGGACAACGTTGGTCAAGATCACAACTTCAATGTTCAAGGAAGGTTGTGGCTGCACTGTGTCAAATTTTTTGTGGGTGTCTAGAATGCTTTGCCCAAATGGATTTTTGTACTATTATGGTATCTCTTTCTCAAAGTCTTTGAAATTGATGTTAATCCAGTTTTGCTAGACTGTTTGGATGCTCGTGATTCTTCAGTGTAATATGCAAAACAAGGTCTAGAATTCACATCTCCGATTGAACTTATGCAGTTCTTGGTCCAAGTAATACAGCTGCTCGTGTAATGAGTCTGGCTGGTTTGAGGATTAGCAAGGTGATGAAGAACGATTGTTGATTTCAACCCAATGTAAAAATTTTGGGCAGATTATTATTATATACTTATCTACACCCACCAATCAGGGGCTTTTTTCTGCAAAGTTTCTGCTTTCACATTGGTGGTGAGCATCCCAAGAGGGATGTAGCGCTAAATGGCAACCAGTCTTTAGGACTTATCCAAGAAAACAAATCTTTCTATAGTTGGATGACCGTATCACAGCCAGGAATAGAAATTGTGGCAAACTGCTCCTTTCTTGATGAATTGTTTTTCAAAAATCAAGAATCTTATGACAGAATATTTTGTTTATTTTATTTTTATTTTTGCAATAGTGTGAAATTTTGCACCAAAAAAATGCTGCCCACCATCGGGAGCTGCTGGAAGTTTGTGGGTACTCATGGGCAACTCATCACTACTATTCATGATGAAGGTGATTGGTCAGGCATTTTGTTTGCAACTCTCATATGGTCACTACAATTGCACCATTTGTTGTGCAATTCTTATTAGTATTTAACTTTCAAGAGTTACATGTGATAGATCTCATTTTAGGTGTTTCATGCAATTAAGGTAGCCACATGAATATTTGTTAATCAACTCTTGGTTTCTAGGATTGTTATTTGTATATGGATTAGTGTATGTTTGTTTATATATACCACTGCCTTGCAAGGGTTGTTAAGGTATCACCATTATTTCTGTAAAGACATGGGAAAATTTTCATGGTATTAGAGTAGGAATGTTCTTGGTTGCTAGTGATCATGTGTGTGAGCTCAACTTCTTAGTGCTTGTCTTGCTTGTTTTTTGTCGTTGTCTTCGTAATGTAGGTAGAGTCATAATTGATTATGCATTGCAAGGAAAGTTCTAATGTTCAAACAAGTTTTGAGTGTGTATCTAACTTGGTAGATTAGGCTAAAATATCAACAATATGGGAGAATTTTTTGCAAATTCCACCAAGCTAATTGGATCAATTAACTACCATCACTAAAAAGATTCATGTCATGAATCAACTTAAGAAGAAGAGAGCTTCGGACATGGTGGCCCCATTGAGGATGTCATTCTTAAATTTCTCGTCCCTTTCCATTTGACCTCCCATGACAATGACACTACTGCAAAGAAGGGAACATTGCAATAGTCCTATTCCTTTAGAGCAGATTCATGAAGAAGAAGAAGAAACTATAGTAGAGAAGTAGTGATTCACACAACACGAGAGGATCTTGAAAAGGAAAACCAAAGAGTTTCAAGGAAAACCAAAGAGATAATGCCATGTCTATACTAATTTCATCAATCAAAAATGACTTACTTTTAGAAATATTTGGAAATTGAGGACCTCAAATTAGCATGGATGCAGTATAGAACATGTATAAGATCCAAAACATTATTGAAAAAATGTATTTGAAAAACTATATGGTGGCATTGATGACCAATGAAGATATCAGGCTAGAAGGGTATCATTGAAAGTTCAATGCACTCAAATCACAATTAGTGATGATTGGCATGCCCATGGTAAAAGAATATTTTGATGGAGACTTTGTTGAATGTTTTGCTTGATTTGTATGAGTCTTTCATCCAAGCAATTATTGGTACATGCATCACCTTATCATTTGAAACATTTGTGGGGAGATTTTTGCGCCACAACATTCAATCATTAAAGGATGTTTCGTTTACACATTATAAGAAAAGCATGCTACAATAGTTGAACAATGTTAGTCACAAACCAAGCATTTGCTTCTACTCTGGGAAACTTGTGCACTTTTTAAATTAGTGTAAGGAACATGAGGTTGACATTCATAAATTGGAACAAGATCACCATTAGAAATGGGAGCATTACAATGTGAAAGCAATGGAAGACACACTTGTCAATCAATTCTAGCCAAATAACTCAAATTTGTAATAATTGTTTGAAAAAACTATAACAAGTCTAAAAGGAAAGATCAACTATAAGTAGTATTTAAATTCAGGTGCTTCAGCTCATGTTATTGGGATGGTTCAATTTTGACTAATGTAAAACAACGTCCCCACACCCCAAGCGTGAAAATAACAAAGGGTTAATTTCATGATATTGTTGGTAAGGGAAGTGTGACTATTGAAACATTGTCAAGTGGAATAAAGGGCATTGCCAACATTTTGTATGTACCTAGATTAGAAAAAAAATTATTGAACATTGGAAAGATAACAAGTTAAGGTTACATCATAATGTTTAATGTGAAGCAATGTCTTGTGATCCATAAGCAAGATTGTTGAATGATTATGACAAACACACAAGACTTTATAATGGTCTTTATCACTTTAATACAAAAATTCTAATTGAATCGTCACAAGTCAATGTGATTGATCATTTGTCAAATGTGAAGTTATGGCATCACAAGTTGGGCCACTTGAACTATCAAAGCTTAAAAATTTTGTTTGAAAATCAAATGGCCATAAGGTTGTAAAAAATAATAAATCCAACATGTACAAATACAAAAAAATAAAATTTGAAAAAATTGTGATAAGATGTTTCTTTACTAAAATGATTCAACAATAAATACAACTGTAAATATTGTATAAAACTTAAAAACAAAAGCAATATTATTCTACTAAGTTATCCATTATACATATTATGTTACAATACATCTTAGATTCACAAAGTAATGCAACTAATCAAGTTTGTGTTTGCTTCAATACTTAAAATGAATTTTTTTTAAAATTCAAATATAACAATGTGCACATTCACATTTGTGCATGGTTAATGCATGTTTTGATAATTGACACCCTAGATAAAATGTTAATTTAAAACAAGAAAAGTTATTTCAAAATGATGTTAAGAAAAATCATCTACTAATGAGATTACATTTTTTTTTAACAATGAAGGTTACCATCAAACTTGTTGACAATCAAAAAGGTGTGTCACGGTTGCCAATTAGGGAAGCAAATTAGGGAATGTTTTCCCAAGAATCAAACTCAAGCAACAAAACTAATGCAGTTGGCACATTCTAACCTATGTGATCCTTTTTCAATCAAGTCATTAGTTGGTTCATCATATTTTATGAATAGGGTTGTCAATTGAAGATGAATCATTCCCTTTTAAACAATGTTAAATCAATGATGCTTGAAAATGGTACATCAAACTATTTTTAGGCTAAGGTAATTAGTTTTACAACATATTTACTAAATATGTGTCCAACAAAATTGAACCACAAAATTACATCAAAACAATTATTTTCAAGAATGAAACCTGATTTAATTCATTTTAAAATATTCAAATGTCATGTGTATATCCATGTCTTAAAAATAGAAGACATAAACAAACTAAATGCACATGTTTTTGTAGAGTATGATGCCCACTCCAAAACATACTAGTGTCAAGGTCTCAACGTAAAAAAATCATTATAGATGTAAGATTTGAATGAAATGATAGTTGTTACACTTGAAACAATGAAACTTGATCCAATGTTATGCTAATATATGACCATTGATTTTACACCATTGAAACAAACACACATAGACATACATGCTTTTGATGAAATGTGGACCAATATGCTATTGTGCATCTCACCTCAAACTTATGGTCCCAAAGAGATTGAAGAAAATTGGGCACTAAAAACCAATGATTTGAAAGATCATTTGCCAATAATTTTCACCAATGAAACTAAAACACCACCGAAGAATAGATCCAATTCAACTTCAACACATGTTTTGGTGAAATATGGAATAAAAATTACAATTGAACAATCTCCTACACCAAGAGCACAACTAGTTAAAAACTAATGGCCCCCAATTGATTATTGGGGAGCATTAGCATCATCCAATCCTTGTGAATTTTCTAAATAAAAAAATTATCTTCTTGTTGTGATGCATCATTCAAAACTTCATAATTATCTAAAGGCATCTAGTTTAGAAGGATGGAATCATGAAATGGCTCAAAAAATGGATTCTATTTTGAAAGATAAGACATGGAGTCTTATTGACCTCCCATTGGGCAAGAAGCATGATGGGTCTACAAAATAAAGCCAACACTTGATGGAAAACTTGTGAAACTCAAAATGAGATCAATGGGGAATCGTGAAAAGATATGAACAAAAAACACAAATTGATTTTGACAAAACTTTTGCACTGGTTATTAAATGGAACATAGTGAGATTGGTCATGGCCCTCACAATTCATACGAAATGGGAGTTACTACCCTTGGATGTAATGGCTTTTTTAATGATGATTTGAAGGAAGACATTTTCATGATGAAACCGAAAGGTTTTGAAGTCAAAGGTTAAGAATAGGTGTGCAAGCTTCATAAAACCTTGTACAAGCTACAACAAACACCAAAAGATTTGTATGAAAAGATAAACCAATATGTGCAAAACCAAGGCTTGACCAAAAATGATGCCAATCACAACTTGTATCACTTACTTGAAGACAAAACAAACTACTCATCATGGTGTTCTATGTGGATGATTTTTTAATTACAAGAGACCACACCAACTATTACTTTCCAAGTTTGAAATGACTAAAGTTGGACTTCTAAAGTTTTTCCTAAGCCTAAAGTTTCTATTTTTATCAACATGCATCTTTATGTGCCAATGTGCCTATATTACAAACATTCTAAACAAGTTTAAATGACTAATTGTAACCTAGTCCCCACACCCTTTCTAAAAAAGGCAAGTTTGGAAAGGACGAACATGAGGACGAACATGGGGACGATGTTGATTTAACCTTGTATCCTCGAATTATAAACAAGTTGATTTACTTCACCAATAATTGTTATGATTTCACATGTATGCAATGGGGATATTTAGCAAATGAACATGCCCAAACATACACATTTGAAAAGCGCCCTTCATATTATGAGGTATCTTATAGGTATTTAGGATAACAATACATTTTACGAACATGGGGATGGAAATGAAGTTCAAGGGTTTACTAATGTAGACTAGGCTTGGTAATGATAAAAGGAGGTTTACTTCTAATTATTTATTGAAGCTTGGAGGAAGCTTCATAACTTGGTGCCAAAATAAATACCCAATTATTGCATTCAACTCAATTGAAGTAGAATATTGAGTAGTGTCTGAGGGTGCTAAAAAAACATGGTTGAAATTGCTCCTTACACAACTTAATGTGTTTCAACCAAGTACCCCATTGTATGTTAACAACTATAGTTGTATAAAGATTGCAAAAGACCTAGTTTATCACACTCACACCAAACATATTAAAATGCATTACCATTATATTAAATAAACAAATATTTCAAGAAAGATAAAATCAAATTATATGGCCACAAATGATTAAATAGCTAACATTTTAACAAAGCCTTTAGACTAAAATAAGTTTCTATATTTTAAAATAAAGATGGAAGGTCAAAGCCTTTATTAACTTAAGGAGGTGCCAAATGGATAAAGGAATTACAAGGTTTCCATCAAAACATGCATGTGCTTGTCAATATTTCTATTGAAGCTTGAGTAGGATCAAAAGAAATTGATGAGAAGAAGGAAAAATGTTAATATTTTATTCTCAAGAGTTACATGTGATAGATCTTGTTCTAGGTGTTTAATGTTTAAGAATTACATGCAATGAAAGTAGTCAAGTGAACATCTACTAATCAATTCATGTTTTTTGGACTATTGGTTGTATATGGATTAACATATGTTTGTTTATATATATTATTACCTTGCATGGGTTGTTAAAGTATAACCATTATTTTTTGTAAAATCTTGAAAAAATCTTCAATTCCTTGGGGGATAAATTGCACAAGTTAAATTAACCCCAAACCTTAAACCTTGATTCATTAATTGCTTTTCTTCCTTACGACCAAATCAAGCTACTTTCAACTCAATATGGAGCTTGGGTATGTTTTAAAACTTTGTGGCATTATGAAAGGAAAAGTGTTAAATAAGCTTGTGCACATTTTACCCATTACAATTTGAAATGTCATTTTGCCACATCTTGCAACCCAATTTTCATGTCACATGCGACATTTTATAATATTTGAATAATTGGATTTCTAAAAATAACAAGGGTCTAAAGAAGGTAGGTAGTGGAAAGGTAGGTTTAAAAGTAGATATAAAATAAGATTGGGTAGGTATGTAAATAGGTATGTAACTAGGTGTGGATGACTTAGATAAACAAACAATAATATCTTTATAATTATATGAAGCAATGTTCATATGATTTTTTTTTAAAATGCTCGTCAATTTGATAAATTTGGTTTTAGAACATAAATACAAAATTTAAGTTTCTAAGACAATCAATTTTTTTTAAAAGATTAATAATAAATGATGTATGAAAGGAATGAATGTAATGAAATAACATAAATAATGTGCCATAACCCTATCTCATAATATGAGGAATAAAACCTATGACTAAAATTATTTTGTGTAGAATTTATTAAAAAAAAACCCCTTGTAATTTTCATGTCATCTTCATGCAAGATGTAAATATTAATTCGTTAACTTTTTTTTTTAAAACTATTCAAGGCTCCAATTTGAATAGTCTTATTGGTCACAAAAATATTTTCCACCAAAGGACAAACCTATGATGCTATTACCTATAACATTTAAGTCCCAATTTATTGAATTTGACTCCTCAAATACAATTCAAAGCTTGTATTTAAACAATTTGATTAATCATATAAGTTTGTTTTTCATCCTTAAACACAAGGCTATTCTAAAGACCTCCTATATTTGTGTGTATTTTCTATCAATGTTTTTTTTGGTGCAAAATTTTGTGAAAATGTGAAAAATAGAAATAAAAAGGAAATATTCTCATTTTATCTGAATTTTTTGTCAAATTTCGAAAATGAATCTTTTGGTCACATTTGGACTTTGATTTTCATATTCCAACATTTTTTTAACTAGTTTTTTTCAATCTAGTATATTTTTAAAATATTTTTTAAGTGTTAAAAATTTATCACCAATTAATTTTAAATTCCTACTGGGATGTCAGCCAATGATGCAAAATCAAAAAAATGAGAGAAATATATCACTAGTCCATAACATTGTTGTGCATGTGAATGGTTTAGGTACACTTTGTGTGAGTGCAAATTTGTTTAAATTTATATTATGTCATGTAAAACAATGTAAGTGTAAGTGTAAAAATAAATCATTTATATGATTTTACATAGTTGTGCAAAACAAATACACTTATATGGTTTTCAATGTAAAACAATGTAAAAAATGTGATTTATATTGGGGGGGGATTCCATAATTTTTGGTTGATAGGCCAACCAAAAATGGCCCATAGCAAAAAAAATAACACTCATGTAAACATTTGTGCTTTGGGATGCATCACAACTAATTAAATTAATCAATATGAATCACAATAAGTACCTAAGTTTTTGTAAAGGCTTAAGCCAAAAATGGTGATGAACAAACTTAGGAATAACATTTCTATTTAAGCAATGAAGTGGAGCAAAATGTGCATTCAAGATAGCTCCACCATAGTCCCATATTGGTAGAAAATGCTAATGTTTGGGGAATATCATGATTTTTTTGTGAAAAGCAAATCAAAGTGACCCATTGCAAAAATAAAATAAAATATAGCTTTGAGATGTGCTCACAACTAATTAAAATTGATTTGCAAAAAGGTATGGTCATTAAGGGTATATAATATATACACTTATAGGCCTGAAAACATTTACATTGTGCCATATAAATTGATTTGACAAATATTTACATTGGTCTTGTGTAAATGTGTTTAAAAAAACACACAACAACAATATAAGTGTAAATGAAAAAAAATTAGATGTGTCTATTGACATGTAAATAACATTGGTCTATATGTATAGACATTGTTAAGAAAGAAGGCATAAATTAATTTGCCCTTATTTCCATGTGGCATTAAATAAGAGGTTGGGTATATTATGTCCATATGTTGTAAAACATTCTAGTTTAGATGTCATACTAACATGTTGACCTTTTCCATTTAGGTTGTGTAAATTGATTAGTAAACTAAATTATATCACAACAGAGATCTTTTAAATTTTGTATTGTGATGTCCATTTTATTGGTTATTAAATTTTTTCATAAATCAAGCTTTTTTTCATATCATGATGCTATCCAAGATTGGGTTTGCATAATATCAGATGTGCCATATGTTATCAATTAGTAAAATGTGTTCAAATGTTGAATCAAATATGTAATATTTTCAATGATTTCATGCCAAATATTTAGTAAAATCTTCTCCTAAGATTTGGCATAACAATTAAAGAATTATTAAGGTGTAATTTTTACTCATTAAACACAAAGCATAGTTTTTATTTATGAAGTATACTTTAATAATTTCTCAAAAAAATTAGATTTTTGTACTCATAATTATTTAGTGCCAAACTTGCTAGGTTACTAAGGTAATTTAGATGGGATTCCCATGTTGCATAAATTGTAGCCTAGGGTCAGTTTCCACATTGACCAAAACAAATTATTATTATTTTTTATCAAAAAATTAATTCGTTTTTAAAATTCAAAATTATTGAATTTTCCATGATCTATTATGATATTGTCACATGAGTAGTGAAATTATTCAGGTTGTAGCCTATGATAATTACGATGATTTTCAACATGTCAACTTCATATTTTCACAAAATAAAAATTCATTTCACTATTTTGAGGATTATTTAATGACAAAAGTGACCTTAGGGGTAAGAAGGTAGTTTGGAATATTTGAGAAACATTAAGGACTAAACGAAACATATTGTTAATTCTATTAAATAATTGTGAGGGTCCTTTCTCAAAGTTCTTTTTTTTTGTGAGGACCCACTTTTATTGGTCCATCATAAAAATGAATAATTGGAGCATTGGACATTTTTTAAAAATTAGAGTCATGGTAAAATTTCCCTCATGTCTATCTTTAGAAGAGCATCTCCACCGGTGCTCAGTAGGTACGTGGCCTAACAAAAAGAGAAAAATTGGATGAAGAAAGTGAAAACGTGTTGGTTAAAAATGATTTTGGCCCAACATTTTTCCACAAAATGCTGAGGCTAGTAAACTGCAAAAGGCACATCAGAGACTTAACACTTATAGTGAATTGACTTTACAGTTTGGTTGGTCCAGACGCCCTGCCTAACACATATGCTGTTGATTGGGTAGATAGTTTGATTGGTCAAGGTGGGTTGCTATTACTAGTGTCCCACATCTTTGCAGTCCCAATTTTTGGTTTCATGGGTTGGGTTGGGAATAAAAAGTAAACTAAAAATTGCCAACCCCACCAAATGTTTATCTGAGAAACATTTTCTCTGCATCATCACATACTGAGCACCACTGGAGCTGTTTTACTTCATGACAATTCAGGTATGGGAAAGCTTATGGGATAAAGTGTGATGATGATGTTGAGTGCTTGCTCGATCATGAGGCAAAAAGAGAAAGAAAGAAGATGAATATTTTATAGGGACCTTTTGGTTTAGTCTCAAAGTAAAACTGAAATTGTTTTTTCAATTATAACATACCTAGTGAACTACCTATTCACTGAATTAAGATTTAAAATGGCTGCCAACTCAATGGTTCCATGGTTTCTTGCCCCTTGAAAAAAAAATCCCTCTACCACCAGCTCACCTCTGCCCAACACCCCAAAAAAAAAACAAAAGTTTTCTTGCCTGCCTTCTGCCTTAGTATGCTTGAAGCAATGCATGAAGGAAAAGTTGCTTTCCTTGATCAAAAGGATTAAAAATTTGTGCAATGAGGAGACTTGGCTTGTAAGGGTCTAATGGAATCAAAGGTAGAATAACAAGAAGATTGCCTTGAACACACTTAATTTATGTATTAAGGAAGGTAGTTTGTTCATTTTGTTCATTTTATTTGTCACGTTGAGATCTCCCAAATCATGGGGCCTATCCATTGTGCTCTTGGTGCTGTTGAAAAGCCCTTGGTGGGTAGAGGTTCATCAAGTGGTTTGCGAGTCTTAGACTTATGGCGCAATAATTATTGAATATTGAATTTTTTTTCTCAAAACAAATTTTAATGAAATTTTTACAAAGAAAATTTTGCAAGCTCATGATATTATTGAAAAGCCCTTGATGATTGGGATTTTTGAATGTGATTTCATATTTTTTAAACATAGGGTGAGAGATATTGAATTTTGAGTAATTTTTGTCACTAGAAGTTAATTTACAATTCAAAATATTTTTTTCATAGTTGAGCTCTATTGTCGAGGTCTTATTCACACTTGAGCCAATGACACATGCAACACTAGTTTATATATTAGCAATGGGTGTTTATTTGTTTGTTTGGATGTGATCACATATTGTAACACCTTTCAATTGGTTTTGTTTTGTGGGACCTCGTTTTGATGCCATGGGAAAAGCCCTTGATGAAACGATGTACACATTTTTCATTTTACAATTTTTGAACTAATCAAAACAAGTTTTATTGAATTTTGAATGATTTTCATCTTTGAAAATTAAATTCTAAATTAATAAGTTGATTTTGTCTACAAAACTATGAAGTTAAGCACACTTTGATCAAAATAGTGTTGGGATAGGTGATCTTGCAAGAGGTTTAATATACTTGGGCCACCGACGACAAAGGCCAACTAGTAGGTATTGCGACTAGGATGTCAATGGAAATTACTTCAATTTTTGGAGAAAAAACTTCCCATTTGGGCAGAATGGGCTTGTACAAAATTTAGCTCGAACATAGGTAGTCTTGTACAGTGTTGGGCAGTTTTCACTTTTTTGTTTATTGGGGCAGGTTCTGAAAATGGCCCCAATTTTTTTTTTTAAATTTTAAATCCTCGTTCTGAGAAGCATCCTGATTTTCAGAATTTAGAAAAATATCCAATTAGATGATTATTAGGGTTAATGGGTTTCATAAAATTTTAAATCATCAATTTTCAAGGGCGGTTCTCACAAGTTGGCTCTCATAAATCAAGGATTTTTGTTTTTCATATTTTTTTTATTTTTTTTTATTTTTGGATTATTTTTCTCTTTTTTATATTTTATATTTTTCTCTTTTTTGGGGGGGTTTTTTGTTTCTTGAATGGAAAATGGAAACTATGATTGCCCCTAAAACAAACACCTATGTCCTTCCAACAATAAAAGCTTACCTACAAATAAAATAAATGAAATGTTAAATTTAAATTTAAACAGACTAATAAAATTACAAAGGAGTGTTTAAACAAAAAAAAATCAAAGATAATTTAATGGATTGACTCTATCTATTAAAAAAAAAGAAAAAAATGTACAAGTTTGAAACATTTTTTTGATTTCTTTCTCTTTCCTACAAAATCAAAACAAATAAATTATATCATATTATACAAAAATAGAAACTAAAGAAAAACTTCTAAAAATGATTAGATAAAAAGTGAACAAAAATTCTAAAGAAAACCCACCTTGCTTGCTTGCTTTTGCTTGTTGGTTGTAGCTCCAAAAACTACTTGAAACAAAAAAGAGGGGAAGGAGTACCAATCAAAGAAACACAAATGAAGAGCAACAACAAACAAGGAAGGAGTAGCCGCAAGGAAGCAACAACAAGGGGGGCCAAATGTACCTGAAAAAAGTGGGAACAGTAAGTAGGAAACCTGAAAAGGGGGGAAGGGAGGCAGAAGCCCCATCACAACATTAATCAAAGTTCAGAAGAAACCCCCAGAAGGGGAGGGAGGCAGCAGCCCCATCAAACATTAAAGAAATCCAAGAAATACAAGGGGGGCAAGAAGCACCACACGATGGTGACGCAATCAACCCCAAAGATGCCTAAGTGGCACCATTCCGCCCTAAAGGCTTGCTCAATCCTATCTTGAATACTAGGGTCCTGGGTGGACCAAAGGGAGTTAATGGCCTTCCAAGTGGCCATTCCAACCTCAACGGTAGCAACCCAGGCTTGTTGAAGGATTTTCCTAGAGGAATACTGGTTATCAAAATGCTTCCGGCATCTCTCTGTCCAAAGAAAGTAGAGGATAAAACTGCGAAGGATGTCAAGCGGTTGTCTGATGT
>Ga0209208_10005408_pt1 | contig 17796 bp, 14 predicted proteins | sample S1TSphfallax_3_FD_187694 | JGI IMG/M metagenome (GOLD analysis project Ga0209208, IMG submission 187694) | Host-associated microbial communities from peat moss isolated from Minnesota, USA - S1T2_Fd - Sphagnum fallax MG (SPAdes) (version 2) | ecosystem: Host-associated > Plants > Peat moss >... | reverse complement strand
CAACGAGGCCTTCGCCGTCGTGACGATGGCGGCCATACGCGAGCTGGCGCTGGACCCGGCACGGGTCAACGTCAATGGCGGCGCCTGTGCGCTCGGCCACCCGATCGGCGCCACGGGCGCGCGAATCATCGTCACGCTGCTGGCCGCTCTGGAGGCAAGGGGGCTAAAGCGCGGCATCGCCTCGCTTTGTATCGGCGGCGGGGAAGCAACCGCCATCGCCATCGAGTTGCCGTCGTGACGCCGGGGGCATGACCGCCATTATGTCCGCCACAAGGTCGCCGCGCCGCTGTTAACTACCACGACGAGGCCGTTGACCCGCTCTATTGCGTCGCGCTGCCTTCGTTCGCCTGCGAGCGTTCGATCTGGAAGGTCCGAAGCTTATTACTTCCAGTGAATTGTGTGGCGATTTAATGGAACAAAGCGGCTTCGCGGGCGGTGGTTAACGCGTTCACATGGCTGATGGCGATCGATTGCGCCATGGTGGAGACAGTATGTCCGATGGCCATGATGGCTGGCATCGTTATCTGAGCTGCGGACATCGTGTCCGTATGCCCAGGACTCAGGATCTGCCCGGCGCTTTCAAGCAGCGACATGGCATCATGAAGGCTGAGTGCGGCAATGTTCGCGGCTGAAGCTGCCGTTGGCGAGGCGGCGGCAAGAAACCGCATCTGCGCGGCCGCCAGAAGGATTGTGGGGTTGATCGCCGCCGTGTCGGCCTTGGTAAGGTCGGCGAAAGCGGCTGGTTGTATGGCGGCAAGTTGGGATGCGGACATTGCCGCGAAGTCTGCCGCGGGCAAGGCGGCGATTTGGGTTTTGCTGAGTGCGGCGATCTGAGAGGAGGTCATGGCGGCGATTTGCGTGGCGTTCAAGGCGTGTATCTGTGCCATGGTCAATTTGCCGATCTGCGCGGGGCTAAGTCTCGCGACACTCAGATAGCCGGCGGGTTCGACCTCTACGATCAGCGGATCCTGCCCCAGGCTCAGCGTGACCTGGGAGGCGTTGGTCAGTGTCGAGATCGGCGCGCTGCCGGTAATTGGATCGAACACCTCCACGGTCCCGTATGTGGCGCCCAACGCCACGGTGACATTGGCCGTGCCGGCGCTAGCGGAGGTGGGTTCGTTCCAGACGGTCAAGTCGAAGGCGCCGTTGGTTTTTTCGAGCAGCATCGTGCTGGCGGTGGTCGGCAGGCCGGTCGCGGACCAGGCGAGGGTGCCGGGCGTAAAGCCGCTGACCGGGGTGTTGCCGGCGCTCAAAATCGTGGTCAGATCGTGGATCGCGACGGCCGCCTGCTTTGGCGTGTTGTTATTGTTGAAGACACCGAAATGCATTTCCGAGTCGGTATTCGACGGGTCGGGTTTTTCGTCCAATAACTCATACAGATAGGTTTGCGAAACGCCGGCATTGTAGGCATCCAGAAGGATTTTCACGTCGTCTTGCGCCTGCACGGTTTGGCTCACGCCGTTTGGGTCGTTCGGATCCGTATCGTAGCCATCCTCGGTGATCACGCTAGGTCCCGGAACCGGGAGTCCGTCCGAGGTCGTGATGTAGGAGCCGGGCTCTGCCCCGTGAGACGGATACGGGTGGGTGTTGGAATAATCCGCCATACCCGCCAGGCTCATATTCGGGTCAAACGCCACGAGATTGCCGGAAGTGCCTGATACCGCGGATAGTCCGGTGATTGTGGTGGTGGAGTTCCAATCGCTGAATGAAATGTAGAAGTTCTGCGCTTCGGTGCTGTTATTGTCGTATGTGAAGCTCACCTCCCCATTCACGCCTTCGGACAGGCCGCCTTGCTGGTTGGCTCCTGGCGATCCATATACTCCGCCCCATGGGGCGGTACCGGTATATGTAGCATCGATCGTGGTTACGCCCGGCGGCAGGGACGCGAGCCAGCCGGTGATGCCATCGACCAGCGTGAAAGACCCATTTGCGTTCTGTGTGAGCGTTCCGTGCGGAGTGAGAACCGGAGGGGCTCCACCGGTGAAGTTAAAAACGCTCACCCCGCGCAAAGAGGGATCGGCCTTCACAGCAGCATAGTAGGCTGTCTGAACTGCTATCGCCGCCGCCTGGCCCGTCAGGCCATCATAGGTTATTGGCCAGTTGTTGATCTCATTCGGGCCTTCCAAGGCAAATATCGCGCCCGGGCTAGAAACCTCCAGCGCATTGGCCGCGGCGATTTCTGACTGAACGTTGGCAGTGACTATCCCGAGATCAAACTTAATCCCTTGTGCCGCGAGCTCGTTCAACGCGGTGATCTGGTTCTGAACCGGGATCGAGGCGGTATCCGTCGACAATCCATCGCGGATATACTTGATCCCCAAATAAGCCAGGTCGTTCGCGACGTTGGGTTCGCTCGCATAGGCTCCGTCCGTATAGTCCATATGCACGTTAATGCCGATGGAATTGATAAAGCCGGTGGCCGACAGCGCCGTTTCCTGGCTAGCCATGGGTTGTTTCTCCTCAAGAATGTCTCCGGCAGGCGCAGCAACGCGCTGAGAACCGCTATGCCGATGGGCACACGCTAAAGTGGTTGATTGGTTAACGGATTAACCAAAAATTTTCCGGCGGGCTAATGCAGGGCATCAGGCCGTTAACAGGCTGGAATGTTTTGATCAGTGCTTCGGGTGGGCAAACCAGCCACCCGCGGGAGCACCCCGGAATTCAGGGCGGGTCCGTGAAGCCAGCAACCTGGACTACGAAACTTCGCCGCGCATTTAGAAAAAATAACATTTTGTTACTCCTAGAATGTTCGACCAAACGAATGAAAAAACAACAAGCCAAATCCGATAATCGCAGCCCAGAACAAGATCGATAGAAAAACCATCAACCCCAGCGTGAAGCCCGGCCGCAGCCTTGTCTCCTGCCCGCCCTCGGCAGCGGCTACGCCCTGACGGGATTCGCCCGAATCAGACAGCGGCGAAACATCCGGGTTCAACTCCTGTTCGAGCTGGTCGACGCGCGCGTTACTCTGGTGCCAAGTCAATAAGGTCATCACAAATTCCGGTACCCAAAATCGCAGGGTTCTCACGATGTATAGTGAAGTAAAGATAGAGACCTAACAACTTATGAGTTAGCTAATTTTTATAACTTTCTCGTGAAAGTTGTCACGTTCGTCCCTAATATGAGTGTTAGCAATATTTCGGACGGTGGGGTAGCCCCCTGCGTAGCTTCGCAAATCAGCCTTGGCCAGGCGTGTCCGGGTGGCGCGGGCGGGCACTGCCTGGATTAGACCCGCCCCTGGTAACGACATCGATTTTAACCTCGACCCGGTGCATGGAAAGTGCGACTGTCAGGTAGACAAATGGGGTCGGGCAGAATGGATGTAGCAGATCGTTCGGGTAAAATTGTGCCGGTCATTCTCTCCGGCGGGTCAGGGACCAGGCTTTGGCCGGTTTCCCGGAAAAGTTTCCCGAAGCAGTTCTGGCCGTTGATCTCGGACCGATCGATGCTGGCGGAGACCGCGTTGCGCGCGGCCTCCGCGGATTTCGCGCCGCCGGTAGTGGTCACCAACCACGAACACCGCTTCGTGGTGGCCGAGCAGATCCGCGACGCCGGCATCGCCCAGGTGCGGATTCTGCTGGAGCCGGTGGGCCGCAACAGCGCGCCGGCGATTGCCGCGGCCGCCTGCCTGGTGGCGGAGACCGAGCCGGATGCCGTGCTCTGGATCATGGCGGCGGATTCCGCGATTAGCGACCTGCCGGCGCTGAATGCGGCGATCAAGGCCGCCGCCGCGGCCGCGAAGGCCGGCTTTCTGGTCGCTTTCGGCATGCAGCCGACTGCTCCGGAAACCGGCTACGGCTATATTGCGCAAGGTGCGCCCATGCCCGGCCTGGGGCGCGTGTTCAAGCTGGACAAATTTATCGAAAAGCCCAGCCCCGGCGTCGCCGCCGAGCTTTTGAAGTCCAAGCATAATCTGTGGAATTCCGGCATGTTCATGTTCACCGCGGCGACATTGATCGCGGAGATGGAGCTTTACGCGCCAGAGGTTCTGCACGCCGCGCGGGACGCGATAAACCAAAAGGCGGCGGACCTGGATTTCATCCGGCTGAATGCCGCGGCTTTTGAACGGGCACCGGATATCAGCATCGACTACGCCATTATGGAAAAAACCGCGAAGGCGGTGGTGGTGCCGGCTTCCATCGGCTGGTCGGACGTTGGGTCATGGTCCGCGCTGGCGGAGATTGCGCCGAAGGACGCGGACGGGAATTCCGCGCTGGGCGACGTGGTGATTGAAAAGTCCAGGAACAGCTATGCGCGCAGTGATGGCATCGTGACCGCGCTGCTGGGCGTGGAAGACCTGATTGTGGTGACGACGCAGGATGCGATTCTGGTTGCGCATAAGAACCAGGCGCAGAACGTGAAAAATGTAGTGGAGCGGCTGAAGGCGATCAAACGGCCGGAGGCTGATACGCATAACCGGACGTACCGGCCGTGGGGGTTTTACGAAAGCCTGATCCATGGGGACCGCTTTCAGGTGAAGCGCATCGTGGTGTGGCCGGGGCAAAAACTGTCCCTGCAGAAGCACTTTCACCGTGCCGAGCATTGGGTGGTGGTGGCGGGCTGCGCCGCGGTGACCTGTGATGCGGAACTGCGTTTGGTGCGGGAGAATGAAAGCATCTATCTGCCGCTGGGTTGCATTCACCGTATGGAGAATCCGGGGAAAATACCGCTGACGGTGATTGAGGTGCAGTCTGGGCCGTATCTTGGGGAAGATGATATTGTGCGGTTTGAGGATACGTATGGGCGGAGTTGAGGGAGGTTGGTTTTATCGCGTCGCGGTTACCGGGGGCTAGCAAGTTAAGAAATGGGCCCGCATAACCTGGGTAATGCGCCGGTTGTCATAAAAATCAATGTCAAGGAGAGTACCGCCACAATGTCGGATATTTGCGTTTGATGGGTGATAGAGCCGAAGCCGCCGTCGGCCAGCACGGAGAGGGAGACGACGACGGAAATTGCGTGAGTTGTCCAGGTTCTAAGTGACGCTAAAACTGAAGCGTAATCTCAGCATGCCTTTTCGCGAATGATCTCGCGTTCAAATTACCCTCTTTCATTTTTAATTGAGCGCGTTCTACCATAACGGATCGTTCATTTACATTATCGGCGATATCCTTAATGGCTTCGCGCATTTCTCCGGCATTGCCGATCGGAACGTAGCGTACTTCGTCGTTCGTGAAATAATCAGTCAGCCCACCAGTATCCGTGCAGACCACGGGAATGCCCTGTGTTACCGCCTCCTGTACTGCGGTGATGCCGGACGCATGTAGGTTGGGCTTCAAAGGAACCACCGCTATGTCAGCCCAGCGATACAAGGCAAATAATTCCTCATTTGTCGCCACGCGAACCACCCTTGAATTGCCTGTCAGGTAATCCAAAGGGAGCTTTGCCGTTACGATCCTAAGCTCAAAGCCTTCGTGCCCGGCTAATGCCTCTCGAAGAGTCACCCAATCTCTATGCTGGTCGTTGCCGACAGCAAGTACCCGGATGGGATTATGGGCGGCCGACCGTTGCTGCCTGATCATATCATCCGCGTTGATGCCGAAATGAACTTTCTCAACCCGATTATATGGAAAAACGCGTTGCGCTTTTTCAACGTTGCAAGGTGAGTGGAAAGTTAAGACATCCGCTATCGTGAGCAATTTCCTGTACAGGGTTCTATGGACCACATTGATTTGGTCCCACCGGTCAATTAGCCAGATGCTTTGAAGAATGGTTTTTGGACGCTGATGCGATGGCCTAAATCGCATCAGCGCCGCGATGGCTAGAGATTGGGATTCCGTGTGGGTCCACACAGCATCCGCCGCGAAGATTGAGTGCCGGTTGCGCCAGGCGTGAATGAAATCAAACCCGCATATTGCACGCATGGCGTAGCGCAGCGCCTTCCCTACGGAACCTTCCAGATGGTCTATCGAGTACGAGACTTTGCAACCAAACTCCTCGGCACGGTGGTAGCCGTATGAATAAGGTTCATTCACGCCGATCAGGGCGCCGTTTTTCCAGCGGCTGTTCCATCGTTCCGCACCGAAGCCATAGGCGACGTGGGCAAAGACCTTCAACCGGGTCTCTGTCTCTGGTGGAACGACTGGATCATCATCAGGGGCAACCAGTTCGGTCCTTAGCATTTATGGAAGACTCTCCAAATTTTGACTGAATATAATCGTTCATACACCGTTATGTGGTACCTGGTGAAGTAAAGATTTGGCTTTGCCGGTATACCGGCAAAATTTTCCCAAAGGCCAACGGCCACACCATCCTAGGCGCTGATCGGCGACTAGGCATGGAAAACCCGGGCCGCGTACCCTAGGCTAAATGACCTTAGGTTACAGACAACTTCCTTGTGGCGCTGAATATATATTTCCTATAATACGCAAATCATGCGGTTGAGTGTCATTATCCCGAATTACAATTATGGTGATTTTGTAGGTGCCGCGATTGATAGCGCGTTGGCGCTTGATTGGCCGGATGTTGAAGTGATTGTGGTGGATGACGGCTCGACCGATCATTCGGCGGATGTGATCCGCGGGTATGGTGACCGGATTATTGCAATCTTTCAGCCGAATGCGACGCAACGCGTGGCTTGTAACCGGGGGTTCGCACGGTCGACCGGGGACTGCGTTATATTTTTGGATTCGGATGATCTGTTGGCGCCATCCGTGATACGTGAGGCTGTCGCAGTTTGGGGGGCTGGGATTTCCAAGGTCCAGTTCCAAATGATGCGGATTGACGCGGCGGGGCGGAAGTTGAATTCAGTGTTTCCGGCTTACCGGCCGATGCCGACGCCGGCGGCGATGAAAGCGTGGAGTTCCCGTGGACTGGCGGCGCCGGCGCCGCCGGGGTCCGGCAATGTTTATGCCAGGTGGTTTTTGGAGAAATTGTTTCCGATTGATGATAGTTGCGGAACTGCTCCCGACTCACAGTGCCTGGCGGCGGCGCCGGTTTTGGGAGATGTGATCACCGTGGCGAAGCCGCTGGTTTTCTACCGCGTGCATGACCGCAACAGTAGCCGGGTGCCTGGCGACAGTTCGTTTGCCCGTGAAATTTTAAGGTCGAAAGCAAGGGCGTTGTTTGCGCGGCGGTTGCAGGTTGCCGGCGTGGTTGCGAGCGATGATATGGTGTTTAACAGCATCGAGGTTTTACAGTTCCGTGTCGCGTCGCTGAAGTTGCGGCCGGATATTCATCCTCTGGCGAGTGATAGCCGGTGGCGGGTATTGTGGGATTCGGTGAGGTTGTTTTTTGAATCGTCTTCGAGCCGGTTGCAATTGAGGGCGGCGGTTTTGGCTTGGACGTTTCTTACGATGTTGTCGCCGATGTTCGTGGGGCGGATACTTATTGCGAGGCGGTATAGGTGAGGAGATTTCCTATTTCCAGCAATTTATTTGCATGATGGCGCGCCGCACTACATTATGTGGCAAATTGACTCTGGCCAATATCTTCGGGCACAAGTGTTTTGATTCTGGCGCCTCACCGTACTATAGGAGGAGCTTTGATGTTTAAAACCACATTGCCAACCCGGCGGCCTGCTGGCCGATATACCGCATGAGCGTCGGGCGCCACACGCTTTACAATCTTGCCGGCTCCATCGCGCCGATGCTTGTCACTGTTCTTACCGTGCCCTTGTATTTGCATCTGGTCGGCAACACGCGTTACGGCGTTCTGGCGCTGGTTTGGACTTTTCTCGGCTATTTCGGCATTTTTGACCCAGGGATCGGCCGCGCCGCCGCCTATCATATCGCCCGACTGCATAACGGTTCGGCGAAGGCACGGGAGGATGTGTTCTGGACGGCCATGGCGATCAATCTTGGCTTTGGTTTGGTCGGTGGGCTGTTATTGTTTCTGGTTGCAAAACCACTCTTCGTCTCCGGCTTCAAAATGCCGGCGATCATGCGCGCTGAGGTCATCGCGTCATTGCCCTGGCTCGCCGCTTCACTGCCGGTTTCCATAATGGGCAACGTGCTAGGCGGGGTTCTGCAGGCGCGGGAATGGTTTGGCGTATCGAATGCTGTGAACGTGGGCAACGCGTTGGCGTCTCAGCTGGTGCCGCTTGCTGTTGCCTATTTCTTCGGGCCGGAGCTTACCTGGCTCATCCCCGCCATACTCCTCACCCGCGTGGCCGGCGCGGTGCCGACTTTTCTCGCGGTCGGGCACGCCCTGCCGTTAGGTGCTGGGGGCGGGTTCCGTTGGGCGCTGGTCAGCACGTTGTTTTCTTATGGCGGTTGGGTAACCATCACCAATCTTCTCAACCCGCTATTTGTGTCGCTGGACCGCCTGCTCATCGGCAGCATCCTTAACGCGGACGCGGTATCGTTCTACGCGGTTGCGAACAGTCTGGTCGGCAAAATATCGATCATTCCCGGCGCGCTAGGAAGCAGCCTGTTTCCTAAACTTACTCGCGGCAGTGGGGAGGATAGCGGGCGGCTGGCCAGCGAGGCGGCGATCTATCTTGCCGCAGCGATGACACCACTCACCGTCTTATGCATTATTGCCTTGCCGATCTTCATGCGCCTCTGGGTGGGGGCGGATTTTGCTGCGCATGCCACACCCGTGGGAATTATTCTGCTGCTTGGTGTGTGGATCAACGGCCTCGCCTTTATCCCTTACAGCCATTTGCAAGCGCAAAACCGGCCGGATATTGTCGCCAAATTTCATGCGCTGGAAGTTTTGCCGTTTCTAGGCTTGCTCTGGTTCGGTCTGCACGATTATGGGCTGATCGGCGCGGCATGGGCGGCGACGTTCAGGGTGACCTTTGACGCCATATTGCTGTTCGCGGTGGCCGGCCGGCTGGACGGTTGGCAGCGGATCATTCCGGGTGCTGCATTAGTTATCGCCGCTCCATTTGTGGCGCCCACGTCATTCGAATCCCCGATCATAGCGTTGTCGTCAATGCTGGTCGGCGCGTCGCTAGTTTGGGCATGGTTCGTGGCGCCGAGACTCCGCGGAGTCGTCTTGGATCGACTCAGCTACATCTCCAAGCTAAAAGCTACCTGATGATCGAAAGTGCTAAAAATCCCGTTGCCCGTTTGATTGCACTTTATCTTCCTCAATTCCACCCCATCCCTGAAAATGATGAGTGGTGGGGCAAAGGTTTTACTGAGTGGACCAACGTAACTAAAGCTCGTCCACTCTATCGGGGACACCACCAGCCGCGCCTGCCTTCCGATCTCGGGTTCTACGATTTGCGGGTTCCCGAAGTACGGGAAGCCCAGGCTCAGCTCGCGCGCGAATGCGGGATTGAGGGCTTCTGCTACTGGCATTACTGGTTTGGTGGGGGGCGTCGGATTATGGAGCGGCCATTTGATGAGGTGCTCCAAAGTGGCAAGCCTGACTTTCCATTTTGTTTGGCGTGGGCAAATCACTCCTGGACAGCTATCTGGCGGGGACAAGCAAAAAAAATTCTCATCGAACAGACCTATCCTGGAGTAGAGGACGAGAAAGAACATTTCGAGGCTCTACGCGCGGCGTTTCTGGACCCACGTTATATTCGTGTTGACGGAAAACCCGTTTTTGTCGTTTTCCGGCCATGGGAGCTGCCAGATCCAGACGGATTTATTTCTCATTGGCGCCGCTTGGCGCAAGAAAACGGGCTTCAGGGTATGTATTTCGTCGCGATGTCCAATAATTTTCTCGATCCACGCCTTCGGTCATTCGATGCGATAACGTCAAATCCACCGTATGACTTCCTGGAGACCCGAAAAACGAGTTCCAAGATTCTCAGTCGATTGCGGTCTCGTAACTTTGGGAGTCGACTAAACAAATGGCTTGGAAACTTCCGCATTCCAGCGCGATTCAATTATAACCAGGTTGTTGAGAGTGCATTGGATGGGGTTCCGGATGAACCACGCTACTTGCCTTGCGTGATCCCCAACTGGGATAACACGCCGCGTTCCGGCGTGCGGGGCATTGTGTATGAAAACGCCACTCCGGCTCTCTTCCGGCGTTTCCTGATGAAAGCGATAAAGAGGATATCTAATCGTCCAGCGCAGCAAAGGATTATTTTCCTGAAGGCTTGGAATGAGTGGGCGGAGGGTAATTTTTTAGAACCGGGGAGTGACTTTGGCAGGGGTTTTTTGGACGCAATAAGGTCCGAGGTTTTCATCGATCATTCATGAAAGGTTTCTGCTTCGAGGACAATGCCGCGTTATATGCGATACAAAGATCAGTCCGGATAAAAAAGAATATCGGTCTTCCCAACCTAGCGTGCCGCGGCGCCGCGTGCAATGCGTACGACGAGGCGTGATAGCGGGCTGCGGCCGGTTTGTAGGCGCGCGCGTTTTAGCGCGCGTTCCAGAATGGCGGTTGGCATGATGCTGAGATACAGGAACCAGGCGGTCCAGGCGGCGCGGCCGATTAGGCTCATATTCGGGGCGGTGAGGGCGACGCGAATGCTGCTGAGGCATAGAGCGGTGGTGCGATCTGCCGTGTACGGCGTTTGGATGGGTGCAAACCGGTGGGCGATTAGGCGATGTTCCAGGTGTTGGGTGCTACGTTCGTTTCCGCGGACCTGCACGGGGATGCCGCGTGATTGCGCGGTGGCGACGAAGCGGGCCTGCAGTACCTTGTCAAAATTCAGCCAGCGAATGATTGGTTCGACCCGGAAGGATGAATCGTGCTGTGCCCAGGCGTTGGCGCCGTGCACGCGGTAAGCGCCCAGAACGTCAGGTATGCTGCGGACATTGCCGAACAAGGGCGCCATTTTGCTGAGAAAACCATCAGGAGAGCGATAAATTTCCTGCGCGTCGATGGGCAGTAGGGCCTCCAACAGGACGCGGGAAAAGGCGTTGCCGCTGGAAACTGTCCATGGATAGACGCCGAATTTTCGGGATTGGGCTTGAATCACCTCCGGCGTGAGGTCCGGGGGGAAATAAGGGAAGGTCATATGCTGATCCAGCCCTTCGCGGTTGATGGTGTCCAGCCGGTATTGCAGTTTCATATCGCCGGGTTGCCATGATTGCGTGATGGATTGCAGGCAGTTGGGGTACAGGATGTCATCCGCGTCCAGGAAGATGATGATATCGCCATGGGTAGCGGCGAAGCCGGCGTTGACGGCGGAGACATGTCCGCCCGCGGGTTTGAAGATGGCGGTGATCTGATTGCCGAACGAATCGATGATCGCGGCGGAATCATCGGTTGATCCATCATCGACAACGATGATCTCAGGGGCTGGGCCAGTTTGCGCGAGGGCACTTTCGATCGCATGACGCAGGAACGCGGCGTAGTTGTGGTTGATGACCACGATGCTGATATGACAATGCGGCTCAACCATGGGATGAGTGTAGAAGAAAATGTTAGCTTGTGCCAAGCTAAGGATATGGGTTTGTTTGATGACAAATCGAATAGAATCCATAAATCAAGCTGCTAATAATAATTTTGACTAACGAATAATAGATGGTTCGCTTTGAGGACAAAATGAGACATAGGCCAGTTACTTTTTGTGCAATTTTGGCGGTGTTCACGGCGTTCGAAGGTGCATCTTACAAGGTGTCAAACCTTGCCCGAGCAGATATCGATACAATCGATCCATCTCACATGAAGCTTACGTTTAACGAAAGTTTCAAGACGCTAGATGTCTCGGCCTGGGGCCCTGGCACAAGGTGGATTGCGCATACGCCGTGGCATGGCGATTTCGGCGATGCCAGTTTCGATAATCCTGGCCCGAATGGCCCATTCACCATAACTTCTGAGGGTTTGGAAATTACCGCAAGAAAGGATGCCAACGGCAAATGGCATTCTGGTCTGCTCTCCGCGATGGATAGAGCCGGACCCGGACAAACCGGATTTGCGCAAACATACGGCTATTTCGAAATGAAGGCGAAATTCCCGAGTGGGCCTGGTGTGTGGCCGGCATTTTGGTTAGGCGGAATTCAAACACCTTTCGGATCACCTGAGCTCGACGTGGTGGAGGCTTACGGCAAGTTCAACTACGCTTTCCGCATCACGGTTCATTTTTGGGGCACGTTTCATAATTCCTACGGGTTCGATCATGTTGTCACTGTTCCATCTGGGCTATTGTCCAGGCAGTTTAACACCTATGGCGTGCTGATCACGCCGACTTTTACCAAAGCGTATTTCAACCGGGAAGAGGTGTGGGAGTTTCCAACAATGCCGGAATTCCGAACGCCGCTGTATCCATTGGTCGACCTGGCTTTGGGGGGTGGTTGGCCGATCAACAAATTGCAATCGCCGCAAGTGATGGATGTTCAATATATCCGTGTCTATCAGACGCCATAGCTGAAGCTTAAAAACTTCCGCCTAAGCCGGCCGCCCACGGCTCGTCTTATGTGGCACCCGCTTGCCGGCCGTGCATCTGATCTTTTGCCAGGGGTAGATCTCGCCTTGTCTTGAATCTCGAATTCTGCACGGAAGGGATCGGCTTTTGCCTTAGAGCGTAGATGAGTCCCAATGTCAGCAGCATCCCCGAACCGGGGTCTGGTGTTGTCCCTGACAGTGAACCAACCACGAAACCGGGCAAGAGGGCGAGTTTCAAACCGGTGGCGAACTTTCGTGACTTTGGATCAGGATAGCCTTTTGAGCCAATCAATGTCCGTAGGACAAAACTGCCGAATAGCACCAGCCCGATGACGCCGGTGCTGGCGGCAAAATTTACCAGCCAATTGGACGTGCGGATTGATCCGACCCCGACCCCGATGCCATCCGTTGCCCAGAATGCCGCGATGCCGGCCTGGGTCCATGAGTTCCGCTCAAGGTATGATGAGGACGTTGATTTTTGGAAGAGCACAACATCTAAAAGCGTATACATATGCTCGAATACGGATCTGGGCAAAAGCACCAGAGCTACCGCGACCGCGCAGGTTGCAACGATAGCCGAAACGATCATACGGAGCTGGACAGGCGTGAAGCGCTTGATGAATGCAATCTGCATGACGAATCGTAGTGCCGCGATGGCCGCGATGATCGCCAGACCGACATAGCCACCCGACGATGTGGAGGCGTAAATCATGTAGGTGAGGCCGGCGGCGACCAACGGCAGAACCCATTTGCGCAAGCTACCCTCATAGATAGCGCGGTTAAACAACAAAAACGCAAGGCTTCCACAGCAGGCTCCCCCAAACGAGGATGCTTCCGGCATAAATCCGACCACCCGCTTCTGTCCGGCGATCGAGACGTCATCCAGCAAATGATAGGTTGCATTATGGAAGGGTGCCAGCAATGCTTCCTGCCCGGCGCCGCCGAGTCCCATGTCTAAAAAGCCGGAAAAGAGCAACAGGGATGCACTCAGCAAACTTGCGTGGAGAAAATGCTTGCGGAACTCGGGCCGCTGCCCGGAATACGCAAAAACGAAAGCCATTCCGATTGAGATTAGCATATAGATTGTCTGTGTAATATTGGCCGAGGTTGGAGACAGGCCCGATAGGTTGCCGGCGAAATTCAATGCGTAAAGCCGTACCGTGCCTGCGAACAGCCTGGGATACAAAAACGCGGTAATAACGGCGTACACGCTGAATACCGCCAAGATGCCGAGCTTGCGCATGTCCAGCGCGTAGCTAAGAAACGTCATGAAGCGCTTGCGGCCGACGAAAGTTTTTCCGATCAGAAGGGCAGCGCATATTGTTTCCGGCGGGACATTGCCGGCCGCGCCAGGCGGCAAGAGCGACAGTCCGCCGAATACCGACACACCGAAGAACAGATAGAGCGCGAATGTCGCCGGTGCGAATACGCCGTATAGGATGAGTATCCATAACATGATCGCGGGCCAGGTCATCGTGATGCTGTGCCTTTCGGGTGACTAATCAAGCTCGGCATCACTTTCGGTAAGACAAAACTGCGGTTGGATCGGCGTGACCACGAAGCAAATGGAACAGGCCAAGCCAGTTGCCACGCAAGCGGCCGGAACGGTCAATGAACGGTTCCGGCATCAAAACCTTGACATGATTAGCGATCAAGTTCTTCACAATCAGCGTGGCGGCTTTTTTGGGACGCATCGTCCCCTTGCGGACAAGATAAGTCGGATTGATGATTTGGGAAAATCCCAGCATAACGCCAGAGCTTCGTCCTTTATTGACGCCCCGATGAACCCCGGCAAAGCTTGTGGTGCGGATAACTTTGCCATGCACCGAAATTTGCCCGGCAAAATCCATATCCTCCTGCCAGCCGTATAGGGGAAGATTCTCGTCAAATCTTATTTTGCCGATTGCGGACGTCCTGAACGCCATATTGCAACCATATGCGAACAGAAAATCCTCATTCCTCAAAGGCAATTCCGGGCCAGCTTCATAAGCTCTCACGATCTGGAGTGCGGATTCATAAGTGATGCCGCCTTCCTTGACCCCGTCATGCAGAACCAGGCCGGTGGCGCCGACGGCATCTGGGAAGGTTGTGAAGAACCGACTGATTCCGGTTAATGCGTCTTTGGTTGGAATGAAGTCATCGTCGAAGAACACGACCGCGTCGCTGCGCTCTAATACTAGCTCCATCCCGCGGTTGCGCTGCGCCGATGACCCAGCACCGCCCATAACAATTTCTACATCCGGCGGTAAATTCGGCGGCAGGTCCGCGTTGGAAGCAACCGACAACACGATAGCTGATGGCTGGAGGCTCTGAGCTTTAAGTGCCAGGAGAAGTTGGCCGATTTCCTCAGGCCGGTTTAGAGAGGCAACGACGACGGCGATCCGCATCATGTGGTCTCCGCCGTCTGTCCAATCGCTATCATGGCGCTGGCCGGCGCCAGGCTGTTATCGATCTCAGCGATCTTGGGGCCATATGTTGCATCTATGATGTCGCCGAGCGCGCTGGCGGTGTTCGCCCAGGTCATGCCGCGCACATGCGCAAGCGCCCGGACACGCAGCGCGGCAAGATGGTCCGGATCGTCGATGAGTGCCATAACCTTTTCGGCGATGTCGGCCGGGGCGGCCGGGTTAAAAAATACCGCGGCGCTGCCGCAGGTTTCCCGCAGCGCTGGAATATCCGCGGCGGCGACGGCGCACCCACAATGCATGGCTTCCACCGCCGGCAGCCCGAACCCTTCGTACGATGATGGCAGAACATAGCAGGCCGCGTTGCAATAAAGCGCTTTCAAGGCTGCGTCGCTGACGCGGCCGATATAGCGGGCGCACGAAGGCAATTGATTGAACGTTCCGCCGCGATACGCCGCGGCACCAAACGCGCCTGATATCGCGAGGACCATACCGCGGGCGGCAAGGCGATCAGCCAGGTCGCGCAGCGTAACCAAATTCTTGTGCGCGGCCAGATTGCCGACCGCGAATACGAATTTTCCCGGCTGCAAATCGTGCAACCGCAAAATATTGAAATCGGCGGCAAAAGCGGCCATGTGGTCGGCGCCTTCCGGGATGACCGGGATGCCAGCGTCGGAAATGGGCAAGTTTCGGGCGATTTCCTGCCGCGAAAACGCCGAGACGGTTACGATGCGGGCTCCGCGCTTGACCAGCAGATATTGCAGCGTCTTGTACCACAGCCGGAACCTCCAGGAATAGGCCTCCGGTGTGCTGAACACACCGGCATCGTGCACCACCACCACCTGCCGGCGCGCGAGGATGGGCCCGGTGTTTCCGAGGTTGATGAGAATGCCGTCTTTTGCAAAGCTTGGTAGCTCCCATTGTTCCCAGGCTTGCCCGGTGCGCCGGCCGACGATTTTGGCACCGGCGATGGCGAGTTTGGCATCTGGCGGCAGCAACACCTGCACGCGATCCCCGAAAACGCCTTGCATCGCTCGTGTTGTTTCAGTTGCAAATCTTTGGACGCCAGAGAGGTTCTGGGCCGCGAATCTGCCATTTATGTAGAGCGGAATCGGGTTCATCTAAGAGATGTCATTTTGGGCTTTCGAGAAGCGATTCTTTGTATTTAGGTTCGGCGACAGGGCCTTGGCGGGAGCGCTTAGCGGCGCCCCGGGCCCGCTTAGCGCCGCCGGTCGCGCCAAAGGCATGAGAGCCGATATCCGCATTGTTGATGACAATGCCAGTGAGAGCGTCCAAGCCTTCGATCATCTCGCAATGCGAGGCAAATGTACCCCGTGACGTGTGGCCGATACTCACCACCGACAAGATGATATCGGCCTGTCGTGCCAGAGGAAGTGTGTCGGAATATGTCGGCAAAGGGGGGCTATCGACAATGATGAAGTCGAATTCTTCACGCAGAATCTGGAAAATCAGGTCGGGCCGCTTGGAGTTTAATAGCTCGTTCGGGCTCTTCGGATACGCACCGGTGGGCAAGACCTGAAAACTCTCATTCGGCGCGGTCAATAACTGCGGCCGCTTGCCTTCGATAAGCCATTCGGAAAATCCCGGACCGCGGGGCAGTTTCAGCGGTTCGTGCAGACACCCCGCGTGGAAATCCGCGTCCACGAGCAGGACGCGTTTGTCGTCATCGGCGAGAACCTTTGCAATGTTCGCGGCGATCATGGTTTTACCGTCGCCGGAAGCGGCGGATGCCACCAGCACGACGCGCGATTTATGCTCGCACGGAAATTCGTAGAGATTGTAGCGAAGAAATCTGAAGGATTCGGCAAAGGCGCTCGTTGCTTTGGGTGCGAATATGTTGCGCCTGGTGTGCTTGCGGGCGATGCGTGGAATGATGCCGAAAACCGCCACCGGCACCTCGCGGCGGACCTCGTTGTCCGAGCGAAAGCTGCCGGATAACGCGCGGCGCAGCATGACAAAGCCCGTACCAATAATCAGGCCCAACAACAGGCCAGACAGCACCGTAATGGTCGGACGTGGCGCAATCGACGAGAGAGGCAGTTCCGGCGGGCTGATAATCCTGGTGTCTTCAATGGTCGCGGCTTTGGAGACCTCCGCTTCCTCTTCTTTCTGCATCAGCAGAGCGTACAACGTGCCAAGCACGTCACTCGACCGGCTGAGTTGGCCAACCTGCAGCGATTCGGCGGGGATCGACTTCAGCTCAGCTTGATACTGCGCGATCATGCTGTCGATATTCGCCAGATTTTTGACGGCTAGCGCTTCGTCGTTCTGCAGAAGGGTCTTTATCGCGTCCTCGATGCGATCGATTGTCGCGACTTGTTGACGGACTTCCGTCGACTGGCTGGTAAACTCGGCCTCTTGCGAATCAAGTTTCACCTCGGCATCTGCGAGTGTTTCCGATAAGGTCGATAGCACCGGATCACTTGCTTGGCTGATCAAATACGGGTTGATGTTGCTCTTCTCTTGCGACACCGAGGACACCAATTGTTGCAGCGCCTCTTGCTGGAGCAGCAACGTTGAACGCTGCGTTTGGTAAGCGGCGAGCTGATTGCTCACAGTCTGCGCATTCGTCGTCACGTCAACGATGCCGGTTTGTGACTGATATGACGCCTGGGACTGATCCGCTTGCGCAAGTGCTGCGCTGATCTTTTGCAGCTGCTGGGAAATGTAGGTTTCCGTGTTCGAGGCGGATTCAGTCTTCCAGGCCAATTGGCTCTGTATGAAATCGCGCATCAAATAGCCAACAAATGTGGTGGCTTGATACGGATTGTTCCACAGAAATCTAACATCCGCGACATTTGTCGGTGCGACTGCTGCGCCGGCGGCCTCAACGACGAGCCTGCCGGCGATGTCCTGTGCCATTGTTTTTGCGGGAATGACCACCAGACGGTAGGCGCTTCCGGCGGGTGGTTCGGACGCCCCGTCGGTGGTGTTGAGCATCATGCTCAGGCCGCCCGCAGAAAACGTCTTGCCCAGTTGCCCCGTCGCAAAGAATTGCGGCTTCGTGAAAAAGCTTCCCGGCGTCATCAGCCGATAATGACCGTCCTTGTCGAAATACATGTCGAAGGCCGCCCCGTCCGAGGCCGGATCGCCAAACATCGCGAATTGCGCGAAAAGACCGTGCGGGCCG
>Ga0209208_10005407_pt1 | contig 17799 bp, 18 predicted proteins | sample S1TSphfallax_3_FD_187694 | JGI IMG/M metagenome (GOLD analysis project Ga0209208, IMG submission 187694) | Host-associated microbial communities from peat moss isolated from Minnesota, USA - S1T2_Fd - Sphagnum fallax MG (SPAdes) (version 2) | ecosystem: Host-associated > Plants > Peat moss >... | reverse complement strand
AAATTCCATCCAACTAAACCTGAATCCAATTCAATTTAAATTGCACACAATGGCATTCAACATTTTCATTCAAAAAAATGGAACCTAGTTTACACAAAATCAGATCATTTTTTAATCTTGAATAATAGTGTGATGCGCATAAATTCTCTATTTGAAGTACTGGACACAAAAAATGAGGTGTTGAAACAACTGAATTTGGTTTCAGAATTCTCCCACTGTCAGATGAGATCGTTGTTTAACACCCAAAAAGAAAAAGAAAAGTGGTGCAGATCATTTCCAAACACCCAACAGTGGAACAGACCGTACACCCACAACCAGAACCCAACACAAAAAATTCAACTCACATGAGCTGGATCAGTCATGCAAGTTGGTTATGATCTGCAGGCAATGAGGCAGTAGTGATAATTTCAGATGACAGCCTAGGGGTGATGGAACATTAGGGTCATAAGAACCATGACAACAAACTGGAGCTTGCACCAAACACAATGGTGGAGCATTTATTCTACCATGGCAGAAGGGGAGTGAACCCTGTGGCATTTCTCAGTGACTATGTCACTTGCTCATAAAGCCTAACCAGCAACACAGATTAGAGATTATGCCAGGCTACTTATCAAAGACAGGTCCATGACATTCAAGAATGTCAAGGACAGGTCTTCATCTGTAAGATTGAACTCTTGTTAAATCCCTGTCTATACATCCTCACCAGGATCACACAGCATAATTGTTACACCAGGAATGATTTTGTAAAAAGTTCCCAGTTCCAATAACAGAGACAAAACACAGCCTATATATTTTCTCAGCAACATGAAAAACTCTTAGAGGATTAACAATTAACTCTGCCAAAAAGGGAGACCTTCCACTGGGAATTCTAATTTCCATCCCTCCCTTAATTGTTGGAGATTTCCTAACCCCGCCATAGTGTGGGATAGTTGACAACACCAACTGACATAAGCTCATGTGTCATGTAAAGAGGTTTTGGAAACACTGGCCTCAAGCTCATCCAACTCCTCATCATCAAGATCCAGCTCATCATCGTCCTCTGCAAGTAGTTTCTCATCATCTTCAGTCATACCCACTCCATCCTTGATGCCACTTTCCTTGGCCTGCACCAAACAACATGATGTTATCATCTCTCTCACAATAATCATGTCAAAGAGGTTACAAGGAAAATTACTTGGAGGAATCTCTTTTGGCAACTATTATCTGGTCCCCTCTGATGGTGCACAAATCATACCTCCTCAGGAGGCCTTGACAGCTGAGAACTTGGAATCTCTTCTCCCTCTCGTTCATAGTGATCAAAGGCTTCTGCATCATCCACAAACAGACTTGCATCTGCCAGGAAAAGCTCCCTCCCACTGTTCCAAACAACATTTTTCAACAATAAGTATAGGTAATTCTGCATCTGCCAAGAAAGTAAGTGGAAATGGAAAACGAACCCTGCACTGCTGAGCTTCAGTGAGAAACACTTCCATTCTTGCTCTACTCAACCCACTCTTAAATGATTAGCTCAGCAAATTCCCCTCGTGACAAGCCACATGACAGTAATCCTATGTGACTGTATCGATCACTACATTCAGACCTTCCCACTTGCAAGATTATAACAATAGCCACTAAATAGCTTTGCAATCTGCAGGGAGAGAAAATCTCAATTGCATGTGCAACAACATGAAGAGAAATAAGACTCATTAATGTGAATGTCCTTGTACCTCATTCGATCATTCTTGGCCCTTTCAGCCCTTTTTGCAGAAAGTTCAGCCTCTCTTTTAGCCTGTTTCTCTTGTTTCCACTGTAGAAAAAGATCTGTTGTGATTGGTGTTGAACTCTTTGTAGCTGACCTCTGCATACATGCTAGTCAGAGGCTCCTTCAGTTGCTGTGTGTGAGTGCAAACCCAATGCACACAGGGTGACCAAAACAGCCAAAGCCAAACTACAATGATGGAGCAGTACCATTCCAGAACAGAAAATCCCAGAGACAGACATAGATCAAGTGTTCTGACAGATATGCAGCAGACTTCATACAAACAAACCTGGCATAGCGAGCACATGGTAGTCTATCCAATGTTTAAAGGCCATTGAAAGAATGATCAGGCAAGAAATCAGAACCTACCTCCTGTTCAATTTCTTCTTCAATACTCATCTTCTCACCCTCCTCCTCAAGCAAGGCCTTCATTTGTGATTTGAGGACATAACCAGGAGGCAATGCATGTCGGTAATGGCAATCCTTGCCACCATTAGGACACACCCAGAACCAGCCATACTGCTTCTTCTCCACAGCTTCCAGGAAATGCTTGCATACCTGCATCAGGTTGCTACAAATGTTCACTGACCTTCAATAGCAGCTACATAATCATTGCATGTACAGAACCCTACTGAATCTTATATTGGGGTGCTTTCCAAAGACAAAACAATATAGCACAGTCTCCACCAGCACCCAGGGCCAGACACAGGGGATGCAGTTCCACAATATCCTTATTGGTCACCTTCAGTGGCACTCCTAGCAGCTATGCCTACAACAAAAGACTCCTAACCATTTTCCATGTCAAGGATGAAAATCTTCGGATACATGGATTCCCTGTGGACTCAAGATCCCAAAGATTTAGATGGTGAATATCTGATAGTCCACCTAAAATTGTGCAGATTCCACAGAAACCTGCTAAAAAGACCTGGCATTTATCCATGTCAGAGTAAAAAGGTAATGTTCTAGACTCATCCCACTTTGTTTAGGGTGTGGCTTGAAGTCAAAGGTTGCAGCAATCTCCCTGGCACAAATGAAGCTGCAGATCAACCTTAAGACCAATTCTGAAAACAGCATTCTTGTTTCTGTAAGGTTTTGTCAATCATAGATTTCCAGCTGCTGTATACAGACAGATGAGAATGCAGAAACCACCAGGAATATTACTGCTGCCTGTGGCAAGCAATCCCTTTGAAAACAGAAGAAACTGCTTTCACACGCAACAAAAGAGAACAGCAGTTAAGAGGGGGAAAAACTTACAATTTCTGTAGGTTTGTTGTTGCTGTACTCCATGCCCTTGGATTCAACCACTTTCTCAAGCTTTTCTTGGTCCCAATCATCCATGGTGTCTGCCAAATTCACAATTGAATGAGGAATCTACCATGTGAAAAATTTGCCCCTTCCTAACCCTACAACAAGCGATGCCAAATTTTTGCCCCTTGCAATATCGACTGATGTAACACAGCTTGGCGAAGCGCGCACCAACATCTCCATCACGTTGATCACTGTAGATGTCAATCTTCTCTCCCTTCCTCTCAACGCTAAGATCATGGGAGAATTTGCATTTGAAACCTTTCGCACATTGTCCATGTCGATAGAATTCACACACAATTGACTTTGGATCAACACCTGCCAGCCACAAAGTTACTAATGTTTGTCCACATTGAATCTTGAACACTTGCAATCAACATACAATTTACCTACAATAGTTTGCACAGAAACCGGTGAGAAGAAAATGAAAATAGTCTGAAGAATTTGTACCAAGAACCAGAGATTATTAGTACGAGAGGAACACTGTAAGCATACCGAGTGGAACCTTTGGCTGACTGATGGCCACTTTGAAGAGCTCATTCAACTCCTTCTCCCTTGCACTTTCTTCTTCTTTCTTCTTCTGCATGCACAAGAATTGCATGACAAAAAATGCACATGATTCAAACATTCAGCGTCAAAGCTGTAGGGTTTCTGAGGGCTCACAGAATTCTAGAACAACTAGCTGACTAAGTAAAACAATAAAAGTTCTCAGCAGAGAACAAGAGCTCGCCATCACAAGAGTTTAGCAAGCGTTACAAGCACACAACATGAAATTGCCAGAACAAAAGAAAAACAAGATGAGAGAGAGAGAAGGGAGCAACAAGGAAGGAACACCGAACCTTGAGGGCGGCTTTGGCATCCGTTTGTTTAGGGTTTGGCTGCACCGACTGGGTGAGGCTCTGCACAAATTTCTGCACATTCTTGCTCTTGTTCTTGTTCTTGAGCCCGAAGGTCTTGTCCTCCACCACCTTCTGTTTCTTGGCTAGGTCTGCCTTGCTCTTCTCCTTCCCTCCCTTGGCCGCTGCTGGCTTGGGCGGCATCGCTCCTGCTACTGCTGCTTCTCCCCCTCGCTCCTGGTGCCGTGCAATTCTTCTAACACTGTACTACTGCTACCAAACCCTAATTGTCGGAACCCTAGTACTGGTACTTGTTCCAAAGCAGGTCCCCTCCCAATTCTTGTTCCCAATGTCATCACATCACATCACATCTCATTCATCCTCTTTCATCCATTTTCCTTTACTCTCTTTAAGCCTGCACCCTTTAGGTCCACTTTAGATGGCGGTCCAAAGGTCAAACCAATTTGGAACCTAGCTTGCATCTTGGTTCTCCAAATCATGAGCTTTCCTTTGAGGTGTTTTTTTTTATAAAAAAATTAATTTTCAATTTTAATTTTTAAATTATTATTTTTTAAAAACAAAAGGTCCAAACCAATTGATTTTCCTTTCAAAATGGTGCCATGTAAGTTGAGCCTGGATTTGCCACTTTTTGGTCTTCAAATCTCACCTCAAAGCCATGGGGTTCAATTTATGGTTCTTAGCTAGTAGGATTGTTCTATTTCGTTAGACCCTAGACCTTGGACATTCAATTTAAAGTGGCCCATAGTGTAAAGTATTATGGGGCAACTTTTGTATTTACAAAATTTTGCCAAAAAAGAAAATTGGCAAAATAAAAAATAAAAAATATTGAGCCAAGTGATTTTTGAAAGTTTCAATCCCAAGATGTGAGGAAAATGAAATAAAATGTCATGGGGGGTTTTATTGCATTTGGTGAGCAAGCTAAAATTACAATACTTGCATTTAAGATAATTCCAAAATTAGCACCCATCATTTAAGTAGGGATATATATGCAAAAGAAAATATATATAAATATAAATAAATAAATTATATATATATATATATATGCAATATGCACATGTAGTACTTGAATGATTTCAACTTAAATTTTTTTATTTTTTATTTTTTTGAAAAATTATTTATTACATGTGTAAAAAATTTTATAAATTTAAGAATCTTCAAAATTTTGACTATCAAGTTTAAACCATAAAGCTTTTAGATCAAAAATCTAGATTGACATAGTTCTAAACACATTAAAGTATCCCATAAAGCTAAAGAGAATGTGTTTTTTGTTTATCATAATCATTAATTGGCAAATTTTTCAGAATTAAAAAACTAAGTGCCAAAGTTAAGATTAAAAATTTAATTAATTATTTGTTATTTGTTGTTGAATCCAATCAAGGAGTATTCTAACCAACAATGCTCAAATGTTTGAAGTTCAAGCAATATTGACAAGCATCCAAACTACACAACCATCATAAAAAGGCACTTGAACAATATCCTCATCAATTTTGATAACTTTAATTTTCCATTGCACTAGTGTTTGCAAAACATTCACAATGTTTTTTTTTGTTTTCCCCATTCTTGCTTGGAATGTTTGCTATCATTAAAAGTATGTGGGATGCAAAGACAAAGTGAGAGTGAATGCAAAACCTAACATAGATTATACAAAGTTATTAAGGGAAGGAAAATGGATAGATTAAAATATTATATAATCTATAGGTAAAAACACAACAAAAATGTAACAAAATATATGGGCCAAAACTAGTCCTTAATAATTGGCACGTACATAATTCTAATGAATGGCATTATGAATTGGAGGGAGAACCTTTGCTAGAACCATTCTTCTCAAAAATGCCCATTGTTTGATTGAGATTTGTTGTAAATTGAGTTGTCACAACTACATGTTGGGTTGTGTAGATGCCTTAAGCTTGTATTGTGAAGTGCATTACTTGTGCCACAAAATCATCCTTTGTGGTGCCACAATCTTACACCAAGTGCACAAAAATTAGTTTTGATAAATTATAATAATGTTTAAATTTTTTAAAAATATTAAAGTTAATTAATTTTTAGTTGCATTATTGGCCATGGATCATTTGTGATTCATGTTATGAGGCAATAATATGCATATCCTTGAATCATTGAACCTTGGATGGTTTATGCTTCATGTGCTTGGGGTCATCCCAAGCCATGTACAAGTCTCTAGTATAAACATATTTGCAAGTTTTTATGAATGCAACAAGGTTCTTGTTTTTCTCCATTTGTAAAAGGTTGTTTTGGCCCATAGCCCCACCATTCATGTTGAAATCCCCAAGACCGAGACAAGAAGGATGCATAGAACTTCACCGATGTGGGTTTTCACACCTCCAACACTTACATTGCTTTCGCTTGTAACTTATCCTATTCTTTTGCAATTTTCTTTTTTGCACAATCCACCATTTTCACCTCATTTTGGTTTTGTTGTAAATATGCATTTCTTAGAATGCGAACATTCATGGCAATGTGGTCTTCAACTCTTGGGCCCCTAGTTCAAATGGAGGGGTACCCATACTTGACAACTAACATAATGAAATTTTCGTTGTCTTTTGCATGCTTGGGAAGATTCCATTTCATTGCAAAAGAAGCCTTATAATCCCCTACAAAGAAACCTACTTTCCATTATTTTTCAATCTAGGGCCTCTTGGGTTATGGTGGGTGGGGTGGGGGAGTTCAAATAACAACTTCTTTACATGTAGAATCCTTGAATGATTTTTTTTTAAATCTTGAAGTGATTCTATGGAAACTAACTATGGAAAAAAAAAATGAATAAATAAAAAAATTAATCAAATTATTTATTCTTACTATAGTTAGTGTTTCAACAAAATCTAAAGAGCTAAGAAGTTATACCTCCTATTGGGCTTGCAATTTCCTTGGTTGTGTTTGCTAGGACTTACATGCCATCATTTTTACAAGTGGCTTGTGCAAGCTCTTCAATTGAAAGTTCAATAGGCTTTAAACCTTCAATTAGAAAAATGAGAAGCTACATTACCATGAGGGTATTATTACACTATTGAAAATGGTAATAGCCATGGTAGAATGAGGGTATTGCACTAAATAATTAAACAAAATTTCATGCAAAATATTATGACAGTATATTGTCCATCTTGTAGAAGAGGTTGGGTGGTATGGAGGTACTAAGGGGTATGTAGGTAGGTAGGTCACAAGGGACCAACAAAAGAAACCTCAGAGAAAAAAACCATGCACCTTAAAGCAACATAAAAATACCCCACCCCAAATGGGACATGAATTCAATTTGGGGTTCATTATCATGAAAACCCAAAATGGATTTTTTCCAATTAGTGCATTGGTGGGTGTTGGGTCACATGGGCCTTACTAGGGTTGCTATCACTTTCAATTTTGAATGCAAGGAAAGTCTTGAGGTTGTTAAAAAATATTGCCATTTTCGTGAAACCATTTTCATATTTACTTACTCACTTTCACCTAACATATAATGTTATATGTTCCAATATAATTTTTTAGTTATTTCAATATGATATGAAATTTGAAATAACAATCCAAGATGAGAATTTTAAAAATAAATCAATATGATCATGGACCATGAAACAAGTCAACATAGTGATAAAACAAAGTGAAACAACAAATAAAATTTTGAATATAAACTTGATTAAACATCTAGAATCATTATGCATGCACATGATGATGTTTTTCTTCTTTTCTTAATTATAGCATCATTATGAACCATGGGCATTCCAACTAATTTTTTAATTTTTTTTTGAAAAAACATTTGTGAAGGTAATAAAAAATTGATGATATTTTAATTCAACAACTAAAAGTCCGTTCGAATAGCTAAATGCACAAATGGGTGGACCAATTTGCCACAAATCCAAACTCCCTATTTACTCAAAATCTTTATTAGATTTTGGAAATTATAATTAGTTTACATTGATTTCCTCCATGAATTTTCCATGTCATTAATATCTTATCTAAAGTTTTTTTTCCCTTTCTTTAAGCATGTAATAAAAAATACCATAAAACACCCCTTCCTCCAATATGATATGTGACGCACTCCCAACTCCTTAAAGGATTCAAATGTGATTCCCAAACAAAAAACAGCGAAAAAGCAAGGAGTCGGGGCACGTTCCCTAGCTCGCAACACTTTGGAGGGGTAGAGGGGCGTGCTGGAACTCTAAGGTGGGACTAGGAAAAATTAACAAGCTTCACTTACTCACACGGGCCTACACAAAACCAACACAAAGTGGTTAGTGCATAGTTGGAGCACTTTTGGTGTTAGGACGAGCCACAAGCAACTCGGACTCACAAAACTCACCACAAACTAGAGTTGGGGGAAGCCACCACCTCCCCCCTTATAGTACACTCTATGGCTACCCACGGGCCCATGTTCAAATGGCATTTTGTCTCGGAAGTGACAGTTTCGAAATTGCCAAAATTGGGACTCCCACAACTTTGGGGCGCCATAACTTTGCATGCAGACCTCTGATTCAGATGCGATCTAAGGAAAGTTATAGCCCTTGTCAAGAGCTTTCCACGCCATCTCCATGCACGGAATTTGGGTCGATTCTTGACTTTTAATGGTCGAAAGTCAAACTGTTAATTTGACTCCTGACCATTCTTTTGGCCATAACTTATGTTTTAGATGTCCAAATGGGTCATGCGAGCCCATTTTAAACATCTACGTTCTAAAAGTTTTCCAATCATATAAAAACCTTTTCAATCCATGGAGTTTTGACCCCTGAAATTTCCCTCTGAAGATTCGAAAGTCCACCGGGACTATAATTCCCCAAAGTGGGAGTTCCTTTGGGAATGTGAAGGTCTATTCCTTCACACTTTCCTTCGCTCCAAGGTTTCTTCTGCCCTTTGCCTTGGTCGTAAGCCCTAGGCTAGGGTTGCGACATATGGATTTATGAAAAATTATTAATTAGCCCATTCAAAAGTCCATAAGTATAATCTTAGAATTTAATTAATTCTTTTTTTTACCTTTAGCTTCCTTATTATGATATTTTATTAACTTCAAGTCCTTAACACACACCCCTACAAAGAATTGGTAGTTAGAGGTATAGTCCATGAGTTTTGAGTTCAAAAGTCCAAGACTTTTATGACTTTTTTAAATTTGTAAAATGATTTAAATGTGCATCATGTAAATATTCAATTTATGATTTCAAAACCAAATTCATTTTACTAAATTTTCAGGATCTATAAAGCAATGTGGGCATTATAATGGCAACCACAAGGCAAAATTGGACTACATGACCCAAATTTGTCCACCCATTTGCACATGCAATCCTTCATTTTTTTGGCAAATGTTTTTGTAATAAATCCAAGCAAATATTTCAATTTTTTTCTTTCTTAGCCATTTTAATGATTTGTTTTTCATTTTTCTAAATTGCATCATTATTTAGCTTCCCAAGATTCTTGGGAGTAATCTTTTTAAACACTACTACCAAATTCATTAATTCTTATTCACTAGACCAGTGAATTCACTGCTTCCTTGTTAAAACCTATTCATTGCGACTAATGAATTCACTCAAAATCCAATGAAATGACTTGGCATAGAGGGATACCTTTTGTTGTAGTGAAATTTGACAAATCTAGTCTAATACCCCTATTTTTTTGGCAAATTATTTCAAAAATTTCCAAAAAACAACCTTTGTAGGGCTTGCAACCTTAAAAACATTTTTAGGTTCTCACAAAAGTTTGCATAAAAAAAGACTAGGTTGCTTGGTGTGTCAAGCTTTTTTTAGGACATTAGTTTTTAGTTTTTAGCTATTTATCTTTAGATTTTAGTGCAAATTGAAAGTGACTTTTTTTTGTGTTTGGGGGTTTATCCCCATGGTGTGGTTTTATCATCTTTCATCTTTTGAAATTTCAAAGCACACAAGGAAAACATGTGATTGTTTTGTGTGTTTTGAACTTGTATTTCTATGGTTTGCACATGAGTTTTCTTGAAACATGAAAGATGTAATTTATATAATGGTGGTACTATAGATTTTACTTTTCTTTTCCATTGGAAAATAGTTTTGGATGATAAGGTGTTGCAATTGGAGGTGGGAGTTGCAATTAACATCAAACTTCATTTATTTCTTGAATTGACAAAAACTTTGAATGTGAAGGTGGTGTTTATATCTTGATTTTTGTTCATCACTCCTTTGGGAATTGAACCCCAATGAGGCTTGGTACTTTGAAATGAGAAAGGAGGGGTTTTTTATTTTTTTAAGTTTTTGGGAAGTGCAACTAACCAACTTGTGCCACTACCATTGTTGTTAGGCCATGTTGTCTTTGCTATGGATTTGTGTAACAATATTTAACTAATTAGATAACAAAAAGCTAACTACCCAACTAACCAATGTGATTAACAACAATGTAACGATAACAATAATTAAACTGAATTGTTCTTATTGTTGACAAGGCTTTGAGCTCCATCAAGTTGGCCAATGAGTGTTGATTATAACCATTTGTCATTTTTTTCATCTTGAATGCCTTTGTCATTACCACACCCATTAAAGAAATAGTAAAAGCTACAATAGTCATAATTGTAATAAGGAGCAAAAGGGTGATGGTGTGCAAAAGTTCGAGTTCAAGCCCACTATCACTAGCATGATCATGAAGCTTGTCAAACTTAGCAAGTTCAACACACAAGCTTGGTTCCTGTGCTTTTGGGGTGTAGGTGCAAGATAAGGGAGTGGGGGGTCCAAATTCAACCTTCCCCATGCCTCCCTTTTTAAAAAGCTAGTGTTTTCATTCGTGAAGAATAAAAATCATCCATATTTTGCATGATTGTTGGTGTTCATCCATACTAGTCAACAAACATGGTTGAGGTGGTTGAACATAGTTGATTAAAATTTCTTGTCCCAGGCCATTAATTAAACAAACATGGTAGTTGGTTGATGAACAAAGGTTAATAATTAATAAGGAATTTTTCAAACAAAAATGTGATTTGGAAAAAAATAAAAGATTTAACAAACATGGAATTTGGTAATGAATAAGAACTAAACAACTTTATTGGTTGAAGAAGGCATGATGTAAGTTAAACATGATATGAACTAGAAGTATAAATGTCACAACTTGTTTTGGTGAAATTGAAGGATGGTGCCTTCTAGACTTCTTCTTATATTATTCAACAAAACCTTTTAAAGATCATCAACCTTTTGAAAAGTTCAATCAACTAAACTTTCTATAAATTTGTAATAGATAACCTTTTAAAAATCTTATTGACCACATTTTAAAAAAAGCTTCTATCAAACAATTATTCTTTAAAAATCTTCTAGAATCTTTTATCAATTATTATTTTAAAATTATCAAAAACAAATCTAGTGTTGTTGGGTTATGTGCATGCTTCCTATCATATGTTGGTTGGGCTATCAGTTATTTTCAAAAGGTAAAAGGTTTGTCAACTTGTGTATCATTGACCAACACCCTAAAACAAATTAATGCATGTTTATGAGTTAATTTATCAAAAACTTGTGCATACCATGTCATTGGGAAACCCAAGTTGAAAAGTTATGAACCTTGGGGTTATAATTGATTTGGTTAATGATTAGGCGTGGAACAAGGCTACCCACCACCATTGAATAGGTTAATATTCATTCCTTTCCAATTACATGCAAATTGGAGTGTTTTGAGACTTGGAATAGTTTTTGCACAACTTGATGAAAAAATTGGGAATTTGTGATGGCTTATGCAAGTCAATGCAATAACCAAGAAGAGGCCAAATATAATTCATATGAAAGGGAATGCTTGCAATTGTTTGGGTTGTTGCCACATTCTAGTGTTATTTATTTGGTGAGTTGTTCACCTTGGTGACTAATCATCAAGCATTGAAATGGTTCATGCAATCTAATTGGCTCATAAGGAAATTAACAAAATGGGTTCCCATTTTTCAAGAATATGATTATGATGTTACACATTGCATTGGGATAAATAACAAAAATGTAAATGGGTTGAATTGGAACCCAAGTTCTAATGAGTTAGATACCACTAGGGGCATGTTGGCATGGGGAAATAAATTAGAGATAGTGGTGCTTGGTTGGTATGTTGTTTCATTCTTTTACATTGTAGCAAATGGTTGCTAAAAAGTATCATGTTAAGTTCAAGTTGATTCTTCAAGCACTTTTGGACAATTCGAATGTGGAACTTGATGACATTGGACTTATGGACATTTTTGGGGATGTCCAAGATTTGACCTACTCACAAATAGGGGGGTTGGTTGTGGGATTGACATTTATAGAAAAAGATTGGGTTCTTCAAAGGGTGAAAGGATATTGTTGGACAAGACAATAATTTTTTAGAATATGGTCACATGGCCATGTATGTGTAGTACCACATGTAGAATTGCAAATAAACCTTGTGAGACATACCCATGAAGAATTGGGACATTTTGGGGGATGTCAAATTTATAGTTTACTTTAGGCCAATATTGGTGGAGAGGCATGTAGTTGAAGGTTCAATATTTTGTTTCACAATGCATTGTGTGTGATTAGGTTCATGCATCATTTAATGCACCCATTTCACATTTACAACATTTATCGATCATGGGGCTTGGATATCAATCGAATTTCGATTTTGCTAGGCCATTGAGCCTAATTATTTGTTATAACCAATATGCGTTAGTTATGATTGAACATTTTCCAAGTGGATTAAAATGGTTTCATTCTAGGACAAAAGTAATGAGGGGGTTGCTTATGCATTTTTGGTGTTTTACATTTCTAGTTTTTAGTAAATTTGGTGTTCTAGCATAAATATTCATGGAATGGGGCACAAAATTTTGAGGAGAATTTTTGGAATTGTGTGAACTAACCCTTATTAACTATAAGATTACTTTTCATGATCACCTAAAGCTAATGAATATGGATATGATTGTATGGTTGGCCATGAGATACCAATTTAACAAGGAAGCATCCCTAGCTTCATTTTTCTTTTACTTTCTACTTTTTAATTATGAACCCCAATTACTAGCATCTATTTCATAAGGATGTGGCTCATGTGGTTAATATGGATGATTTTAACATGTGGATTCAAACTTGTGAGCATTGTTTAACCTTGTTCAAAAAAGTTATACCTATGGCAATGGAGATTTTGGCCATTGGATCCAAATGAGATTTATTGAACAAATGTGTTTACTTGGGATTAAGGAGTATTGTCCTTTTGAGGTCCTTTTGTCAAAAAACATATTTTTCATAGAAAGGATTTTTCAAATGAAATCTTTTACAACTTGTTATTTATCACATTTGCAATTGCCCCAATATGTCACATATTTTTTGTTAATCATTTTTGAAAAACTATGAATTTTTTTTAATGCATAAATTTTGCCAAATTTTGCATTTCATTTAAAAACATTATCACAATTTCAAATCACACCCAAAGATTTTGACATTTTAAGCTTTGGTTTCTTGTATTATAAATTGTACAACTTTGTTTTAAACTCCATATACATTGCACCACATTTTCATGTTGTAAAGGATTCATGAACTTTAAATAGATTGTGAATTTTTGAAAACACAACATTTTTGAAATTTTAAAAATTGTATTATGAAAATTAATGTTGTTGAATGAAATTGTTAAACATCCTTTGCTCAAACCAAAATTCAAAATTGGAATGTAATTATTCAATTTAGATTTCATAACATCCATGGTAGTAATGAAACACAACTTTCCATAATTAACCTGCCATTAAAATGGCACCACATAGACATATGTATAAAAAAATTCTAGAAAATTGACCTTTTGACTTAGATTTTGGTTTGAATTTGAATTCATTTTGACCCCATTGCACAACACCAAAATACATTACTATATGCACCATTAAGGGAGGCGGATATTGACCTAAACTTTAGAGGTTTGAATTTGGAAATTATGTTTATTTGTATTAGACAACACTTACCACATTGGATGTGAAAATTGGTTGCGGCATTCTACATAAGAAAAAGGTTTTACCTTTTGGGGTTTTGTAGTTGGAAGGTTAGGGCGGTTGAATATGAAAAGACCATATGTGGAATTGTGCACCATTTCACCTTCCACATGTGGATGCCCAAGTGGATCCATCATTAGCCATAATCCCAATAAGTTTGCAATGCATATTATGTGGAAAATCATGAGGTGTAGTAACCATGTTGGTTTGTTACCATTGTTCCAAGGGATGGCATATGGGTTGTCTTACACCACCACCATCTATGAAGGTTCCAACAAGAGATTGGGTGTGTCCACAATGCACCAACTATACTTGTTTTGTTATTTTGTGTTAGGTTTCAATATTAGGACATAGACATGTTCTTGATTGGGACAATGGATGAATAAGGAAGGTTGTAACTTGTAATTTGGTTCAACTTAAGGGATTACAACTAGGAGAGTATACGTAATGATGGGGTTCACATTGCACCCAACCTATTGATTTCATCACACGTTTGGAACCAAACAATTTTCATGGATTACCTTATCACATTATGTTTTATTTGATCATTGATTTGGCTAACTTGTGTAGGACAACCTTTACCTTAGTTAGAGTGTGATTTGTGTTCATGTTTTCATCTATATGATTTTGTTAATTTTGATATTGTTGGGTGTCAATCTTGTAACACACAATAACTATCAAATATTTGTTGTAGGACATTAATTTTGATCTTCATGGTGTGGCTTTGGAGTTTCATTTTTTGTGTTTTGAGATTCTAAAACACATAGAAAAAACATCTGATTATTTTGTGTTTTGAATTTGGGTTTTTGTGATTTGTAGGTGAATTTTCTTGAACATTTGTGTGCATGTTTTCATGTGTATGATTTTGTTAGTTTCAATAGTGTTGGGTGCTAATCTTGTGACACATAATAGATGCAAAAATCCACCACAAAAAAAAAAACATTGTTATCAATTGCTTCATTAACATTTGCAACATGTTACCTTATCCAAAATAACACACACATCACCCCTTCTTGTTACACCATCCTTTTTCCCTTCTTCCAGTTTGGAATTGCGAATCCATTGAACCTCATCACCCAAGTAGTAGATTAAATTTCAACACACACATGACATTTAGTATGAAAAATTATTTGTGTCATAAGACTACCGTAGTACTTGGGAAAGTTCAACAAACCTTTGTTGAATATTTAATTATTTTTTGATTTTCAATTCAACATTTCTTTTTAAGTTATTTTGATTTTTGACCCAAAAAGAATAATTTTTGGACATTTCAACAATGACTCATGGTTCTTTGTTCTAAAATTTTCAACAAACTAAAACTGGTGGTTATTGACAAAACAAATAGTCGTGCCACATTAGTGACAACATTTTTCTGAAAGTGAAATACTAGGTGGCTAATTTGAATTTGAATAGGAATTTGCTTACATGAAAAATAAAAATAAATCCCAATGATGCTAATTATATCTAGCATGTGGTTAGGGCATTTAAATTATGTTTATTTCACCCTAAGTAAATAAACATATAAATAAAGTAAGGTGGATTTAATATTTTTTATTGCCCAAAACATCTGGTCAAATTTTTGTAAATTGGTGGAGGGTTGAAGGGGTAGGGGGGGGAAGGGGGAGGAAGCAAATTTTTTTTCACCCATGGTGACCTGAATAAATTGATAAGACTAATGATAACAAGGGGTGTGTCACATTGTGGCCTTTGCCATTTACATTTTTAAGAAAATCTTAAGGTAAATTTCTTTTTATGGAAATTCAAATATTTCACCATGCAAAAATATAATCTAAAAAAAAAAACCAAAATCCTTTAATATATTATAACCCTATAACTAATCTCAAGTTTGAACACAAGCCCAAAATATCATCTTTCAAAAATCTTCATATAAAAATAGACCTATTATTCCCTGGGGGCCAAAATCCTTTAAGCTATTATACTCTATAATGAATCTAAAACATAATATCCTTGCCTTGGTAGGCAAGGCCAACAAGGCATCACAAACACGTTGGCCCTGCCAATAGATAAGATGTTGTACATCTACCTATTCTATCCACATTTTAAACACCAAAAAGGTTCATTCCAATTTAAATAGTGTAATCAATTTCACCAAAAAAACCAATTCACCTAATGTGAAACCGGTTTTAATAAGGTAAAATTTCAAAAGTTAGATCTAATGTGATAGTCCATGTCCCTGTGGGGGAAGGGCCCAATAAAGTTTTTCTTTGGTTCATTTCAAGAGACAAAGGTAGGTAGATTTTGTGGACTTTGGTGATAGGATGTCAATCATAGGCCCTTCAACAATTTATTATGTTTTATAGTAAATTCTAGTCTAGGTTAATGATGTATGGAAAAATGCAAAATTTATCCATTTTTGCATGTACCAAAAGGTAGAAAAGTTTTAATTATTGTAATACAATTGCTGGTTTTCACAATGATTTATGTAAAGGTAATTGCTCCTGAGTCCTCACTACTAATTAGGGTTTTGTTTTTCAATTTTGTGAAGTAGGTGGATTTATTATCCTTCACAAGAGGACTTAATTAAATTGACTAAAAGGTTAGAGATAAAAATATAATTAAAAAAAAAACCTTGTTATATACTTGTGACACACAGTAACCTATGCCCTAAATATGTTAAATTCCACCTTCTTTTTTTTCAAAATATTTACATTTTGGGCCATTTTCCAAAAAATCTTTTATAATGGTCTTATAATTTGATGTAATTAAATTATTACTTATGTAATTGCTTAATGGTTAAGTTTGGTGATTATTTGTTAATTGGATTTTATAGTTTAATTATGATTTGGTCATAATTTGAATTAATGTGCTTGTTGAATCACATTGGGACCCATGTGATATGTAAACTTTAGGAAATTTTTTGTTTAGTTTTCTTTTGGTTAATACATAAGTGAATGTTTGTAACCTTTGGAAACACCTTGACTTGAAGAAATCAAGTTGCTCAATGATGTGCAAAGTTTTATGAAATAGAATTGTGAAAGGAATTGAAATTTTAGTCTTGAATAGTTTTGGCATAACTTATGTGTGTGTGAAATCCATAATAAGAAAATGGTGTGGTATATTAATTATACATAGAAAAGTGAAAATATAATTATGCAAGTAAAAACATAGATTTTGATCCTAAATTCACTTGTGATTTATAGTCCTCTTTTATTTTTGTCACCAACTGACAAAAATTTGTCACAAAACAAAATCTTGGTTGTGACAAGTGTTGGCATGTTGTTCAATTTTAAATGTTAAAATTACAACCAAGTGTTGACATGTTCTTTGGTTTTAAGTGTTAAAATTAAAACTTCAAGTTCATGTGACCTAGACCTGAATTGGCTCCTCTCTAGATGGAGATTGAGACCAGGATCAAATCATGAGATTGGCCTTTGGCAATAATTGAAACTGAATCTAGACTCATGAATAAAAATTCTTCAAATCGTGACAAGCTTTTCAAGTAAGATAGTTGATTTTTTTTAAAAAGTTAGCAAGAACGTTGAATTTTGTAAGTAGATTAACTGATAGATCACAAATTTGAGTTTTAATTGATTGTAAAATGTGATACCTATACAATTCCTAACCTTGGATAGTGTGTAATGTGTACACGAAACTGGGCCATGTTTTGGAACCGGGCCCAGAGCTTCTTGAATTTGAAAAATAGTGCCAAAATTGGAACTGTGGGTTTTGAAATTTGAAAAACCCAGCTCAAACCTGAACCTAAAGAACCATCAAAAAAATAAAAATCTAAGTGTCAAAACCAGGACTGGAAAAGAAGGAACCAGACAACACTGGTCCTAACTGCAAACCAGTGAACTGGAAAATTTGTGAATTTATGTTTTTGGAAAATTTTGGTTGTCTACTTTGACTAATTTTTTGAAATCACAAAATTTGGGGGAAAAAAAAAGAAAAAAAAGAGCCCTGATCCTAACCATTACACTCCCCTAATAAATGTAGGTTCAACATTTTTCACACACAATTGGTTTTAAATTACTGCCAAC
>Ga0209208_10005406_pt1 | contig 17799 bp, 17 predicted proteins | sample S1TSphfallax_3_FD_187694 | JGI IMG/M metagenome (GOLD analysis project Ga0209208, IMG submission 187694) | Host-associated microbial communities from peat moss isolated from Minnesota, USA - S1T2_Fd - Sphagnum fallax MG (SPAdes) (version 2) | ecosystem: Host-associated > Plants > Peat moss >... | reverse complement strand
TCTCTTTCTTTGTGCGCCTCTCTCGTCTTGTCGTGAACAACTTTGTCGTTGTTGTTCTGGTAGAAGGAATCCACGAGCTTTGATTGATTTTGAGAGAGAGAGAGAGAGAGAGAGAGAGAGAGAGGTGAGAGGTGAGAGGTGTTTTTTTTTCTCTCGTTGGTTGATTGTGGACGGAGGACATTTTGGGGGGAGGTGGGGGAAGGTTTTGTTCTGTGGCGGTCGTCCGTGTGTGTGTTTTTCGTGCGTTCTTTCTGGTCTCTGTCTCTCTTTCGTCTTCGGCCTTGTCCTGAAGTTCGTTCTGTGTTTTAATACTATTACCTGTGTCGTCCTGGAGGTTTTTTTCTGTTTCTAGAGAATGTCCTGTGTGCGCGTTGGTGTGTCGTGTTGATATTTTTCCAGATTAGTAAGCTTTGTTTTGTTGTAGCCTGACTTTTTTTGTTGGTTGGTCGCTCTCCTTTTGCTTTCTCGAGGTGGTTCTTTCTTTCTCAGGGGGTGCTTGCTTGCTTGTGTCTTTTTGCCTTCAGCAAGCAGGTAGTTTGGTCATCCGTAGACGAGGTCGCTGTTTGAGGAGGTGCTTTCGATCTTTGCTATCTAGATGCTGGACGACTTGTGCAGTTGAAGAATCGTCGTGATCATCATCTGCGTCGGGGTTTGAAATTCTTTTTTCTGACAGATTCTTTTCCGAGGCTTTCGTGGTTTGAGGGATCCTCGAATTTTGTTCTGGAGTCTTTCTTTCGGCGTCATCTCTTGCACTTCGACACCTCCTCCTGATAAGCCTGTCGAGAGAGTGGGAGAGATACAGATTTAGGCGTGTCTAGATAGGCATCTACGGGCATCCGTGCGATTTTGCCTGTCATCTGCCCCCTCATCCTCTCCTATATATTATCTCGCAAGAACGTGCCGCGGCTTTGGGAACTGGTCCTTTCTTCGCCGATCCCCCTTTATTCCGTCTTTGTCTCCGCCTCGCGGTTATTATTTTCCGGGACATTCTGATGAGTTTTTCTTTCGGTTCAGCACAACAAAACCGTCAATGCTTTGTTGCTCTTGCGTGGCCCTGTCTATTTACAATCTCGTCTTGAGATAGATATCTCGTGAGCTCTAGAGCGGAGGGAAGGAAGGAAGGCGTCTGTCCGTGTGGAGTTCTTGCTTCTTCTTGTCGGCAAAGTCACAGAGTCCGTCCGTCCGTCCGTCTCTCAAGGAGCGGCAGCAGATATTGTTCGTTCGTTCTCCTCGAAATCCAGACTGGCAGCCCTAGAGACCGAGGAGATGGCTCGGGGGTGCTCCTACTGCGGTCATAATGGCCACAATTCTCGGACATGCCCTGATCGAGGAGTGAGGTTATTCGGCGTCAGGCTCACAGACGGTGTCATGAGGAAAAGTATGAGCATGAGTAATCTGAGCCATTATGCCAGCGCCAACAACCCTCCGTCGCCTCCAGAGCAATCCGGATCTGGAGCCACGCCGGATGGCTACGTTTCTGATGGCCTTGTGCAGACATCCAACAACGCAAGAGAGAGGAAAAAGGGTAAGTAGGCCCCCCACACATATCTCTCATTCCCCCTTACTTCTTTGGACTCCTGCGAGAAACTACAGAATTTTCCTGAACCTGCCGCACAGTTTGAAAACTTGTTTCTTTGCATTTTGCCAATTTTATATGCAGGAATATCTGAATGAAGCATTTTGGTGTTTGGATTATGAGTTCATGAATGATACATACATTGCTTAAGTCTCTGGCTCCATAAAATAAGTGAATTCATGGAGACCCTAGAGAATTGAGATGAAGTTGAATGTAGACATGATGGGCATTATTATTCTGTGGGGTTTCCCATATGACTGTTAGCATCATTTGTTGGGAGTGTAGAAAATTAAGGCACCATGGGATCTCCAACACTGACCCTCAATTGTGTCACTGAGAGTTGGGTGTACGGACAGAGGTGAAAGGAACATGTGGCAGTAGTTAGGTAGTGGTAGAATCAGACCAATAGTATCTTGCTTTGAAACTGCAGTTTGTTTTCCTACAGCCAGCATTGGACATCTCATGCTGTAGTGGATAATTTTGATAAATTGATGCAATTTAGGTCAGATTCGGAAAATAATTCCTTGAGGACAACAGTCTTGTAGGTTTTTCAGCTACTAAACATCAAAGGTTTCAAAATGGTTAGAGTTTCAAAATGGGAGTCAGCTTTTTGACCATGTGCTAATAGTTGGTGTTGAAGCAGACCCATCTTGAGAAAATGTCCAAGTTAAGACAAAGTACCTCCATAATGGCACTTATCTACACAGCTATTGGAAGTTGAATGACACTACTGCTATGGTGTTACACACTGTGATTAGATGTAATGATTTTTAGCATGCATGGTAGGTTTGGCTTTATGTTATGGTAAGGAAGGCTTCTCATCTTGGATTTGCGGGCTGAAACAAACAAAACTTTGCACTTTTAGATTGGCTTTTCTGAGGATTGTGAATACCTTAAGGTTTGGGAAAAGTTTTTTTTCTTTGTTTTGGAACTAGAAATGATAAATGTGTGGTGGTTAATGTGCACATCATGGCATGCTTATCGGTCAGGAGGAATGCTTATCACCCTGTTGGTGAGCCTAGTGTTAGGTTCACCATATTTTGAGAAATGTGAGAAGTACATATTTGTGTGATCAAGAGGTCACATTGCTCTCTTTTACAGCCTTGTAGCCATCCAACTTTAGATCTTGAATTCCCTTTTAAATAATTGTTCTGGCAATTGCTGTAGATAGATAACATTTTTTGTAGCTTCATAGGGTTTTCTCTTTCATCCATTCTTTACCTGCTGGATAGTGTATGTTTCAAACAGTTGCCCAAAACAACCCTTGCTGTTGAACTTAAAAGGTATATCCATGCACACTTGCAGGTCATCATTCTTACATGAATTCATTTTGTTGTTGGGTCAGGTGTACCGTGGACAGAGGAAGAACATAGATTGTTCTTGCTTGGTCTTCAGAAGTTGGGCAAAGGAGACTGGAGGGGTATCTCTAGGAACTTTGTGCAAACAAGAACTCCAACACAGGTTGCCAGCCATGCCCAAAAGTACTTCATCAGACAGAGCAACCTTAACAAGCGGAAAAGACGATCTAGTCTCTTTGACATTGTCTCAGAAACGGTGTGTACTTTTCAAATGGTTATATATGTTTTCCCATTAGTTTCAGTCCTATGGTAGTCATCATGGCATTTATGCAGGTTAGGATTGTACAGCTTAATTGGATCCATGTTTCTGGAGGTGGAGAGGGAATGTATTATGTGAGTGCAATGCTCCCCAATCCTTATTTTTAATGCCATATCCCTTTGGTTTTGCTTTCTTGAGATAGTTTGTGTGAGGTGTAAAGCCTCAGACTACTTGGCAGGAATTGCTCCTATTTGTACATGTGACTTTCTCAGGTTCTTGGTTCCTTCCTGAACATATTGTATGAAGCCAGATTTAACTTCCTGAGAGACGAAGGCCAAAATGTGTCTTGCTTATGTCTATTGATGTAATATCTCTGACAGTGATACTGGAGGATTCTACAGATTATGTTGTTTCTGAGAACTGTTGCTTGTCATCATCTGACAGGGTCTATCCCCAATGATGGAAGAGCCAATTCCAAATGCATCCTCAGATATGTCGACTCCTCTTCATCAGCTAAGCCTAGGGTCAAGTTCAAAGTTTACCCCGGGACTCTACTACGATTCACAGAGATTTGGAATGCCAGTAAGACCTTTTGGTCTTCCAACACACATGGAAGCACCAGTGGCTGTTCCTGTGATGTCTTTGGGAAATGGCCTCCTAGGAGCATCAACTGAGCAGTCACCTGATGGAGTCAGTCTGGTGTTCGGTCCAGATGCTGCAAGACCCATGTTGCAACAACCAGTTGCTGCTCTTCCTTCCTCAGGAGGGTTGCCTCCAAATGGTCCTCTAGGAATTTCAAACATCCCATATGCATTTCCGATGTGGCCAGGTCCAACTGGCCAGGCTTATGGGAGGCCTACAAATTCACCTTCCATGAACTCCAAGCTTGTCAGGCCAACAGCATCAGTTCCCACAGCACCTGTTAAGATTGATGAGGCAAAAGAGATGTCCCATTTGAGTTTGGGACTATCACCTCCAGAGCCATCGCAGCTGACTTTGAAGCTTTTGGACCCACCCTCAAGACACTCATCAGCCTTTCAAGTCAACTCATCTTTCAACTCTAGCAGCATTAGTCCAAGTAGCAATGCCATCAGTGTTGTGTGAGAGAAAGCAATGAGATTGAGATATTGTTTGGGGGCAAAAATAGTGAGTCTCTGAAAGAGGTAGTTCTGCATTTAGTGGGTGAATTCATCCTGGAAAGCAAAAAGGCGGGGGCGAGGGGAGAGGGGACGTGATTTGGGGGGTTTTTCTGTTGTAGACTAATTTTTTTTTATGTACATAGCTATGTTTATGTCTTGTGTCATAGGATAGGCAGTTGGCATTTGGCAGGTTGTAAACTACAAAAAATGAAAGGAAGGGTGGCAGTGAGGATTTGGACTCCTTGAAAGTCTCTCTAAGGTAATCCTTACTGTTAACCCAGAAAGCTTTCAATGCGGGAACCATTTTGACTCTTTTGTTAGACGGCACATTTCAAGTTTGTGCAATGCTTTGCAATTACAATTGCGTTTGGTTGGTAGTGAGTTTGCTGTATGGAGAGGCTCTGTGTGCACTCCATCCAGGGGTTAAAGCTTCAAAGCGATGTTTGGAGAGGGTTTTCCCCAATCTCATAGATATGTCTGCACACAGAAGGTATGTATTTTTCCATATGTTAGAAAAGTCTTCAAAGTTCACATGGAAGGTATGTTATAGAATTCTTCACATGGTATGTTTGTTTCCTAACATGGATATGTCTGTTTCCATATGTTAGGAAGGTGTCTTGTCATGGAAGGTATGGTTAAAAACCTTGTCTGCTTAATACACAGACAAAGGGTCAATGGATTAGCACATAAGTACTTAGCAAATATGCAAGCGTGGGGTCCAAGGAAGAGACTTGTGCCTAGGTTGGATATAATAAGCTTCTGTGGCCAATGAGGGATGTTAGAATGGGAGGCTTGTATAGTTTTGAGGAGCTCGTTGCAGGATAGTGGCACTCAAATACTATAGCCTCTGGCTTGTGCCTAGCTGTGAAGAAATTGTTTGTGAGCAATGAGATTGTTCCTGAATTGGTGTCCCTGAATTGTGTTGAAGAGTTGCATTAGTGAACTAGTACTTCAATGTTGCATATCTTGGAGCTTTGGAACTTTTGACTAACTGTTTTTAATGAGACTAACATTTCTGTAAAGTTTTGCAACCTTGCAATCCTCCTCCTTTATGAATGCGAGAGAGAGAGAGAGAGAGAGAGAGAGAGAGAGAGGGTTCTGGCACATTGTTTACATATGTTAGAGAGGTCTTCAAATACATGAATATGGTATGTCATCAAATGCATAAATTACTTATTGAAATTGGACAAATCTTTCACTGTTTTGTTAATAAACTAGCAAACATTCATTTATCATAACAAAAAGCTTTGACAGGTGGATCAACAGAGGTGCATAATAATAAAGAAAGTTAGATGATGGGTGTCCATAATTCAAAAAATCCAGAAAAGAAAATACTATGATGTTGAGATTTCCAATATCAAAAAAGCTAAGCTTTCATGTTGTCTAAATGAAAGACAGATTGTCTGCAGCAGAGGTTTCTTGCACTTTTGAGAATATCTTTAATTATTATCAGCACACAACTTTCATCTTGTTCTTGTGAAATGCCTGTTAATAATAACTCAAATACCTTTTGTCAGCTTTGAATGAGCAAAATTATGCCCCTGGGAAATAGTTATGACTTTTAGTTGTATCTTCTTCTATACAGAATGTGAGTGAGAGAGTGTCTGTATAATTGATCCTACTACCCAGTTTGTCTGTCTCAAGAGAGAGAGACCTCAAGTAATGTTTTCTTTTTGTTTTCCTATGACTTGGTGTTAAGAAAGTTGTCTGGGAAAAATAAACCTTGACAATGATGATTTTTGTCTTTTCTCAAATTGGTTTTCTTCTCTACTACTACTGACCTTTTTTTCTATTTTTCCTAAACCTTTGCATGTTTGGCTATCATCATATACCAGCTATTTTGGCTTTTGGGTTTTTCCACACCCACTGTTTTTTTTTTTGTTGCCTCTTCTCTTTTCCCTAATGTAAAAATTGTACAATTTTACAAATATCAGATTTTCTAGTTCATTCATCGGTGTTGGAAATTGAGAAACTTGATGCCGAAGGCAAACACACCTGCAAACAGAACAGCGAATACAACTGGCATTGCAAGTACAAGGCCCAACATGTTGTTGTTGAACCCAAATGTTTGAGAAATGAAGTCCTTCACTTTGATGTGATCACCACTGCTCGTCAGCTCCACATACGATTCTATGTCACCAAATTGAGTTGAGATCAAACCATATAGTGTCCATGCCACTGGACATGCCCAATAATACCATATCCACCACGTGGGTATTTTCTGCACCCCAACCCAAAATTTCTTATCCTTTGTCCCTCATTCACTCTGAGCAATATCCCTATAATTTTTTTTTAAAAATTCAGTCTGATAAGCATGAGCATGAAAAAACCCCAGTATCATGCTTGATCTCTTCAATGAAACTGTAAAGAGTGATGGGGATCATTCACTCTTTTTTCCAACATCAAAGCCTAATGCAAGGAAAATATTTTCTTAATTCATCATTGATTCCTTGGAAGGACCATCCATGATATGCATTGTTGAGTAAAAACTTACAGGCTTGAAGATGAGAAAGCCGGAGAAGAGATTGAAGACAGAGTAGAATCCGGAGGCAAGAATTGCTGCAACTTGATGGTTAGGGGTAAGTGCGACTGCCATCATCCCATAGTATGTGAAGTAGAGGAGCGTGAAGAACATGATGAATACGTACCAAAGGAACTTGGTCACACTCCACTCCAGATTGATCATGGAAAATGTGATCAATGAATACATTATGGTTTGAACCAAACAGTAGGGTACCTCTATCAGAATCTGCAACCAACACAACCCAGGAAAGACAGCCAAAAGAAAACTGAAAACTTCATTTTGGATTGTACAGGCAAAATATGCAGAAATTAGAGTTAATTCATTCTATGACACATTTTAGGGTTTGTGGTGAAAGAGTTGTTGGGGAGTGTGCCATCACGTGAAAAAAATAACACAGAATGAGCAAGACATCGTAGTACCTGGGCAATAGCATAAGGGACAGCAGCATACATGCCTGCAGCTCGTTCTCTATAGAAAATCATGCGTTCAATGGCTACCACAGGCTGCACTGTGGTGGCATTGTTGATTCCAAGGAACAATGTTGCACCATACATGGCCCCCAGCACACTGAATAAGTTGCTCTCAACCTCTCTGCAACAGAATAACCCATTTGAAACTATCACTTCCCTAATTAGGCTACCAACACAGTTAAAAAATTTGGGCTCTCTTGAAACCCATGACCCATGACTCTAAACCCTAACTCATCAAACCCACATCTAGCATTCAAGGGCCGAATTGTTTCTAAAAAAACCTTACGTTTTCTTGCCAATGTTCCAGAAAATGGTGCCAAAGAGGACAGCAGAAACAAATGTGAAAAACAGGCGGACACAATTGTAATCTGGGCTACGCCAATATGTCCAATGCTGTTTCCACAAGCATGCTCTTATTTGTGTCCAGAATGATTGCGAATATTGTGTCCGGAAATACAGATCCTTTGATCCTGGCACTGGAATGCTTGCAATCTCTACCATTTCCTTGTTCCGCCTGACCCAAAAATCATAGAAATAAAAAAGAATTAAAATAATTCCCATAAAAGCATTCCCAAAAGAGGGAAAAGAAGAAGACCTGAAAACACTCACTCCCTCACAAAAAAATTTGAAGTCCTAGTTTGAAACCCATCTTTTCAAAACTCAAAAAAAGAATTATCATTTGTATTATTATCATTATTATAGTAGGAGGATTTCCAATATATTACTGGTGAAGATCTGAGCGTCTGTAGATTTCTGCGAAGTCAATGCTGAGCTGTTGTTCAACCATGTTGCTGGTTACATCAAGCATCCATGTTGCAGGATTATAACCCTCCTTTATACTTGGTACTCCTGGAATTGCCTGCAAACCAAAGAGCACAAAGGCATTAGCTAGTACCAGCAGGATTCGAGAAAAAAGAATCAAGACTGACCTGCTTGCTACATTGGACTTTATACCCACGCACTGTAAATTGAAGTAAAATCTCCTGTACTGAAGAACTTTCAGACCAAACCAGTGTTGGGTGGTTATCAGAAATCAAAACTGATAACCAGCAGTTCTCAGGGGGCAGATCTCAAAGATATAACCATGGTTCTCCAGCCCCCCCAAAAAAACTCAAATCAATGACCAGTTCCAACATATAACCATGGTCCTCAAAAGTTTGAGAACCGGTTCTGATTCAAAACTGCAGTTCTGAAAAAAATCTAATATCCAGTCCAATAACCTTCTATACAACTGCCAGAGATTCTTTAATTCTGAAAATTTTCAAAAAAAAAAAAACCAGAACCAGAACCAGAGGAGGGTCTTTGATCCTGAAAATTTTCATAAACCCAGAACCCGAGGTTGTTTGAATTCCCAAATGTTTCTTATTTTTAAAAAACACAGAACCAGAGGTTATTAAAAAATAAATAAAAGTCAGATAACCACTCAACACTGGACCAAGCCCTCTTCAGAAACTTCAATTAGCACATGAATGATTGAGTGCTTTCCAAAAGAGGTACGCACCTCAAAATACTCAATGAGATTGTGAGAATGATGGCCGAGTGGTCCCATATAAATCACTTGGCCTCCACGCTTCATCAACAACATCTGCAATTTATTACCAGATTGCAAGGGCAATCAGATGAGCACAGCAGCAGCAGCACAGCTGAGTTTAGGGTTTTAACCCTAAACCCTATTCATCACCAGAGCTGAATTAATAAATCAGTCCTCAATCCTGCATGTATGATGATTTGAGCCTACCTCATCAAATGCCTCAAAGATGTCAATGCTTGGTTGATGAATGGTACACACAACAGTACGTCCGGTGTCGACTGTGTTACGCACAGTGCGCATAACAATGGCAGCAGCACGTGCATCAAGCCCACTTGTAGGTTCATCCATGAATATTATGGATGGATTTGCCACAAGCTCAACAGCTATTGTTAGACGCTTTAGTTGCTCTGTCGATAGGCCTGTCATCCCAGGTAACCCCACAAGTGCATTTTGCAATGGCACCAACTCCACTAACTCCATTACCTCCTCCACAAATTTCTGTTCTTCAAGAAAAACCCAACCCAAAAAAACTAAAAATCAATCAATCCATAACTCTCTAAACCTCAAGTTCTCACCTACAAATGTCTCTTCTTTTCCCCATGTTCTGATGCAAAGTTGCAAAGTTCACCCAAAAAAAACGCCTCATTCTGAGTTTGACATTCCTGATGATAGGCACTTTCAAAACATCAAACATGTCCAACAACATCACAAATAGTTTTTCTACCAAGTCCCTACAAAACGTAACAACTTGGCTCTCTGAGTTTTTGTTTTTGAAGGTACCATCAGGGCATTTACCTCACGAGTTTCCTTGCCAATTTCAGGAGGTAAGCGAAGCCAAGCGGAATAAACAATTGACTCTTTGACAGTAACTTGAGGTGAGTGAATGTCATTCTGTTCACAGTAGCCTGAAATTCGTGCAAAAGTTTGTTGTCTTTTGGGGTGCCCACAAATGCGAATCTCGCCTTCTATGTAGCCACCAGTTTTCCTGCCCCCAAGAACATCCATGAGAGTTGTCTTGCCAGCACCACTCACCCCAACCAATGCAGTGAGGACACCTGGTCGGAATACACCAGTCACCCCGCACAGCAGTTGAAGCTTGTCCTCAATCACCCCCTGCTTCTTCATTTCCTGTGTATCAACACAAATATATATATATATATAAATAAATAAATAAAAATCATCCAATGGAAATGTTATCACACGCTTAAGTAGAGTCCATAATTTACAACAAAATTAATGGGCTTTGGGCATTGGGACACACCTTCTACAAGACCCTAAACCTTCAAAGATTTCTATTGCTATAATTTGGATCATGCCCAGCTTAACACCCAATTACAAAAACAACAAAAAAAGTCATGAGGAGGTTCAATACCGCAGGCATGTCAACAAAATACTTAATATTTTTGAAGGAGATAGTCAAGGGATGGAATGGTAATATCATGCCATGTTTTGGCCTGGCAGCAGCAGCAGCTTCAGTGGAATCAATTGTCAAAGTGCGGCTGCTTGCTTGCTGTTGCACCAATACTCCTTGCCCATCTTGTTTCTCTCCTTCCACCACAAGTTTCACCGGCAGCCCAACACCTATTCCATCCCCAATGATATTGCACATTTATTGGAAAGGAAGGCTATCAAAAGGACTTGTGGGCGGGTCCATAATAAAAAGGTATGATGAGAAGAACACATGTTGGGTATGTTGACAGACTCCAAAATAAATAGAATATAAAACCCACATGGAAACTGGAAAAACAACGTGTTTTCACAACACACTAAACCTTAAACCCTAAACCCTAGAGTATTTAGAAAACATCAGCAAAAAATTGATTTGACTGGGTGGGGGTTAGAATGGAACAGTGGGTTATAGAGTATCACCATCCATATCCCTTGACAAAGAACGAGGAAGAAGCTTTCGGGACTTGTGATGTAAAGAAGGTAGGGCAACTTTGCCTGTCCGGTTGGCATTCCTTTGTGCAAGTGCTTCCTCCGATACAATGGCTTGGGGTTTTCCTAATGCTGTTTTTGTCATAAACCACCGATAAAATAAAGATTACAATTCGTAAAGAGAAAAATCACTCACCTAGTTTGGTAAATTTCACAGTTTGCAGCATCATGCCCCTTAATACATGGAGCAATATATTCTCTAGAAGAGGGAGGCAGAAGAAAACCACACAGAATGATCAACAAAAAACATAGTCTGTAGTAGTAGTAGGTAGATAAATTCTACATAACATGACAATTTTGAAGTTTAACAATTTTGAAGATTTTGTGAAAGGATTGAACTTACGGTTTAGATATGTAAGCGCAAGAGTGTAGAGCGTATAGAACAAAAACACGTAGCCCACCAATGCTGCTAGTCCTATCCAATACCAGTAGGCGTGTGCTGGAATACCACTATTAAACAACACCTGTTGCCCTAGCGTCCTGTTACTATTTGTGATTGGCTGCAAAAATTTGTTGTACCGTGGCTGTGTTAATAATATTATAAAAATTGCAAAAAAAGAGTCACATTGTCAAGACCCATTTCAGAGGCTATTATAAGAAAAAAAATAAACAGCTCATTTTGTGTGTGTGTGTTTAGAGAACCACAAAAAAATTATTTATTAAAAATAAAATAAAAAAAGAGAATAAAAGAGGACTTGTAGTAAGTACCTTGGCCCATTGTGGTGCCAAAAACTCGTTGACAGTTAATGCTTTCTCAGCATATGCAACTGGAGATGACCAGTAGCCCCAAATCCACCAGGCCTTAATCCGGGGTTCTGGAATAATGAAGCCCGCTAGCATGAAAATGATGAGAAGTGCAAAGGTTCCTCCTGTATTTGCCACCACCATTGTCCGACACAAACCCGCAATCAAGCGGAACATGGATGATGACAATTGGTGTATCACAAATAGCAACAAATACGCCCGCAAAAACCTGGCACATCCATCCATAATTCCTGTGACAAACTCCCATAAAACTTTATTTCATCCTCCTCAGCACAAGATGACAACCATCATCTCTATTTACCATTTGGTTTGGAAATTTTAGTAGTCTCAAGACTGTTGGTGGGGCCATTCATTCACTCAGCTGAAAATCTCAGAATGCTTCACTTGGGTTTGCCAAATGAAAGGTTATAGTAGTTAAAAAAAAGGAAAACCTAGAGAGACGATCACCTGCTCAATTCAGGCGCATACCCAATGCCATAGTACGTGATAAGTGAGTACATGCCAGCCTCAGCTATGGATGATGGTATACTCAACACCAGACTTGGCAGTGCATAAGCCCATGCAGGATAAAACAGCAGGTCCCGTTGCTTGTAAAAGACTGGGAGACGGAAAATTGTCATTGAGAGTTCAGCATAGCCATTGAACATTATAATAATAATCCCAAAAAAAATAGCTCCCAGATAAGTTGCACCATCCTCTTGTGTGTCATGACGTAGCGTTGTGCGGAAGAAGACACTCATTGATATCAACGCAACCACGCCAATCTATTTCCCCCATTCCGGAAAGCAAAAAGAGAGATACACACACAGACACACACACATATATATCATCAATTCAATGTGTAACAGTTGAAGATTTAGGGTTTAGCACAAACAAAAACAGATCACAAATTTGAAGGTTTTTCTTTTCTTTTCTTTTTCCTTAATGAGCCCAGACCTGAACAGTCTTGAAGATGTATACGAATGAGTTCCGTTTCATCAGAAGCCACTCCTTGGCAAAATTTGCCTTGAACAGTTCCCAGTTGCTGACAGAGTATCTGTAGAACGAGAGCGCTGCTTTGTGGCTCCGCTCCTTCTGATATGGGACCATTAACTCAGCTTCCATTCGCTTTCCAATGTGGAATGTCTGGAACAGCTCTGCAAAGTGCTTCACAGATACATACCGGTATGGTTGATGCCTATCCCAGTACTGTTCTTGATCCTTCTGTGATGTTACCTGCAGAAAAACAGTTCCTTTTGTTTGTTATCACATCTTCTGTCAGCTGATGGGTTTGTTTACAAGACATTCAACTCACATCAGTTAGGACTTCTGGGTCTCAGTTTGGAAGTACTCTGAGCACCCGAGCTGCAGTTTAAGCACATGATTTGATGGGTTGGTTTTTGATGTGGCTGGATATGGATGATAAGGGCAACAACAACAACAAAAATGGTGGTGGCCTTACCTCCTGCAAGAAATCAGCAATGCCCTTGCGTTCTGGACACTTGAAACCGCAGCCTCGGAAAAACTCCAAAACATTTTCTTTTGGCCCATGGTACACAACCTGACCTTCTGACAATAAAATGATATCATCAAACAGCTGAAATGTTTCAGGGGCAGGCTGCAACAGCGACATCAGGATTGTTGCCTCCATTACGTGACAAAACTGACTCAGACACTTCACAATCTGGAAAGTCGTCGAGCTGTCTAAACCTGTCGATATCTCATCCATGAACAGGGCTGTCGTTGGCCCAACAATCATCTCCCCTGAAACACACAGACATGTAAAAGACCAAAAAAGGAAAAAAAATTGCATGAAATAAATGCATACACACATCAACCCATCAACTGCAACTCCATTCCAATAACCACAAACCCCCTTGCAATACTTATTCAGAGACAAATACACATGTTTGTCTCCCTCTAGCATTGCAACTACAATGACTGTATGGTAATCAATGTTACTTGACTGAAATGACTAACTACATCTGTTTTGACTCAGATCAGTTGCTCTTCCTGAGCTCCAAAATGCAACTGTTTCTTATGTGCACCCCATGTGTAACTAACCATGGGCAACAGTGACGGTGTGATGCATTCAGCAAGTAGATCGGGCATGCCAATAACCATGTAATTGTGAGTCCCCCTTTCAGGTGGGTTCTAAACTGACCAAAAAACCAGGAGGAAATTTTTCAGCTCAAAAGATAGACACAGCTCAGGAATCAACGAAGCAAAATTCTTGAGGTAGGAGGTTGAACACACCTGTGGTGACACGTTTCTTCTGTCCTCCAGAGATTCCACGGTGCATGTTGTCACCTACTAGTATGTCTGCGCATATGTCGAGTCCCAAAATCTAGAAAAAGGAAAACAAAAACGATACCAAAGGGACAAAGCAGGAACCCAATCGTTGTTAGTATCAATGCTGCTAAGAGTTCTGAATTTAAAAGGGATAATTTCACACAAGTATCTTCTTCCATTTTATGTTTTACCCAAAATCAAGTCATTTATTCAGAGAATTTGGGTGGTGATTATTGTTATGGGTTTCAGGACCTTCATTATGTAATCGGTGGAGATACTGCTCTGCATACCTTCCACAGCTGTTGCCTGCAGCAAAATCCAACCTTTTGACCAATGTAAGGTCATGGAGATTTAGGGATCCACCAACATATTGGGGAAGAAGAACAAGAGAGGGCAGGAAAAAACAAATTGGAGACTTAATAGAGAGAGATGAAGGAAAAAAAATACAGTTGTGTTTCTGTTGAAGGTAAATAGAAAATCTACAAATTTGCACTAGTTCATCAGGGCTATGACAAGGATACATAGAATCCAGCAGCCAGCTGAATAGATACAGGTACTAACCTTCATGTAAACATCAACATCTTTTTCTGGGAAGATTCCATGTTGTTTCTCTCGTTTAGCAAGCTCCAGAAGCATCTCTGATGGGATGGGAAACATATATATATGTGTCATATATATGAGCTGGGATATATATGAATTTTGCACCAGCAACAAAATTACACCCAAGAAATCTTAAAAGCTTATTACCATATCGGGTGCCAACTCCCTGGCATCTTGCAGAGAAATCAAGGGTTTCACGGACTGTCATTTCACCGACATGTAAATCATGTTGGCTGATATATGCAGATGTCTTTTGTGGCACAAATTCATTCAGCATGTGCCCATTGTATGTTACCTTTCCCTTCACCTATGATTGGCAAAATCAATCATCCCCACTTTAGACAAAAAAGCTCATTTTGCTCCCATCACAGCCTAACCTCCTCCTCGACATCTATGTAAAACTGTAATGTTCAAAATAAAAACCAGTTGGGTGCTTTTTCTTTTCTTTTTTTGAAAAAAAAAACCGAAAAAGGAGAGGAAATGAACTTCTGTTATAAATTTAGAATTTAAAAAAAAATTAAGAATAAAGTAAAACCCAGAGGAGTGAATGTATGTAATTTCTTACCTTCAAGTCTTTATCAAGCTTTCCAGCCAGCGCCAGTAACAAGCTTGTTTTCCCAGAGCTTGGTGGACCCAAAAGCAGTGTCATTCTGTTGCAGTAAGTTCAAGATTCAACAAAATCAGTGCATAGATAGACAAAAAGGAAATCCATAAAAAATGAATGAACTTTCAGTGGGTTTTTTTGTTATTAGGGTTAAGACTAGTTCCTCATCATTGTGATAAAAATCAGTGCCATGGAGAAACTGGAGTAAAAACAAATGCAGCTTTCTTGTTGTGATCTTCTGGTCACACAGTACTAAGAGACAGCACTTGCAAAAACTTCAACTGCTCCAATTAGAGCTAACTTTTGCAAGAGAGAGGGGGAGGGAAAAAACAAAAAGAAAAGAAGTCGGATGCATTTTGTCAGGAACTAGATGGGAAGAAGTAGTGCTGAAGCTAAATACCACCCCTTCAGAAAAACAGCAAAAACAGAGCTAAAATTTTGCAGGAGAAGGGGAAAAAAAAGAGTCGGGGATTTTGTAGTCAGGAACAACGAGATGGTAACTGCAACAGCAGCAGCTACCTATGCCCATCTTCAGGGAAATGGCAAAAGAGAAGGCAGAGCTGGAGAGACAACAACAACAACAATGGGACCCAAGTTGTTCAGTAGTGATGTGATAGATTTATTTATTTACACACCTTGCAGGCTCAAGAATGCCACTGACATTGTCGAGAATGTTTAACACTGTCTTCTTGGTGGGTGATAAACCCACTGTATCCAGAATGGCCTGAAAAGACAAAAAGCCAGCAGCAGCAAGCAAGACAAAAAAGGGGCCAAAATGAGAGAAGCTCTTCTTCCTTCTTGCCGCTTCCCATCAAGAAGCTTGCATGAATGAATGACTGAATGAATGAAAACTTCTTCCTGTCCTGCTTCCCCATCTTTCAAGAAACAAACAAACTGGTGTGTCCATGAGAGAATGAATGGCAAGTGAAGCTGGGATTGAAGAGAAATGAATAGCAAGAGAAGGGGACATGGAGAATTGTTTGCAGAATTTTATTTCATTTCATTTTATTTCTTTCAGTTGGGGGTTTGGGGTTGGGTTTTGGGAGTTTTTCTTTTCTTTTCCTTTACCTCCACAAAGTTGAGAGTTGCATTCTTGAGTGTTGGGAGTGCTCGATCTCCGACAAAGCAGTTTGCATCGATTGTCAGATTCTCATACCTCACTTCCAGAGTTGGCAAATGTATCCCAACTCTGCATACAAAGCAAAGAAACCCAACCAACAAATCCCATAAAACCCCAGTGCACAGAGCTTCATCATCCTCGTCATAATGGTCATGGTCTTCTTCTTGGGTGTTGCTGCTGCAGCAGGCAAGCAAGCAAACCCAAGCTCTTCTGCGGCAACACCTGAGAGAGAGAGAGAGAGATTTATTTTGGGGTTTTGTTGTACCTGTCAATTCTGTGACGGAGCTTCAAGAGAAATCTCTCGTTGTCTTCATCGGCGACTTTGAGAAGATTGTCGATGATCCTCTGGCGTTCCGCGAAGCCAATGTGCCTGACATCCACTTCCTGGTGGATGATTTTGCTGCCCAGGAATTTCTGCAGGATGCTGGTTCTCAGTCGATCGTAGGTGGGCAGCTTCTCCAGCGCCGCCCACTTGAGTGCCTCCTCGTCGTCCATCTCCTTGTCCTCCTCCGCATCGCCCCCCCCGGCATGCCTTCTGGACTGATGAGCTGCTGCTGCTGCAACAGCAGCAGCTACACCGCCACCGGTCATGTAGCTCCTCCTGCTGCCGCTGCTACTGTTGCCCAATGCACGATGCTGATGCTCCGATGCTGATGATGATCCCAACCCCAACGTAGTCGTCGTGGTCGCTTTCCTTTCTGCCCATAAGTCCATGCTCTTCTCAGCTCCTGCTGTTGCGGCTACTGGAGAAGAAGAAGAACCCATAGCTACCGCTAGCTAGCTACCCAACTCTCTGTCTCTCTCTCTCTCGCTCTCTCTCTCATCCAAACACCCGAAAAAAACAAACAACAAAACTCCCAATGCGGAAAGAACGCGAGCTCAAGAACACCTCTCTTCCTCTCTGTCAGTGTCTATTAGTCCTTCTCCGCGAGTTCATCCGATGCCCGGCGCAAGTAACGGAGGATCATGGTTGCGGGAATCGGAAAGCACAAAGCGCTTAGAAGAAGAAGACGGATCTGCTGCTGCCGCTGCTGCTCCTACACAACTCCCTCTCTCTGTCTCTCTCTGTCTCTCTGTATCTCTCTCAGAGAGTCTTGTACCCGACAACTACTCCCAGAGTCTCTCTGCAACCAATGCTGGCTTAGCTATATCTATGACTCTCCACTACCGAGAGCTGGAAAAGCACAAGTTCTGAAGCTGCAAAGAGAGATTGACGCAACAGGAGCTCCAGTGAAAGTCTCTCTGCCCTGCTGCGATTCGGGGGAAAAACAAGAAGAAAAAAAAAAAACAAAGCAAGGAGGAAGAAAAAAGATGAGACACACGGGGAGCAAGAGCGCAAACGAAAGAAGAGAGAGGCAATGGGAGCAGTAAGAGAGTGTGGTCTCTGAGAGAGAGAGAGAGGCACAGACTCTTGTGTCTGACACCATCTCTGCTTCGTCTTGTTGTTCGTCGTCGTCTTTCCTGGCTCTCTCTGTCTTCTGTCTCTCCGGAGAGGACGACGCCGCCAGCCGGGTCCCAAAATTTCGGGTCCCAAAATCATGTCCCAATTTCAGATCCCAGAAATCAAGTCCCAATTTGTAGGTCTCAAACCCAGATCCCAATTTCAGCTCTCAATTTCAGATCCCAAAACTCAAGTCCCCAAGGTGTATGCAGGTCACACTTTCAGATCCCAAAACAACTCAAGTCCCCAACGTGTATGTAGGT
>Ga0209208_10005405_pt1 | contig 17800 bp, 13 predicted proteins | sample S1TSphfallax_3_FD_187694 | JGI IMG/M metagenome (GOLD analysis project Ga0209208, IMG submission 187694) | Host-associated microbial communities from peat moss isolated from Minnesota, USA - S1T2_Fd - Sphagnum fallax MG (SPAdes) (version 2) | ecosystem: Host-associated > Plants > Peat moss >... | reverse complement strand
TGGCTGTCTCTTGCAATCCCGTTTGATGATGACGCCCACCAACGTCCCTCCCAAGGAGCTTTTGTTTGCAAGTTCTCGATGAACTCAGCCGTCGCAATCATCACGAGAGAGAGAGAGAGAGAGAGAGACACACACACACACACACACACACACACAGAGTCTTGAGAGCGACAGCAAACGGATATGAGTTCTGCTTTGTAGTTCTTGTCTTTCGCTTGTATTATAAGCCTTCCCTTGGACCTTCAAGCTCAGAATCCAAAAGAAAAAGAAAAAACCGTAGTCTTGCAGAAAAGAAGTTTTGGTAATTTTGCTATTGGATGGCGAGTTGCTTGCTTCAGCACAGTAGAGTAGCTGCTGCGACAATGAAGTCGTCGTCGCTGCAGCACAACACGCGTCGTTTAAAACCATTTTTTAAGGGAGTCGGTGGTGATTATAAATGCAGTACTAGGTCTTGGGTTGCGTTTGTTTTTTATGTTCCTTGTCTTTTGTTGATGGTTTTGTGGTTGGACATGACGGAAGCTCACTTTAGAGTTGTTGTTCCCAGTGAATCAGCATCGACGGCTTCCCAGCAGCGACGAACTGCGCCTCTTCCTGCTGCGGAGGAGGAGGACTTTGTTGACGTTGTTGTTTCTGACTTGGGTCGTCGTTCGGATCCGACGTCGTCTCCAGCTGCTGCTGCTTTGAAAGTGGACTTTTACAAGAACGCATGTCCGCAGCTGCACGAGATAGTGCAGAAAGTTGTGGCGACAGAATTTCAGTTGGATCCTACCAGTGCGGGGCCTCAGTTGCGTTTGTTTTTCCACGACTGCTTCGTGGGAGGGTGTGATGCGTCGTTGCTGTTGAACTCGACGGATGTGAACCAGGCAGAGAAAGACGCCGCCGTCAACTTTAGTCTCGGCAGCTTCTTCGTTATCGACGAGATCAAGCAGCAGCTAGAGCAAGAGTGCCCGGGTGTCGTCTCCTGCGCAGACGTACTTGCCTTGGTCGCTGTCTACTCCGTCAAGCAGGTAGGATACTACCCACCCATCCACCCACATTCCGTCTGAATGCAGAATGAGCTCAGAACAACACCAGTGGTGCTGCAGCAGTCACAGCCGCAATGCCGTCTGCAACAAACCAGGTGCTGCAGCTTGATCATCTTTCGTAGCTCCAGAACTCACACAGAGTATCTGAACGTTATGCTAGCTAGAAAAGTGCGTGTTTCCGGGAGAATAGCATTGTCGACAGTAGAGGGAGTAACTCCTCCGTGTATGTGATTCGACCTGCAGGCGGGAGGACCGTTGTATGAGATTGATCTCGGACGCAGGGATGGCCTTACTTCATATGCCGCAAGCTCGGAAACATTTCTGCCTGCTTTCAGTCTCAACATCTCGGGCTTGCTCGAAGACTTCCATGTCGTGGGTCTCAATCTCCTCGACTTGGTTGTTCTTTCGGGTGAGTGATCCCATCCATGGTCCCCACCCATCTCTTACCCATCTCCCATCTCACCCATCTCTCACCCTAACTTGCAGCAGGGAGACAGTGGCCCTCATCAGGAGGCAAAAGCTTGGAAGCTGCAGATATGCATTTGGGTGATTCAAAAGAATCTAACACTTTGGGTTCCCTCAAATCTTTGATTTAGTTGCAAGGTGATTGACTGCAGCTGCTTGTGACACTAGGTTTCAGATTCTAAACTGCTGCATGAATGAGCTAAGGGTCTGTTTCCATTAGGTTGTTGTGATCACAGTTACGCCATGGGAAGCCACTGTCATAGGGCATTCGTTCTTGCTGGAAAGACAGTCACTTTTCATTGGAGAGCTGCAACTGCATTAAAATATGTGGAGGGACTTTATGGAAATAAGGGGCCCTAAGGTGGGAGCTTACAAAGTCTCGAATTTCATAAAGCCCCAGTCCATGGGCTTTTCACGATGTAAAGACTGTGATGAAAAACGAGAAGACATGTAAAAACCACAATGAAAAACAAGAAGCCGTCCAAAGACCATAGTGAAAAATGAGAAAACCCCACTTAAGGGGATGGAGAAATGAAATCTCATGTGGGAGGTGTGAAATTCCTTCCCAAGATGTCAGAGGGAAATTCCATGCTGAAATGCCTGCCCAGTTTAGTGTAGTTAAACAGGGTCAGGTTTTTACTTAATAAATCTGGGAACACATATTCTCATGAAAAAAAGACAGATGTCATTGTATGGTGAGTCACAGTTCAACTCACAGTCCTCACTGCTCTTGCAATTGTTTAATGCTTGACCAGTAGAGATGTGAGATGACTGTGAGCAGAACTAGTTAAAAATACATTATGAAAAGTTACTGTGATTAAAGAATCTGTGATCACAGTAGCCTAGTCGAAAGATATCCTAATTCTTGTGTGGATTTTGTAGGTGCGCACACAATCGGACAGAGTCACTGTAGCAGCATCATCAATCGAATCCATCCACGCATCGACCCTGAGTACCCCAAGTACTTTGGTCAAGAGCTTCTTGCTAACTGCACTGACAATGGAGCTATCCGACTACCCAACTATGACAGCAATACTCAGTTTTTCAATGACCCAGTCACACCACTCAAGTTTGACAACCAGTACTTCAAAAACCTCAAGAATAAGCTATGTCTATTCACATCAGATATGTCTCTCTTCAATGATGCAGACACAAGAAAACTGGTGGAACACTTTTCTAGCAATCAGGAAGCATTCTTTGAGCAATTTGGTATCTCTTTGCGCAAGATGGGTAGGATTGGTGTACTCACAGGGACTCAAGGTCAGATCCGCAAGCAATGTTGGGTGCGAAACTCCAACAATGCCAATCCAACACTCAACCCTGTTTCCCTCAACTTCACCAACAGACTCGGATAGGTGCTTCTAAACTGTTGTTCAATTCAACAACAGGATTTGAGTTTACTTGTTAAAATAATAAATGTGCAAGTATTTCTTTGTACTTGCAGTTTCTTGGATGATCATGAGTGCAGCAGAATCAAGCATGCACAAGTACTTCAACCCAAAGTGCCTGAGGGCAGCATGTCTCTTCGCCAATCCTTTGCTGCTGCTGGCCCACTACATCACTATGAGCAACTGTAGCCAGTTAATGTTTCCGATTGTGACTCTGTGGTACAAGACAGAGGAGCTGCAAGAGACTTCAAAATCTCAGAACCTGCTTTGTGAACTGCTTGTGGACTTTGTCAATTAGTGATCTCTAAATAAGTCAAGGGTGTGTGTGTGTGCACCCATCAAGCATTTTAGGTATGAAACTGTGTACACATCTAGCATTTTAGATATGAAACTGTGCAAACCCATCTAGCAATTGAGGTATCAAACTGGAAACATGTTCTTAATTTTGTAGCAATTTGAGAGTAGTGTTTTTTTTCTGAACTGAGTTTCTCACTGTACATGGTGTTAGTTAGCTGATGATACTCATTTGGTTGTCTAATGTGGAATAAACTTGAATTTGACACTGATTGTTGATCACTTCAAGGAGTTCAGGAATTTTGCTGTAAACATGTACTTTTTTTGGGTCATAAGTTTAGTACTGGAGGAATCCATGGTTCTCAGCTCACTCTGGAGTTCCTAGAGTTCAAAGGGATGTCCCTGTCTCAGCAAAGGGATGATGTCCAGGAAGAGAGTGAGTGTGGTGGAAGGAGTGAAGAGATGATGAGAAAGCAAGAGGAGTTATCACAAATGTATGTGGGCAGTTCACAGTTGGATGTGGCTGGTCAGAATTTTGGTTCAGTATGGACTCTCCTCGCTGGCTGCACTCTGAGGACACTCTTATGTTGTGCCCTAGCATTTCTGCAGAGACTACTCTGGAAGTGCTTTTATTGTCTGTTCTGTGCTCCTTGGACAAGTAAAAGGCTGCCTTTTGTGAAGATGATATGGACCTTTAGCATGAGTGCTCAAACATGAACTTGACAGTCGGCATTGTAGCTTGTTCTGCTGCATACATCATCAATGTATTGTCTCATTTAATGGAGGCATGATTTGAGTTCTGCCTGGTGAGACCATACCTGTTGAATGTAAGGTTGTGGCTGGGAACTGGCTATTCTGACCATGAAATTTCACCTGTTTCCGTCTCCAAGTGCATCTTTGTGTCAATTGGGAAGGAACAAGCAAAGTGGACTTCATAACTACCAGGGCAACATTAGCTGTCCCTCTCTAGTCTTTAATTGGCAACCAAAGTTTCTCAGGTGGTGGAAGCTAGTCTGTCTGTTGTTCTCTGCCAGATCTTAGCAGGGGTCAGATGTTCTCAAGATACCAAAAAAGTGGTCTTTCATGATGTGCAATACAATATCTTCTTCTGACAATGCAAGACCACTCCTGGAAATTGTGTCTACACAGAAGAATTGGAGGTAATGATCTTATTTTGTCTCTACCCTCTGAAGAGGCTCTGGAGAGGGTAGAGAAAGCAATAAAGAAATAATCCACACCCCTTCATCTCAGGCACTATCTGATTTTTTTGGTGTCATGAATTTATGATACAGTCATGCAAAGTCTCAAATTTCTTAATGGACCTGAAACGTTGAGGTTTCAGCTCTGTTGGGTCTGTCTGTTACGGATGTGAGTTGAGCGAGTGTGTGAGATATGTGCAGTGTGCCCAGGGTTTTTCTTTTATATTTTGAAAAGTTGCACAGTTTGCAACCTTGGGAAGAAAAGGATTGGGCATTTTGCAAAAATGCCAAGGCTGTGAAGGAAAATAATGCAACCATTTCTTTTTGACATTGCAAATTTGGCCAGACATACGCTCATCTTGTTTGGGTGACAGTAGAATACTTTTGGTGACCAAAGTCTATGATTTCATTCAAAATTGTTGAAAAACAAATAGATAGCAATGAAAATTTTGCTATATCATACATGTCATATTACAACTTGCTAAAAAGCTTCACTTCATCACATTATGGGGAGTCAAACTCTAATCATCAAAGACTCTACCCATTGTAACATAACGTTTCCTATAAGTTGATAGGTTAGTAACATTCTTAAAAAAAGTTGGAAAACATATCTAGATTTCAGATGAGAGAACTTAGAAATGATTGATCACCAAACCGGTGGAGATCATGAAAACAAAGGGCCAATAAGTCCATGAAAAATATTGGGTTCCTTGCTCACATACAATAACAAAAAGTTAGAAGACCACAAAGTTGCATTCTATAGACAATGAAAACAAAACAAAGCAACTTGATGAGCATTGGTAACCTATAAGTTGTAGCTAAAGCTCCTTAAGCATTCAAGGCATATTGGCACTTTTTTGATTGCCAAATCTCCATAGCTTCATTGTAAGGAAAATTCTGTGTAGTAAAAACAGACTACTCAAACATGCAAACACACAAATCCAAGTGTTCAATCAATCGGTTACAAAGTCAAAATTTGATAAAATTCAAGTTATTCAATATTTTTTCTTCCTCCACTGAACCCAACACTTGAGTCATGCCTCTTTGGAGAGCTAGAAAAATATTTGTAAAGTGATTGCATGAACTACTTCAAGGTAATTGACTATAAGCAAAATAAAAAAGGTCTGGACAACCAAATTTGTACAATGTACCATGCAATGAACACCAATCATGAATGGAGCAAATTGAGACTAGATTTAGATTGTAACTCCCATGCAATAGCCCTAAAATATACTAACTTCATCAACACTTCAAAACCATCAATATCTTGGAAATACTATCACAATCCAAAATACCTCCATTGATACAAATTGTTTGCATAATTATTGTAGTCAAGTTGGCTTTTATAACTATCCACTACACATTCCAAGGATAACAACATTAGGAACCTTGTTTATTTAAAATTGTGTATGCATGAATCAATAATTAAGATTGGTTGTCAACTAAAATAACTTCAACACAAGACAAGGCAAACACTTTAGCTTTATCCAATGCAAGTTTGGTAGCTTGCATGATAATGGAATGCAAAGCTTCAACCACACCCCAAGTTACATTATCACATTGATGTTTCTTTGGGTAGTGCTCCACCTTCAAAAGATTTAGAAGAAATTTCACATTATGAAAATTTGTCATGGGTCTACCATGGGTTAGCAAGTACAAGATAATAACAAATTGCACAAATTTTTCATTGTTAGATGTTGAATTTAATAATAAGGGATTTGGGCATATTGAACTTCATTTTTTGCATGCTAACATTTCTTATTCCCATAAAACTTTTCAACTTTCATCCCCATTATAACAACAATAATTTGGCTTTTCTTTGCATATTTCAACAAAAAATCCAATTTGGGGATCAAAGGCTCTTCTTAGCCCTCAACTTTAAAACAAACTTTGCACCTAACAAAGGTGACCTGCCCATCACCATCACCATAGATTTTGCCCATGGTAATCATATTACCCACACATCTTGAAATTTGCAACCAAATTCATATTTTCACTTCTTCATAGTGGCTTTTGGGAACTTAGGGTCTTGTTCCAAATCCACAACAAATGCAACTATAACAAGAGTTGCATTACTTGATGAAGCAACATTAGGCATAGGAACATTATTTGATGAAATATCATTTGGATCGGCATCAACAGTAACAAAACAAGCATGATTAGATTCAAAAGGAACAAAAACAAGAGGAAAAGGTTAGCAAGAAAAGTAGGAAGTTAAGAACCCAAAAAAACCTTATACTTAAAATTTACAAGAGGATTTAGTGGTGCCATGAAAGTTTGAAACAAAAAATGTGGAATAGTTTGACAATTGAAAGTACAACATGCTTCAAACAAAAGCCCACACTTGAAACAAACACAAGAAAACAAGAGAAAAATGTAAAGCCTTCAAATTGAAAAGAACCTTAGATGATTCATGCATTTCACAAAAGCCTTTTGATTTGAAGTCAAAAATTGAAGCACTTTATAGAAGTTCAATTTGAAGAAAAGTTCAAAACCTTGTAGATTTTAGCATCAACATTAAGTTGAATTAGCCATCCATCATGACATCACCTTATAAAATCCCATCTCCCAAACATCATCGAACTTTACATTGTCACCTTTTGAAACTCTAACATCTTGCACACCCATGATTCATAGTTTCACAACTTAAAAACTAACATGTGAACAAATGAACAACAATATTCTTCATCTTGAAGTTTGAAGCTTCACTATCAAAACCAAATGAAAGTTCCCATGCACTACACCACAAAACCAATGTGGGAAAATCCATATTTGACCAATAGACACCTAATTCCTAAACTTTGAACTCCCAAATTGTGGCCATAGGTGGTGAGTTCTCATTTCTCAGTTCATCTCCAAAGTTTGTTAGGTTTATAGGTGTGGTGAATTACAACCGAAGATGTTGATGGGATTGGCGAATTTCATGGTCGTTTATGTGCCAAATTCCAATGACCTAATGACCTTAAGGTCAAATTTCTAGGTGGCCTCCCTTTTTCGCATGTGAACATCAACAACTTCCCCCTTTCCACTATTAGTTGTTTGGTGATTTGACCATTTAGGGTTTTTTTCTTTTTGTGACACTTGTCATATCTTAATGAACAAGGTAGTGAAATCAAAGCTTTAAAAATATCATCTTGGCAAAATTCCCATTTTTATTTTAAAAACCCTTTGGGAAGGTTGTTGCACTACGAGGAAATGTGTTCTAATTCATTCTAGGTTTCACTAGATTTTGAATGAATTTGGACATTTTTACCTAGTGAAATTGTTTAACCCCCTAATGAACGGGGACTAGTTGCTACGGACAATGACTTGTTTCACTAATACTTAGTGAAACAAGGTTACTCTAAAGTGAAATATGAATTTATCAAACCATTCACTTGCTAGTTAATTAACTAACCAGTATGGAAATCAATTAAATTTTAATTATTTAATATATAATATTATTGATAATTTCATGATTTTTAAAGCCTCTTATTTATTAACACGTGTCACTACTTACACTAGGTAAAAACCAAGCCTAAGTAGGTAGGTAGGCCATGTAATCAACCTAGGCATGTATTTTAGGAATTCGATAGGAAAATATTCAATCAACATACCATTGTTGACCACACACAACACCACCCATGAGGTTTGATCCCTTGACTTTTGGAATGGAGGCAAACACCCTTACCATCAAGCCACCCCACTTGTTATAATAATATGTTACATTACATTCTATTTATTAAATACTTCATTTTAAACATTACAAAAACATAAACTTTGAAAATTCATATCTTATTGAGACTTTGTTCAAATGGAATGATTCAAGTTTACTTTTTAATTTTTTTTAATAATCTACATAATTACATTTATTTCCTTTTGAAAGTTTAAAATAATTTGAACAAAAAAAAATTTGAATATCATTATTCAATAACATTTCAATGACCATTTTTTTGAAAAGAAAAAATAATAAATGGATTTTTTTGTTAATATAATAATACTACCTATGTTAAGTTACTTTCAATTATTATATGACTATTTTTCATCAATTTAAATTATTTCACCTTACATTATTTATGGTTATTTATGGCTATTTTCAATTACTTTTGGTTATTTTTTGCTATTTCATCCTAGGCTACTTTTGGTTATTCTAAGTTACTTTTGGCTATTTTAGCTTATTTCACCTTAGGCTATTTTTAGCTATTGTAAGTTTTTTTGGTTATTCTATGTTATTTTTTATTGTTGTAAATTATTTTAGTTTAGACCACTTGTAGCTATTATAAGTTACTTTTGGCTATTGAAGGCTATTTCATTTTATGTTATTATTGGCAATTTTAGGTTATTATAGGCTATTTCACCTTAAGTTAATTTTGTCTGTTATAAATTATTTCACCTTATATTATTTTTGGCAATTTTAAACAATTCTAATATATGACTATTGGTTGTTTTTTTATCAGTGTTATTGGTGGGTATTAATGGCTATTGGTGATTATTTCGTTGTAAGTCAGTGGTGGTTATTTTATTGGTGGTTATTGGTGGTTATTTTATTAATGCTTATTAATTCTTATTGTATTATAAGTTATTGTTGGTTATTATATGTTATATTACAACTATTGGTGATTATTGTATTATAAATTATTGTTTGATATTCTATGTTATAATATCATAAGCTATTAGTAGTTATTATATTGTAGGGTATTTAAAATTATTTTTGGTAGTTTATTATTTATTATTTTAATTTATTTTAACCTTAGGTCATTATATTTTGTTTTAGATTATTTTAAGTTATTGTATTTAGGATAAAATAATTTATAATAACATAAAATAGAATGACCTTGAATAATTTAAAGTATAACTTAAAAGTTTATAATAAACAAGTTAAGATACCTTAATGTAAAATAACATATAATAATTTAAGGTACAATAAATTTTTAATAACTTATAGTAACATAAAATGTAAGTTAGAATAACTAAAATAACTTAAAATAATATAGGGTATATCATAAAGTAGCATAAATAATTTTTTTAAAAAAACATAAAAATAAACCTATTTACTATAGTAAACTGTAATATTGAATTATGTTAACTAGTAATGAAACATGATGTCTACATAATGATATTATAGTGAAATCAGTAAAATGCAATGAAATTATTTCACTTTTAAGGTCTCATAGTGATTTAAGTTAGTAAATTGCACCCCACTTTGGTAATAGTGTTGGATTTTTTTGTTGGTTGATTTTTGGCAAAAATTTGCTTTAAAAAAAAACATTGAGTGTGCTTATAAGATTTTTCTTAAAGTACAAATCTCTAATTTTTGTAGTTGTTTTGTCTTGGGTTTCCAGCATGTCTATACATTATCCCTTTGTATGTCTTTCCATAACACTTCTTTCAAAACTATATCAATGTGTTCAACAAAAAGTTTACCCACCATAGGCCATGTTTGCAATGTTAACTACAGAAGTAATTAGTTATGCTAACTTTGAAATGTGGCATACTTTTGTGTAATTTGTTTTACCCTAGATTTTCTTACTTATTTGTGCATGGTAAGTATAGAATAAATTATGAAATGTTAACTTTTATCTTGCAAATAGGGCAAATATTCATAATTTTACTCTTACTTAGAATGATAATTTTGCAAAACCTTTATACCCTTACATGTACTTAATTTGGATTTTTTCAAAATCTATATGCCTTTGCCTAGTTAATGTATTATATGAAATTTTGTATTTACCTTTATCCAATTGATATATTAAAATCAATATACCTTCCCAACACTAGTTATGACAATATGTGGGTGTTGCTCCAATTGGTTCAAATGGCAAGCCTTAGTGCATTTTATGTATGGCTTGTATGGGCAATTGGTGTTTGCCCGCTAGAAGACAAGTTCATCAAATAGTTCAATGTTTTTTTTAGGGCCTCTCTAAGGTCATTGTTTGGGGGGATAATGCTTGTAAGCCCCATCCACAAATGGTTTTCATTGTTTTTTAACAGCTAATTACATAGTATAGGGCTTCTAATTTTTGGCTATTATGGTTGGAAACTCTCTATGCCTTAGGGGCTACAACCATAAATCACAAGTAGATTTTGTTTAATGTATTTTGATGGCACCTTCTCTAGTGGAATCTCTCTCCTTGGCACAGGGCAAGGCATTTTCAAAAGCAAAAAAACCCACCCACTTTGGTAAGCATTTGGCTTCTTTTTTTTATTTGTTATACGCAATGGATATGAATTGGGTATCATTTAGTGCTTTTTGAAAGTTAGCAAGTCATTTGTGGACTAAACACCCTTTGGTTCCAATTCAGGCATGCACTAATGTGAGGAACACCCCACTCCTCCTCAGGCATTACCTTACACATAACATCCCCAATGGCAAGTTTTAGCCTTTAGAATATGTAAATTGGACCGATTCCCTTTAATAATAATTAGCTTGATTTGATTGTTCTATACATAATACTAATTTGGGTCATATATTTGTGGTGTTTGGCAAAGTATGTAATATTTGCTATTCTTGATTCTCTTTTCCATTGGATGTGAAAAGAATTGTTTGTTAGGAGTTTTGCTAACTCCAAAGGCTCAAGGCATGTTAAAAATAATTTCCCCATTCCATTTACTTTTGTTAACTAGCTATCATGGGGCACGTCTTATCATGGGTCTTCTCCACCATAAAGACCCATGGATTAAAAAAATTGACCTGAAGTTGCTAAAAACCCAAAACTAGCCAACACTCCTTTGAACTTGTCATAAGGGAGCTTTCGAAGGTGTAAACAATAGAAGAAATCTTGTCCATTCCAACTAAGTTTTTGCAACTATTATGCAATTGTTGTCTAAACCATTTGAGTTTGACCATGTGTGTGTTAATCCCATATGTCCATGTAGTTGAAAATATAAATAGTTGCATATGCGACTTGAGTATGAGTGCATTCACCTTTTAGTTGTATTGGAAACTACATGCTACAATTACTAGACTTCTAGTTGAAAATGTACACAAAAAATTGACATATTTCATCTAGTATTGTTTACACCAATTGATGGATGATAACTTAATTATTTTTTGTAAATACATTATATTTTTTGTAACTATCAAAAATATGCTTTTCCAATTGTATAAAGTAGCATACAATCCACATGGCATTACTAAAGATATCAATTGAAATATTACCAATTTAATATATTTATCCATGGGCTTTAAATTTGGTATTCCATGGATCTTCCTTGCTATTTTCTATGGATAAATGAATGCAATGGGTTTAACTACCATCTTGAATACTATTCTAACCATTTTTCTTAACATTACCATCCATGTTCCAATGTCCATTGTCTAATAATAATAAGACAACCAACCAAGCCAAGATTTTTAACAACATGATATTAACCCATAAACTATGATAGGGTTATGACCAAAAAATTTATGTTCTAAGAAAATTGAAAATCTTCCATTAACAAATTTATGCTTCTAGAAACATAATGGAGAAAATATGTCTTTTTAAATATTGAATATTGAAAATAATATTGCTAGAAAAAGATGTTTGAATACATATATTATTGAATTCTAAAATTTATTAATAACAAAATTATGGACCACAAAAAAAGTTGGAAAATATGTATTGACAACTCAAACTTGCATTGTAATATGAATTGATAGAGTCAATGTCATGGATTAAAAAGGAGGAAGACTACATTGCCCTGAAATTCAAAAATTTACATCATGCCACATCATTAGTCCCCAAGCTACCACACAAGGTTTGTGCAACCAATAGAGTTTCTTCTCTATTCAATTTTAGTACACCTACCAATGTTTTATTACTTTTTATATGTGCAAATTCTAGTGGAAGTTCTAATCCACACACAACATGTGTTTCAATGTAGTCATCAAATGTGTTTGCCATAACTCTACAATTTCTAAGCTCTTTGTGAAGTATAAGCTTCCACAATGGCATCTTGGGCTCATTATAAAAACATTGTTAACTTGTGAAGGGAAAATAAAAGGCCCATTGAATTCATGTAATAAATGTTGAAAATTTGCAAGTAAAAAATTTGCATAATCTTATTTGTTTGTGGGGTTGCTTCTATTATCAGTCCCACTTTTCACCAAATTATAGCAAAATTAAAGAATGGGTGAAGACATGGGACATAATTTAATTTCAAAATCCACTTCAAGACTTCAATTCATATTGGATCACTCCAAGCACACATCCCCAATCCCTTTTGATTATTGGAAAACAAATTTCACACAAGAATCGTATGTAACCAACATAGTGCTACCTTTATTTTCAACATGGAAGTGGTTGCCATATGCTTTCATTTTTTTATACAACAATGCTATGAAATTAGGGGGGAATTGAAAGGTGGCCCAAATATGAATCATTTAATGAAATACTAGCAAGTTGATCGGTTTAAATGGTTCCCTTACCCACGTGGTCATTTTGGCAAGTTTTTGCAAGTTTAATGGAAATATTATTGGTTTGTTATATGTAGAAGATTTAATAGTCAAGCCCATTCAAATTCAATTCTCCATTCTCAATGCACACCTTTTCATCATTGTATTTCCTACAACAACCAAAAAATAATTTAATATGAAATGTGCAGCAATTCATCTACCAATACCACATAACATAAAGGCTTGCATACATTAAAAAATATGTATGACAACAAAAAATCTAGGAGCATGATAAATGCAACCAGGGTTTTAGCAAGGATATATAAATCACACATCAAGTGTTGGAACTACTGGAACTATTTGAATATTCTAGTGGAAAAATCAGAAATGTTGAAACCTAATTGACTTGCAACTAACTAAATCAAAATCCAAGTTGATGATAATTATGTTGCTTGGGGTTTAAGGATTCAACCCATAGATAACATAACTTGGCTTTTGGGTTTTACCTTATCAACAAATTGACCTAAATTTAGTCTTGTAGGGTTGAACCAAAAACAACCAAATTAAGATGCAAGGACTAGTGTTGAAAAAACCTCACTATATTCATGGCCCCTGATTTTCATATTTGAATATGTTAAAAGGAGCCAAAAACCATGTCGAATATTGGTGAAAATTATAATTTTTTTTTACATATGCTTTTATTTTGAAATTTTTAATTTATTTTAATGATTCCAAGTTGTGCTAAATGCCTAATATGAGTGTTGAGGAATTCAAATTAAAAATTCACTAAATTAAATTTTTGGTTTTGGTTTTAGTAAAGGAGTTTTGAACTTGAGCAATAGTTAGGTTATAAGTAGTGAAATTTGCAAAGGACTAGGGTAAATGACTTTTTTAATAAGTAAATTTTGATGGTAAGAAAGCTTAAATTATAGTAACCTATTATCCACACTCAAAAAACACTAAAAATTTAAAGTTACGAAATTTAAAAATTAAAAAAAAATTCAAATTATGTTTTAAAATTTCCAAACAAAAGTTTTACCAGATGTAAATGGGGTGTATTGTACATGACATTTAAAATAAAGTTGTAACTTATGATACAAAAAATTAAAACCTAAAATATTTAACATATTTTGGTATGATTTGAAATTATGATAAAATTTCAAAATAAAATGTGTAATTTAACAAAGTTTGTGCGTTTTAAAAAATTCATATCTATTCAAAGATGAATAATATAAAACATGTGATATACTGGAAAAATTATATGTATTTTTAATAACAATTTGCAAAACATTTCATTCAAAAAAAAATTCATAAGAAAAGTTGAAAATGAATAAAAAAAACATTCATAATCCTTTTATAGAGTAATCCCATTAACTCCTTTGAGTGTATTTGCACCATAGAGTCATTAATTTATAAAGGGGAACAATGCAAAGCCTATTCATTTGGTCCCACATTTTGAAAAATGTGCACGAAGTGCTTTATATTTTATTATGAATTATAGTGAGTTTTTTTTCATATGAATGGTTCTTTTTTTTTGGGGGAGAACTTAGGGTATGAAATAATAATAAATAATATATTTTCTTTTCCAACAAAATTATAATGGAATACATTTAGCCATTCCAACATATTCTTCGTAATAAATATTTGCAAATTTTCACTTCAGTATTTATTTTTATTTTTTTTGAAATTCAAAAACTTGGTCATGTAGACTTGGAATATGCAAAATGACCATCAACATTATGTACTAACATTGTGGGCAGTTAATTTTGATAAAATTTGACATTTGTTGAAAATAATTTAATTATTGTTGAAATGATAAAGATATTATAAAGATATTAATTAATTAATTGTTAATTAGTAGGATGGAGAGGGCCTAATTTAAATTAGGTAAAGGAAAGATAAAAGAATGATAAAGGTTGTGAAAAAACTTAACACATAATGAACCCCCAAACTTGAAGCCCAAGCTATTAAGATCATTAGGCTATGAATGTGCACATTTGGAACAACACCCATGTAATATTGTGATATGAGTAGTGAAATTATTCAGATGTAGCCTATGATAATTATGATGATTTTCAACATGTCAACTTCATATTTTCACAAAATTTTATTTCACTATTTTGAGGATTATTTAATGACGAATCTAACCTTAAAGTAAGGTAGTATGTTTATAAGATTTTTTTCCCCCTTATTTGTGAAGTTTAAGGCCTTGAATTCTAATATGATAATTATAAATAAATAAAAGAATCAAACTTCATGATGCTACAAAAGAGCAATTTGTGGTAGATGCAATTTGCATTTACTTATGAGCTATTAACTTTTCATGCATAGCCATGCAAACAAAGTGTTTCAATCTCCAATTGATTATTGTTGCATACATGACATTAATGACAACAAAGTGACTTCTAGAAAGGGTTTTTGCGTGGAATCAAAGCAAGATGTACTTTATTTCATCCATGATATTTTCAAGTGAATTCATTTTGAGGATTTTTTCAACTCCCATAATGTTTTGATTTTATAACATGTTACATTTGTATACAATTTTTTTTGTTTTGAAATGCAAATTCAAATTTTTTTCATAACACATTTTTGATTAGGTGGGAAAAAAAATTGAAAACTTCAAACTTCAAACATCATAAATGATGTATGAAAACACAAGCACATGTAATGTAATATAAGCCATTGCCAAATGAAAGTGTTGTATATCTTAACACCCTCAAGTTTGGATGTTTATAAAAAAAATGAAGATATTGCAATCTCACTTTCCTTAAAGATTATGATTGCATAAAAATGAAGATATTACACCTCCATTGTAATTAAACGATTATAATTTGCATAAAAGTGAAGGTATTGCACTCCCATTGGCATTACAAACTATGGTTTACAAACAAATAAAAACAATGCCTAAAACATTAACCTTAAATCCATAAACCCTAAACCTGCGTATGAAAGCCACAACAAAGATATTGCAAAATACTTGTCATCTTTGGGTTAAAGTTAACTTACATGTTAGCAATCATGCATAGCAATACTTGCAACCAAGGTACTCCTCATATTGCTAGTGGTTAACCTTAATTCAAAGATGACAAATATTTTGCAACATGTTCACTTTGTTACAAAATGGCATGTTTTTCTGCATATTGTGAGTAGGTTTAGTTAGTCCATACATGTAGTTGGCCGCACATGAGTATGTAGGTAGGCGGAGGAAGATAATACCTAGATGTTGTCAATGCAAAATATCTTTGTTGACCATCCATCACCATCCATCCAAATGGTGCATTGGCTGGTGGCAGTTCATTACAGCCATAAAATGGTTGCCAAATTTGACCTCAATCACTTACACCAAAATGTTCACTTTCTGGTGAGATTATGCCCGTATGATGTCAACTGAATAACTTAACAAATTGTTGTCGTCTACTAACTTTGCTGACTTTGCAACATTGGGAATGGATTCATAAGGATATTTTCATTACCTTGCTTACTCTATGTACAGTTTGACCCATCTGGACCCATATGCCTAGAACCTTCGAGGTGTTGAGTTGCATCAACAAGGTGCTTTTCCCGTGAACAGTTGTAATTAAGATGGAAATGCCTTAATTAATTTCTGTTGGGAATGTTGGAAACTCTTGCATAGGACTATGAGCTTTAGTCCCTCATCATAAGAACTTAAAGAGCAGATTATTTTCCTTCAGAAAGTCAGGGACAGATGTCATCTTCTATGAGATCATATCTTCTACATCTTCTATGCCAACCCCTTTGGGAGTTATCTGTAATGTCCTGCGATTAGGAGGCGAGAATGACCAGTTTCCGCATAAAAGGGTATCATTTCCCTGGAAAAATGGACAATGCAGGACACACATGGCCCCTCGAAAATCGTCAGAGACTGGGGAGCAACAAAACAATTTGAGCGGCTTAGGGTTTTGAGAATGATAACATGAAAATAACATGTTTAGAATGAAGTTTGGGCACTTGGAACAATTGCTAGAATTGGGTGCCATGGCATTGGAGTGAGATGCAGCTTGGTGACTATCAAACCAAACATTTAATGTTTTATAGCACTTAAAGCAACAGTGAATGAATGACTTCTCACACTCCTTGTTTGGGTTAGAAAAAACAAATTATCATCTCAAAAGTTGAGCTTGCCAATGATCACCATCCAAGTTGATCTTCACTCCTTTGAAGTATGGTACACTTGGCAACACGAATTGCAGCAGTTATAGATGACCCGCAAACTTACTCTCTTTGGAGACTTTGGGTCGGTTTGTTGCCCTCATCCCATTGGGTTTTTAAAATGGTAAATTTCACTATTCTTCACCACTGGCACAAATACTGTCGAACACTACAACTGTTTATTACTAGAATTGACTTGGGTCTTTGTTGTAGGGGCCAGAGTTTCTCAGCCTCGAAGCTAGCTGGATTTTTGTGCATTCTGTCAAGCTTGTCAGAAACCTTCTAGACTTGTAGTACTAACCCCTGCTTGCTAGATTCTCACTCTCACTCTGCATAGCAGAAGCAACTCGATGCTAGTTTATAGCATGTTATGAACTTTGGCAGAATTTTTTTTCCCCCTATAATGCCCTACATCCTAAGCCCTAAACTCTGACACATAATGTTCACCAAACCTTTTGTGGTTGCTCTTTCCTTGTAATTCTTAGTGACTTGTCTCGAACTTGTAGCTTTCTTTTGGCCTGCTTCTTCTGTTGCTTCCCGACCAGTTGGACTGAGTAGGTTATGAGTCTCATGTTTGTTCATAGTAGTCTCTTTTTCTTGTAAACACTTTTCTTTAACAAGCTTAGCTGGAAGACAGTCATTGGGTAGGCAGACTTGTCTTATTTTGTCAGCTAGGCTTTCATCAATAATTGTCCTGGCAACCTGTTGGAAATCAACAAGGAAGGATCTCAGATTACACAAGGTTGGAGTTGATTTCCAACCAAGTGCAGAAATTTAAAAAAAAGGAAGCACCCTAGTGTGCACAACAAAGGGTGGAGACGATTTCCAACCAAGGGCAGAAATCAACAAGGAAGCACCCCAGCTTGCACAACAACAAGGGTAGAGATGCTTTCCTAATTTAAA
>Ga0209208_10005404_pt1 | contig 17805 bp, 19 predicted proteins | sample S1TSphfallax_3_FD_187694 | JGI IMG/M metagenome (GOLD analysis project Ga0209208, IMG submission 187694) | Host-associated microbial communities from peat moss isolated from Minnesota, USA - S1T2_Fd - Sphagnum fallax MG (SPAdes) (version 2) | ecosystem: Host-associated > Plants > Peat moss >... | reverse complement strand
TTGCAGACAGAAAGAAAGAACTAACTTGGGAATTAAGTTTTGCTGCTGGTAATGAAGAATAACTTCAGGTCTGAAGATTAATGTGCAGTCATTTTCTGCAATAGAAAATAAGATAGAATCAAACTTGTTCTGGTTACATTCAGAGAGTGCATCAATTGGCCAACAAATGTTGTCTAAGCTTATCACAGGAGATTTTATTCTCCATGAACAACTGTGGAGGAATGAAGAGTATGTGCTGGGTTTGATGTTGTTTCTATTCTAACCTTATGTTGTGCCATACAACTTTGTCCTCTCTTTGTGTTGTTTTGTCTTCTGTTTGCTGTTGTTATGTAAAGGACCGATTCAGCTCATGAGATGTAGGTCCACAACCTGCATTTGATTTTGGGGCAGATGTGAGCCATGCACCATCAGAAATGTGGAGGTGCGAGTTCGGTGCTCTGTGCAGTCTGCTGTAGTGACATCTATGGCTGCTATGCTGCTCACTGCTTCATCCAGCCAGGTGAACTGCTTGAACTGCTGTGTTATGCACCACGGGTGGGGCTGTTTTACAGTGACAAGCATCGACCACCTGTTTGAGTATTGGAAGCACACATTAGTTTCCAGGAGAATGTCTTTCGGTGTGGTCTCTTTATTCTGTGATTGAAAAATTGGGTTTGATGTAGATTCTGCAATCTTGAAGTGGGTCAATCTGCAAAATTCAGCTTCTGAAACTCAAGCTATCATATCCATCATTTGATGATGAAGTGGTGGTGCAAAGTTGCTTTCTGTTCCTCCATCTTTACCATCTTCTTACTTGAAGGCATGAAGAAATACGGACACTGAGATGTTGGGTATGGGCTGATGATGAAAAGCAACTGATTAAAGAAAGAGTCATGGTGATAATGTGCCACAGATGGCGCTTGCAGAGCTGCATTCAAGGACTGGAAATATGTGCCAGATTGCTGCTTTGCCAGATACAAGCACAGTTCTCCAACTGGATACAGAATCTGGTAACGAGGAAGGTGGACCAGCAGCTATGACAGCAGGCATGACAATGAGGAACTTCAATCCAGCAAGCTATGCTGGCCGGTGGTTTGAAGTTGCCTCCTTGAAGCTTGGATTTGCTGGGCAAGGTCAAGAAGATTGCCATTGCACACAGGTATCATGAAGTGACTAATCTATGCATATAGTCCCATCAGCAACAGAATTCATTTGGCAATCATCCTCACTTTGATTTGTTTTTCCCTCTCTTGCAGGGTGTCTACACATTTGATGAAAAAAATCAGGCAATTCAGGTGAGTTTTTTTTTCCTTCTCGACCACTGACATCTTTTAAGGATGTACCACTCATCTGAATGCTGCCTTTACATGAACACAAGGCTACAGATTGTTCTGTAACCCACACCCACACATGAATCACAATTTTGTGGGTTATCATTGCCAAACTCAGATACAAATTAATGTCAGAAGATATACAGATTATAGATGCATATGGAGATAGCATGGATGGTGAAATTTGAAATCTGAGTTTGAAGTCCCAGGCTTCAAGCTGACTGGCATGAAATTGGAACAGGTGGAAACATTTTGCGTGCATGGGAGCCCCACAGGTTACATCACTGGCATTCGTGGCAGAGTCCAATGTGTCACAGATGCAGAGCTTTCTAAGCTGAAGATCAGTGAATTTGAAAGGATGCAAATGATACGACAAAAGTGCTTCTTGCGCTTTCCCAACCTCCCTTTCATCCCTCGCCAACCTTACAATGTCATAGCAACTGACTATGACAATTATGCCCTTGTATCGGGGGCCAAGGATGCCAGTTTTATTCAGGTATACACTCTTGGTGGCACTGCTTTTTCCTCAATATCTGTTTCCCTTTCAATTTAAAATATTTCCACAGCAGCTCTATTGCTTGCCGCAAGCTTCAAGATGTGGCTTAGGCTACACTAATTAGAAGTACACAACGAACCTCAGTTCTACAAGTACCAGAACAGATCATGGTGGAGATCCACTAGGAAGATACTAGGTACAGAGAAGAAGTTTAGTGCAATTATAATCCTTCCAATGAGTGTCTCTCACTGTTGGATGTGTTAACCTTGAGGGTGCCAACAGACAGCATAAAGCTCTCAGTATATATATCTGCATCCAAAATTTTGGGGGATGGGTGTGTGTGTCAGATCTATTCTCGGACACCAAATCCAGGGCGTGAGTTCATTGACACACAGAAGAAACTCTTGGGGACTTTGGGTTATGATGAAGAGGACATAAAAGACACTCCTCAGGACTGTGAGGAAACATCAATGAATGACTTGCGTAGCATGATGGCCAATCCTGGACTCGAGAATGCAATGTCCAACAGATTTTCTGCCCTTGGCCTTTCAAAGGGAGTTCAGTTGAACCCATTTACAAGTAGCCTGGAGACTTTAAGGAAGTTGATTGAGCTCTATGTGCCGAAGTTCAATTAGTCCCAAGAGAAAAAATTCAAGTCGGGGCAGGTGCATGTAGACAATGGCTCAAGATGTGGAGTCAACAAAATGCAAGATCTGATAGGGTCCTCAGATATGTGAAACCAATCAAATTCAGACACTAAAACTAATTGGATATAGTAATTTCTTAGTTATGGCCTCAACAAAGCACAGAATCCCAAAAAAAGAAATAAACAAACATATGTATAAGTGTCACGAATTTGTCATCTGAAAAACTGCTGGTTGCTTTAGAAAGAATAGCCATAGGTTGAAAGCAATTCTTCTCCTTTGTGTGATATATAAGTAGAAGCAATTACCTCTCAGATTAAGCATTTTGAAGGGAAATAGGGTCAGTAACAAGGCCCGATTTCCCCTCACAAGTAGGGCCAATAAAGTTCCTCACAAATGTGATTGAATTTTGATAGGGTGAATATGGGAAACCAGTGGCCTCAAAAGTTCTTTTGTGGTACTTTCAGTCCTCTTCATGAATGAACCTTGGTTGTCATCATATGCAAGGCAGGGAATGGTTTATTACCAAGGTGAAGGAACAAATATGCTGACTTAAGTCTAAACATTTTGTATTTCTACAAATAGTTCCCAAAACTTATGTCCAAACAAGCGTCTCATTGAGTAGTGGCTCTGCCCCTTATGGCAAAGTTCAAACCAGCAACAATTAACATAGGAAATGTTCCATGAAGCCCCCCAAAAATGAACTCAGTAATACCTTTGCAAACATTCCTCCAAATGTGGTACCAAATGAAAATGCACAACATCCCATAGTCTCTTCCTGACAGGCAAAACCAACAAATCCATCAACAGTATACCATGTAGGTCATGTAGGTGGTTTGCACCAGTGTCAATCCGAATCTGAACAGTTAATCATGTGTTTGAAGGATTCTGATGAATCAAATTCCATCACATGACATGAAAAGAGTACTCAAATCAGATCATCATGCATTTCTGAGATTCTTGTGAATCAAATATCACCATGGGAACAATACAAAGAGTAAACAATTGTAATGCCATGGCAGCTAGTGCTACAAGAAAGTCTAAAATACTTATGTTTGCCCAGTCAACAATGGTGACAAAAACATATCGCTTGATGTCTACAGTAGCAACACTATTGGTGTTTCAAAATGGTGAAAAACCAACCTTAAGGTGTGATGTCCAAAACAGAAGCAGGTCAGTAACAGAGCTTGGTGGAAACCTGCCAAGAAAGGCATCCATTGGACCAGGAATCCAATAGCTGCTGAAGAAGAGGGAGACTTATCACTGAATCAATCTAGTGATCCTCTTGTTCAACAAGCCTGAAAAGAATACTCTGCATAAGCCAAGAAACTTTTGTAAGGTGCTGCAGCATGGCAATGCTCAAGTTCAACTGGCTTGCAGAGAATTTCCTGCTTACACACCCATGAACTGGAGCCTCTGAGGACCCATGTAACAACGTCTGGGACCTAGTTGGCAATGATTCCATTTGGAAAATTTAGCAATACAGGCTTCTAGTGAAACACAGCTGTTGTTCAAAAGCAATACAACTGAGTGTGCTCATCAAAAGTGGGCAAAAAGCCCAGAATTTGACCAGCTTTATGGATAAGCAGCATAAGCAGCATAACCATGGACACATAAGCACATAAATACTCAGAATTTGACCAGCTTTTTGCCTACTTTTGATGAGAAAAGCCCAGAATTTTCAACAAGAAGTGAAACCATCAAGACTTCCAACTGCAACACATATGTTCACAGAGTCTTCCTCAACAGTCCCTAGTTCTTCCATGACGCCACTACTCATTACAACTTGAGGCTGTAATGCTCGGAGAGTGGTTTCTTGTGAAGTTACTGAAAAGCCAGTTTGTGCTACTTCTGTCTTCCTGCAAATGTAAAGCCAAAAGTTCTCAAGAACTGCAACATGCTGGTCCCAGGAAACATACATATCCAGTCAGAGCCTTCCAGGATGTAGTCTCATCTTCCACTTATTTGTACTGAAGCTGCAGGACAATATCAAATGCTCTGCTGCAGGCACGATGCAATTGATTACTTTATTAACCCAAGCCTAGATAGACAGAAAGACACTAAGAGTTTTAATGACTGTCTGGAACTTCTTCTGTAAGGGGTTTGCATATCTCAATCCTCATGATTTGCAAAATTTGGTCAAAGGTAAAGGAAGCTGACCTGCATCACTCCACCTTTGCCAGGCAGGTCCTATCATCCTATCAAAGAAACAATTCAAGAAGCTTCAAAAGTCACGATACAGTAGGGATGGCCCATATGAACTTCTTTGACACAAAATTTTCACTAATTAGAATATTGATGCAACAAGCAGGGCCCAGAAAAACATGAAGAATTGTGGCTACTCTTGAACAGATAATAGAGACAGTAACAGGTCATCCGACTTTTGCAAAATTTGTGTGCTGGAAAGGATGTCATCAACTTGGACTGAGAAGGCTGCATTTCAATCCTAGACAAGCATATACTTGAGGAGAATAAGAATCAAATCAATAAGAGGACATGCTTATCCTCCACCTTTCCCATTTACTCACCTTAATTTTGTAGGAAATCTTGCAGACATTTAACCAGCAGCAGAAAAATGACCATAATCAGATACACTTCTACTGTCCAGCACACAACTGATGTGTGCATGAAAATCATAAAAACCTATACAGGAGTTCTATTGGTAGACTGAAAAAGAAGACAGTAATGAGAACACTCAGTAGAGATCCTATTTAGCTTCAACATGCTAGTGCCCTGCTAGATGCACAATATCTATCACATAAGGCACATAATGCATGGATCTAACACACAGTACTGTGCTGTCTCAAACAGTCATCAAGCAGAAATCAGGTGCAAACCTACAATTAAGATGCCAAGCTATGGTGTGAAGATTTGTCTCACCTTCTTCATATGAATGGTCTAGGAGTGCTGTATACTTTATGTTGAGAAGTGGTAATGCACACCGAGCACCACAAGACCACAAAAAAAAAACCCTCCCTCAGCTACCCATCAAAATAAATAGAACTAACTGTGACAGCACAGACAGGTACTTTGTGAATGTGAAGAAGTCACCAGGGTAAGAAGACTGAAAAGGAATAGGCTTCAGTATACTTGGAAAATGGGTGCAAATGGAAATACAGAAGAAAGGTATGACATGACAGAGAATATGATGAGGACAGTGGAGGGTCACTCAAACAAGGAGGCAAATCCAAACCAGAAACATTCACATACACATTGCAAAAAACTAAGGTGTTTGCTAAATCCATTTTCCAAGGGGGAAAGTACTATTTATTGCTTGAGTGTTAGCTAAACAGGCTCTATCTTGCATGGAAGACAGTAAGGCTTCATATTCAGCCTGTATCAGTGCTATCTGCTAGTAGAGAAGTGCATGTGGCTGACCAGGCATGCATGAAAAGAACCCTCATCCAAAGCCTTTATCCAGAACCTGGCAACGACAAATGAACTCACCCCTCTTTAGAACAACCTACCTTCTCAGATGTGCCGCCTCAATTGCTGCATGCATGGCTATGTTGTCAAGGATTGGAGACATGCATCTGCAGATTGTCCAAGCAAGAGGTTGATCGTTGTCAAGTTCCCTGGACCTAGTAGACTGCAATCATGTAACATAGTCATTCAATGAGGTTTCTAAAGTGCTTCTTCCAGTTCTAAGAAAAAAATTATGCTGCTTCTTTCCTTTAAAGTGATGACAGAAATATAATGGCAAGGTTCTGACAAGTGAATTACATAGGGCTGTCACCTGCTGCACATAATCTTTAAACAGCTGCTGTTTACATACAACACATACATTCCAAATTCATGAATCAGGTGTAGACTCCTAAAACCTGTATCTGTTTCATGAAAGGCCCTTGAATCAAATTCTTTTCTATGACCTTGTTAATAACTGAAGTGCCCAAGCAAGAAAATCAGCATACCATATCAATCAAGTGACTAGCTCTGCTGCTCTTAGAACTGTCAGTTCCACATCACACCAAATCAACCTCTTCTTACCAACATACAAGACATAACCTCTTACCAACATGGAAACAACAGCATTTAACAATGTTAGAGAGGAATTCCCCTCCTCAATGGACACCTTATGTTACTTTACAATGAAGTGGCAGCAGTTAGCATTGAAATTTGAGTCCAACTTTCTGTACCTTTCTTACTAGATAGTCTGCTGAGATGGGAATTCTGCTTCCCAGAACTTGGCTTAGCTTAGTTTCAACTAATACTGAATTTACTTAAAACTAAAATCCCAGTTCCATTTCTGGCCATGACCTGTGCAGAATTCTTCTCACCAGAAAGGATTCAAACTGCAAGGTGCTTGGCTTGACTTCCAAACTGATGTGCTCCCCCACCATTAACTCAGATAGTCTAGGCACCGTGTATAAGTCTATGTGAATTGCAGCCAGCTTCTGCTTCACTGCTCCAGGAGGCTCTGATTAGTCCCATAAACAATTAAAGCCAAGAAGGTCACACATCAGAAGTTCCTTCCCCTCCCTTCTCCCTGTCTATTATTGATGGCTGTGTAGAACAAGAATGACAGACGTCATTATTGAACCATTCCTTTAAATATCCAGCTTTCACAAACTCCTCGTAGCAATTGTAGCACCAACCTCCTCAGTTTCCCCCTCTTGAAGCTCCAAGAGAAGCTTATCAATCTCAGCAAACACTTCTGCTTTAGGACGGTTACCATCCACCTGCCAAGAGCAATGTCAAAATTGATTGTCTGTTTATGCAGCTTGCAATAAGTAGAAGAGAAAGCTCTTTAGAAAACTTTCATCTCAACAGCAGCCACACACAAGGAAAGGCAGATTCTAAAAGAAACTCACATGCTTGATAACATCCTTGTAGGAGCCAATCACTGCTGCAACATTTGCTTCATGGGTCTGCAGCCGTAGTTTCACCTGGTGAGTCCATGAGACAAGATCAGAACAAGAGGAGAAAAGTGTCCATAAAATGGCTACAGTACTAGTTTAAAAGCAAAATGCAGTTCAGAAGGCATCCTTCAGTGGACTGGCATGTGGTTCCGAAGATTGTTCCAAGAGATCAAACACAGCCCAGAAACCTCACTGTCAGTCCAACAAGACCATACAGCAGTTTCCAATTAAGTTCTCTAAATTAAAAGGTGAAAACTCTGCAAAAAGCCTCCATGTGGATCAATACTTGGGAACTTGACAGCAAGCTGAAAGTCCCTTAGTCTTAACATCAGTAACTCTCTGTGGTTCATCTTCCTCATTCTAAGCTGGATGGACAGCGTGCAGTGAAGACTAAGTCATACAAAGTAATCCAAGTGCTCCTACTCTCATGTAGGAAATTCAATGTGCATGCTTTGGCACTTGTGCTCAATGGCATCTCATGTTCTACAACCCACCTTTTCTTCTGTGTCATCAAGGCGCTGAGTGAGTCGTGCTGCAATCTCAGGAGTTTCTGGAGGTGCATACATCAGGTGATAAATCTTCCCAGTCACAGGATCATACCTCCTTCCAACTGATCTTTGCACCAAAATCTCATCAGGCACCTGCTAGCAATACTATTGTCAGTGTGCACATTCAAGACAAAACACCAGAAGGAAATGAACATGAACTACTAGGTCAATGGCTAGGTCTAAAAGCTCTTAATGTCATATAGAGAATGTTGATCTTCACCATAGAAGTTATGAGATGTCTTTTTCTGTCTGTGACATTGCATGCCAAACACAAATCTAGACCTAGATACTCACATCAAGAAGGATGAAAAGTTGGGGCCTGATGCCAAGAGCATCAAGGGCCTCTGCCTGTGACAAGCTGCGTGGATATCCATCCAACAGCCACCCACCAGACTGATCCACTGCTTGAAGCAATGCATTCTTCACCATCTGGAGCATGTACCAACAGCATCCCATAACAATCATCACTACAAGAATTAAGAGACTACACAATGCCAGCAATATTGTTCAGATATGAAGAATTTGTTTGTTTTTGCTGTGGTGGTGTAGGTGCTGGAACTTCAAGCAGCTGGATTATCAGCGATGCAAAATTCTACTTGAGAAAGAACCACTCAATTTTGTTATATGCCTGACACCGAACCATACTGTAGCCCTAGTTCTTCAGTGTATCAAAAAGATGATCAACTTGTGAGACAAACAAGGGGAGGGGAGACTGATATGTGTAGAAATGCCAGGCAATAGTGGTCATGGCAGTCTGATCCTAACATAAGAACAAAGATACCTTTCTATACATACCATTACAACAATCTCATTCGGAACAAGCTTGCCTTCCTGCATGTACTCTTGAGCCTTGTTCCCTGCATCAGTGCCTGCTGCCACCTCTGCTCGCAACAAGTCTCCAGCTGAAATATGTGTCAATCCATACTGTGTCATCAATCATCCACACAAAGAAGAATCAGCACAAGGCTTCGGATTCTTCAGCAAACAGGTAGGAATACAAGGTCCTCCTCATAAGTGCAATAGGGTTTCAAAAGGACATACTTTTCTGCACGCAGAAACAGGGTGAAGGGCCTTGCACAGCAATATAGAATCACAAGAGTTTTCATTTACAATTCAAGAAGAAATCCTTCTTATTAGCCAAGCGGGAGGGAGTTTCGTCAGATAGCAATTTGAGAGAGAAACAAACACCTTTGCTACGATAAGCTCACATTGCGTCCCTTTTCCAGATGCAGGAGCTCCAGAAATCATAATCCTCAGGGGCTCCTTTCCCGCCAAAGCCTGCACTCCAAACTGCGCAACAAAACAGTTTCCAAAAGACAACCGATAAACTACTCTCCTTGTGTCTTATGACTCTCTACAGTCACACCTCCGGCATTATACCGCAAACTGCAGTACCACTACAAACGTGACGACGACGACGACGAATTGGATTTGAACAAAAAATACTCACTCCGCAGCAACGATCGACACCAGGGGAAAGGAAAACCTCCGTGGCATCATCAATTCTTTGTCCTTTTTCCTTGCCAGAAGTTCCAAATGTGGCGCTTGAAATATTCTGACCGGAACAAACTGGAGTCCTCTTCTCTTTTTTTCCTTCTCATCAAGTTTTACAAAAGAGGATAGATACACAGAGCATGACTCTTACCTGCGCCAGTGGAACTCGTTTCTCCTTGCACATCTTAGGGAAAAGCAGCGAAATCCCAGTCGATCCACAGCGAAAAGATGAAGAAGAACCAGAAGAACCAGAACAAGAAGAGGTGGAAAACAACGCTCTCAAGATCTCCTTCTTACAGTTGTAGTTCTCAGAAACACGATCCTCCGATTGCAAGCGTTGCGGCCAATTGAGCGATCCGGACGGCTGAGAAAGTACGGAAGATGAGGATCGTTGAGGAGACGCAATGGTGCTGCTATTCATCGCCAAGGAAAGAGCACCGCAGGTGGTCGCCATCGCTCGCAACACGAACCAGCTAGCGAGCGCACTCTACCGCCAACGACTCGCAAAGCAAACTCAGCACAAGCACAAGGAGCAGCGGCAGAAAGGCTTGTGATGGCTTTCTAATGTGAACAGGGATAGTAGGAAACTGTTTACCTTATTACCTTGGCAGCTTTCACACTAATTATATTATTTTTAGAATTTTAGAAATTTTTTTAATATTAATTTTTCAAAAAAAAAATTTTTTTGTGAAGGAAACCATTGAACTTTCAAGAATACTTTATTTATTCAAGAAACAACACCCCCCCCCCCACACAGAGGGTTAATTAGGTACCCCAGTTCCTAAGAAGGAAAATGGTGATGAACAGTTTTGAAAAGAGAAATTTCATGCAGCCAATGGCAAGGCCCAGCATGCACTCATGAAGGGTCCAGTTTTTTTCTTTTGGGAGGGGGGCAAGCGGGAAGTTCCCAAGAAATGTTTCCAAGATGTTCCTGAGAATGTTCCCAATAGCATCTTGATTTTATCCCATATGTTTTACCCAGAGTTCAACTCTCAGTATGCTCTTCTTAATAAAGAGGTCTCTTGCGGAGAGCAGACTAGCAAGCGGGTCCTTGGAAGGAAAATGCATTTGTGAGCACATCCATGAATTAATTAATTAATTAATTAATACGGTACTACAAATGGGTGCCCCAACTTTATTTAAGCTTCTCCAGGTTGAAAATTGCAAAACCCATTTTGGATTTAGAAATTGCAATGCCAGCCAATGAGAAGGCTAAGACGGGCTAGTTTCTTCCTTTAAGGTTTTGAGGACTTTTCTTCTTTGTCTGTTTCCCATGTGTTCCCATGAAGTTCGCAAAATGTTCCCCAATTTCTCAATGTGTTTGCTAGAACGTTCTCAATATCATCTCATTTTTCCCCCCATATTGTTTGGCTATAGTTCAACTTCCATGTATATAAGTTGTAAAGGGAAAAATCAAGCACGCTTCTACATGGGTGAAGTGGACCCAAGTTTCAAAAATGTAGGTGAAATACCAAGCAAATGGCTCTTATTAGGAAAAAAAAAAGAAACTTGTGGGTGCAACCCCCAATCTAATATACTACTTAATAAGTATACCCCCAGTTTAAAAAGGAGACCTAACAAGTTACAAAGTAGCATTAAGGCTAAGAGCATCTCCAGGGGTGCTCAGTATGCCATCCTGCACACTATAAAATTGGATGAAGAAAAGTCAAAATGTACCGGTTTAGCTCAGGAAAATGGTTTTGGCTTAGCATAATTGTGCAATTAAACTTTACCTTCATCCATTTGATGGATGAAAAATAATTGGATATTTTTCATCCATTCAAGAAAATGGATTTCATCTCATCCTTAAGATTTTGGATAATTATTTACACAACTTACCCATTTTTCCAATGTTTCATTTGTGAGAATTTCAGAGATTTTCTAAGTATGAACCACATTTTCAGCATATGTATTTCCAGTGTATCAACTGGGTTTCACACAACTATCAATGAATTCCTCGCTTGTTACATAGGGGAAGGCCAGGACCTTGTGGCATTATGCCCTTGAACTTGGGCTTTGCTTGGACATTATGCCCTTGAGACCTTGGGCTAATTTGCCCTCAGTTCACATGGCATAATGCCCTGTTGTCCTTTCTATAAAGCTTGGCTCATCAAGTGCTATATTAAAGTGTAGCGCTACGCACCTTGTGAAATTCACATATTCCCAAGTAGGTAAAGATAGGATCCTCACCTTTGAGCATCTTGTCATTATCACTGGTTTTCAAATGTTGTGGCAGCTCCACAACATGCACAGCTCATGTTTGCATGCTGCAGTTGGAAGTGAGGTCCACCAAGTGCCGGAACACTGGATGCAATGAATGTCAATGTGAAAGAAGCAGAGAAGTTCTATAATTCAAGGTCACATAAGAAAGACTACAGTCTATTAAGTTTTGGGTTATGGCAACCCAACAACTGTAAACACAAAGTTTGCAAATCAAATACTGTGTTGTTTTATCCACTTTTCTAGATTTCTTTTCCATTTTCAGGCCTCATCATGCATTTATTCTCTTCCCTGGTATCTGACACATCTGGCACAAATGATTGAGCTAATGAGCTAGTGTTCTTCTACCCTTAGGATCCAATCTGTATCTGTCTAAGGATTACACTATAGACTGAACATTATTATGATGATCCCATTAGGGACCTAGAAGTATAGCAACTATAATACTTCATCCTTAGTAAACCTCCAATGCAGTACTACTCTTTTCAGTAACTGCACATCCCTACAAGACCCATACACCATTCTCTCCCCAAAGACAACTCTGCCTGGCAGCTGTAAATGCAAAAGGCACAGCATATTAGTAACAACTCTAACCTCAATAATTTCTTGATTATGAATTGAAGGAACAACCAAATTACTAAGACTGGGAATCCTATGATATTCTCCAAACACCGGAGGAGCTTTACTGTCAAAGATGTAATCTTTTGAACAAATTGGCACAAAAAGTTGAGAAAGAGTTTCTTTGTCACAAAATGACCCTCCCCCCTCCCGCCCCTCACATGTAAAAGAGGATCCAAGAGAGGACAAAAGGCACAGACAGAGCATTTGGAAACCACAGCAAAAGACTGCAACTCAATCCTCCATCCTCATGTGCAAAGATGGACTACAACACAATTCCAGAGAGAGCTAAAGTGGGTCACCTTTCAACAACCTCCTGTGTCATTCATTGCTCCTTATGTGCAATCATCAACTCATTCTCAAAGTGAGAAAGTCTTCATCTCTTGAGACTTGTAGTCATTCTCATTGACTGATTTGTATCCTTTGATGCAAAATCAAGCAAAATCAAACATCATATTTGCTGCAATTTCCTTGTCTTATTACCCTAACATTTGCACAGATAAAAACTGTTATTGGAAAAGACAAAGTGACACACCCAGAAATGGTGGAAAATCTCCAAAATTGGAAAAAGGCAGCTCTCAATCTTCATACACCCTGCATTCATCAGCCTCTGGTGCCTCCTTGCAAAAACTCTCCAGAGGGTCACTCACGGATTTTGCTCGGGTTCGTCTATGTGCCACTTCAGCTGCCAGTTCCTCCACTGTCTCCCAGGCAACTCTACATTCTCCTGAAGTCTCATCGGCCACACAAACCTCCTGAGCTTCTGCTATGCTCTTCTCGACCTGTCATCCGAACACAAAACAAGAGTCACCCCCACCTTAACCATCTCTGGCGTTGATAAGGCTTTGTCTGCAGGTACTTTGTAGAGAAACAGCTGATTCTCCAAGCAATTGCAACACGATTTCAACCGATCTGATTGATTTCCGCTTGTATTTTCGACTCTAGATTTAAGATCTGTGGTTGCTATCACTGCACATGAACGAACATATATTGTATTATCTTCCCTCGCCTCAACTTTTCGCTCACAAACTCCAAAGTGGCGGTCACTCTACCTGTTGATACAGATTGTCGGCGGGCTTGGTAACCTGAGAACCCCGCGAAGAAGTCATTGCCACCACAGGAAACCTTCTCCGGATGACGCTTTTGTTGGAAAATCGGAGCAGGGTAGCCAAAGATGGAAACACAGGTGCAGCCAATCTTATCGAGGATTCAGAAGAGTGCGGCAACACAGCGGTAGCAGAGGCAGCAGAAGGGACGATCAAGGAAGACATCGCTGTAAGGGAAGAAGAAGAAGCCATTACTTGCAGCAGGCCAAAGTCCCCGGTTACAAAACACCCCACACCAAACAGAGAATCTTTTACGCTGAAACAAAACCCAAAAAGAGAAGGAAAAAAATCCAGAGACTAAATCACGGCAGAGAAACCAATAAATTCTTGAGAAAAAACGCAGCACCGACGCATCGATGTCACACCAAAAATCCAGAAACAAAAGTCCGCACGCAGACGAGAGCGAGAGAGAGAGCGCGACCGCGGCGTGAGGGAAGAAGGAAGCGTCGAAATTTCATGGCGTCGGCGGGCAGCCCTGAGAAAGATAACGTTCTTCATCCAAGAGGCCAACAGGATTATGGATGGATGGATAGACAGAAATGCCTTCATGGATAGAAAACACGTTCACGAGGACTCCCTCCCACAAAACCAACTTTCATAGCTTGTGATGGAAATTGGAAAATGATTTTTTTTTAAAAGATTTAAAATTTAGATTTATTTCTCAGCAAAATTTATTTAAAAACCTTGGCTTCAATTTTTTTTATTTTTTTTAAAAATTTGCAAATTTTCCCAGTTTTGTGAAGTAACCAAGGTGATAATCATAAGCTTACATAGCCAAATTTGGCTATTAAAAATGAAAAGGAATTTTTTCTAAAATCCTTATATACTTTTGGCTACTTACTTGAACCATGTATATAAATAGGGTGACTTTTAGAGTGTTTTTGTAATAATTTTGATAAATTTTTCTAAAATCATTCAATTTGCAACCCAAAAAGAAAATATCCAAAATTTTGCAATAGTGTGAAATTTCACATAGAAAAAAAAGGGTTCTTGGTGTGTTTGTGGAGGAATAGTGCTATAGGAGAAGTTGTTTAGCCTAAATATTTACTTTCCTACCAATGTTTTTTTGACTTTTTGGGATGCTTGTTGATATTACATGTTGCTAGTTTGTTGCAACAATAGTTTTTCATTTCATGATGGTAAGTTGTTATATATATTGATTGTGTAACATGGGTTTTTTTTTGTGCATACATATAAGGACTTTGGTTTGGTTCTTTTAATGTATTTGGAGGTCATGTTGTAAAGTGTAATTTTACCTATGCCAAGAGGTGGATGTTTTGAAAAGCATGCATTTCATTTGGGAAAGCTCACTACCTCGAGTTTTACCCTATACAATACATTCCATCACCCATAGAGTTATAGATCTCATTATTCTCAAATTTTGTTATTTTGTGTGCTTGTTTTGTGTGTAGTATTTGTGAATTTAGAGTCCTTTTGGCATGTCTACAATTAGGTGATGACATGGCATCAACAACCAGCCCAGCAACAAGCCGCAAATCTTCCACTCCGACGGCATTTTCAACAACAATCAAAAACTCCATCATCTCTCCCAACCACCCAAGAAGCAAATTCTGTACAACAGCAAGAAGCAATGATCCAATCAAGTCTCCCAACACATGAAGCCCCGACAACTTGTGACCCTCAGTTCCAATTACCTTCATACTATAAACTCAGCCAGTATAGCTTCAGGGTGATTCTCTGCAAGTACAAGATTCACACCTGCTCTCAGTGCAACCCTTCTCAGAGCCACATGATTCACAGGAAGAAGCATACACACAAATTGGGTGTTGAAAAAAAACCCACTTTCCTTTTCCAAGGTCTGCGACAAGCTTCAAATGCATGCAGCCTGGTGCTGAGGGGCATACATATACATACATATGGTATTGATTTCCTTAAGGTGACAAGAAATTACTCTGAACTCCTGATGTATCTAGGTTTGAAACTGGACATAACATTCAGTAATCTAATTGGCATACTCTTGAAAGTGTGCAACCAAACTTGTATGCTGTAAAATTGCAGCAAGACACTCATGATTCAAAATACTCACACACCGCTTCCAAATTGTCTTTTTCAGTTGAATCCAGAAAAACAACTCTTTTCAAATTGTGCAGAGAAATTTATGCAAAACTGTCTGTCTGTGTCTGTCTGTCTCTCTTGCAATCAGTGAATTATCCTTATTGAGTTGACAATTTAAGCTTGGTGGAAGGACCCATGATGTGAATGGTGTGAGTGATGATGATGATGATGAACCTTGTTTGCAGCTAAAAATCTGAACAGGTAACAAATAGTCTAGAATACAAGTTTGAAAAACCAGAGCAACAAAAACATATATATAGGTAGCTCCAAAAACAAATTCCAAGAGAAAGGAAGAGAAAGAAAAAGAAGAAGAAGAAGAAGAAGAAGAAGAAGAAAAGAATAGTCATAGAAATCAGAGTGCAAGAAACAAGTGCAAGGAAAAAAAAAACACGAAAACCATTTCACAGTAGAAAACCAGAAATCACACAAAAACCTTTCTGTTTTGTATAAGACAGGGGCCTGGAACTTGGTTTACTGCAGAGACAACAGTCTAGACAAACAACTGGAATGAATTGATTGATTTGTTCCTGATGGGATCTATTTTATGGGTTGCAGCAGTCTTGGCATCTTGAGAGCATACGAACTCTGCAAACAGTCTAGACAAACATCTGGAATGAATTGATTGATTTGTTCCTGATGAGATCTATTTTATTGGTTGCAGCAATCTTGGCATGTTGAGAGCATATGAACTCTGCAAACAGTCTAGACAAACATCTGGATTGAAGTGATTGAGTTTTTTCTTTTGTTCCTGATGAGATCTGTCTTATGGGTTGCAGCAATCTTGGCAGCTTGAGAGCATATGAACATATGCACAATTGATTCTCAAAGGTTGAAACTGTCCCTTAGGCTTTCATAACTTGTGTCAGTATTGTGAGTGTACAAAAACAAACTTTGACCTGAAAGCTCATTGCTTAGAATGCATGCAATGGGCCTGGAATTTTTTATTTGTTGAACTGCGTGCATAATTTACACTAGCAAGCATGAAAACCACTGTGGCATGTGGCCCTTGATGGCTTAATGGTTGGCTATGTGTACTTTTGAACTTCCATTGACAAAACACACTGTTGCTTTTCATGTAAGTATTGTAATTGTGAGAGCTTCCATACCATCCTGATGACCTAATGGTTCAATGTGAGTTCTGCAAGGACTGGTAAATGGACCTCCATTTCTGTTTGGGCTAGTGGAGTTTATGTTCTGTCGACTTTTGAGGTTTTATTCTTCTTCTCTTCATCTTGTGATAATAGGGTGAACTGGCCCAGAATGCAGATCAAATGTGCATGAAGTCATAGACTTTTCAGAATCCTGAAGAAGATTTAGTCATTGAGGGTTTACTGAAACGGGGTTTTGAGAATTGCACTCTCAGAAATATGTTTCTTTCTTTCCAGCTTCTGACCTACCCGTTCCAAAACAGGAATAGGACGAGTCTCTCTGAACTCTGGAGACTGCAAGACTGCAGAGACTCTGCCTCCACCTGTTTCTCTGTCTTGCTCAGTTTCCTCTTAACTAACTGTTGGCAAAGACAAAGCGGCTCTTCTCGCAGAGTTTTGTGTCCCTTCACTAGGTAGTAGCTTTCTTCACTCACACTGCAGAGTCCCGGGTTCTCAATCACTTGTTCGTTGCTTCGTTGCAGGTGTGGCCATTTGTAAGAACCAGGCTCCCGGGTTTGTGAAGCTAGGAGAAGAGTTCAAGTCTAACAAAGATGTCTTCAGAAGTGCAGGATGTTTGAGGTTTAGGGTTTAGGGTTTTGTTTCCAGGGTTTCTCGGGTGTTGTGCTTGAGAGTTGTGCAGGTTGAGTGCCTTCATTGTCACAGGAACTGAAACACTATGAGATTCCTCACTGTTCAATGGTACTCAGTCTTGTGTTCTTTTTGTCTCATAATTTCAGGCAGCAAGGATGGAGCCCCTGTGTAGAGAGCTCAAGGGCAATGCAGATGCAGTTGAATTTTGCAACATCCCACCTTATTTGAATCTTTTAATAGCAGCATCATACACTCTGCAAAAAGGTCCAGTCCCTGTCTGTGTTGGTGGTCTTCATGTTTTCTCTGTGGAAAAGGACAATCATGTACATACTTCAGGAACTCCAGGTGATTGAAACTAGTGGAGTCTTTGACATCAAGTGGAGGGGATCGATTCTGGGTCTGTTGCCATGTCTAGGCCAAGCGAGTGCTGATGGTTCTTTACGTCTTTTATTCTTTGCAAGAAGGTTTGCACTTTCCTCTACCACTTTCTGGGAAGTTCATATTTCACATCTCTCTGCAGTGATGCTATCCAACTCTCTGTCAGTTTCACACAATTTCCTGTTTCTCTTGGAAATGAATTTGTTCAGGTTGCTGTTTGTTGTGTTGTTGTGAGCAGATTGAGGTTTTACTAGAGACCCCATTTCATTCTGGCTATTTGAATGGCATCAGAACATTCAGAAGGGACTAACATTGCA
>Ga0209208_10005403_pt1 | contig 17813 bp, 11 predicted proteins | sample S1TSphfallax_3_FD_187694 | JGI IMG/M metagenome (GOLD analysis project Ga0209208, IMG submission 187694) | Host-associated microbial communities from peat moss isolated from Minnesota, USA - S1T2_Fd - Sphagnum fallax MG (SPAdes) (version 2) | ecosystem: Host-associated > Plants > Peat moss >... | reverse complement strand
TTTTTGGCAAAAATTCATGATTGACAATTGACAATTATTTTAACATGCAAGATTGCAAAGGAAACATAGATTTGTAGTGTCTCAAGCATGTGCAATTGTATAGTTATGCACAATGACCTTTTGTTGGATGTAATGAAACATGTTTATGATTTTTTTCATAGGTCTGATCATGATGAGGGCTTGCGGCATTTTGTCAATTTTTGGTGAAAATGTGTGTTATGCTGGAGTGATTTATGAAAAAAGGGATTGTAACGACTAAGTGGTATGTATCTTTTGAGTTGAATCCTCTATGAGGGGAGTTTTTGTCATCAAGAGAGTCTTGAATTTTCAACACAAGACTTTCAACTCCATTTTTGGTCATACTATATTGTCATCAAAACATCTTCACATAGTGACATTCTTCGTGGGTGTGGATGTTTCCCAATGAGAATAGACTTGTTTTCAATCTTCAACTTTTATCATGATTATAACTTATTTACATTCTTTGTTTCCATTTTAAATGTGTCTATTCCATGTAGTGTCCACCTTTGAAATACTTGCAAAACACTTCTATTAGTCATCACCTTCCATTGACATCAACAAAAAGACATGTCAAAGAAGAAAGGCCAAACCTTTTGAAATCATTGGTCACTTTTCTTATTCTTCAACTACCCCAATTCACATCAATATAATGTGTTTGACTTGACATTATGGACCATTCATTTGTTAACAAGGATAACCTCTATCAATTGTTGTCTTTTCAACATTTTGCAACCTCCTTAAGTGCCCAACTTAGATCAAAATACTTAAAATGTCAAAGCCCATTTTATGAAAGAACCTTGTAAGGTCAAATTTAACAAAACTCCATGTCCATTTTGTGTGAAGGATCCTGCAAAATAACCCCAAAAACATAAAATGCATCAATAATTGCATTGATATTTGAAAAACAAATCCTTTGTGTAATAATAAGACAATATTTTTTTGTTGATTTCAAATGCCAACCATTGTTGATCCTTTTGTCGTGCCTCGTTATCAATAATGGCACAATGGCTAAGGAGGAGTTCAAAAGTTGAAAAAAACAATGTTCAAATGGCCAAGGGTATGTGGACAAGGGCACAAGACCATGGCCAACTTGCCAACACCTAGGTGGAGATTGGCTTTTATAGTTTAAGGCCTTAGCGCTAGTCATTACCAATTGCAATAGCATGGCCTTCAAACGTGAAGGTCAAAAGAAAAATAGGCATAAAAGATATATTAGAGTTTAAAATGTATATTAACTGCAACATTACAAATGATAAATTTTGTTTGACCTTGTTGACTATGTTACTAAAACAATATTCTTGATGCAATAACGACTGATCTTATTGAATGCAAGACATTCTTGGTCCTTTTTCCATTCATAAAAGGTTTGAAAGGTATCAAATGACTTTAATCTTTCATTAATTGTCAATTTTCATTTCTACACCAATATAATGGAATCATGAACAATGATTTTATTGTGAAAATTTGTGCCAAAAATATTAGTTCGTTGTTTTGCTACTTTCATCAAAATATTAAATAATTTTAACTTCAATTTAAAAATTATAGAAAAAAATTTACCATATTAAATCTCAACCTTGAATATTAACCATTTCACATGTTAAAATAATTTAATTCATCAAACTTGGGCTCCATGTTGTTGTGCATTACCAATGATGATCAACTAATGAATTGATAAGAAGAATGAATCGATTTTGTGGAAATTAAATTCCACTTGAATGAAAACATTGAACAACAATGCATGCATTTTGAATTGATATTCAAATTCAAATGAAGACAAATTGGTGGAGAAGGTATTGAAAATCTACTTGTGAATATAGTTTTAGAATTTTTTTTTTAAAACATACAAATTCGAAGAGACACCTTTCCATGCTTCATTATTTGAGAATGGGCTAAACATCTTTTAGTTTGGAATTATCCAAGTGACGATTTATGACCTATGAAATATAAAGTTGTTATGCCTAAACCAACTTTAAACCATCATCACTAGAAAGTAAGCAATGAATTACAACCAAAAAGGAAAGATGGAATTTCACACAAACTTTCAATGTTTGTTCATCTTTAGCCTTAATGGAATTTCATCTTTCTTTTACAAACAATGGTTCATGGGACCTCTATTGACATGAAAAAGCAACATAAACCTATCTTTAGTTAAAGAACATTTCATATGGATTTATCAAACAACATTCAATTCAATCAATTTGAAAGGTAGATTGTTTCCACTCATCATCAATCTTTTTTATTGTGGATTTTTTTTTAAAATTTGGAAAAATATTTTTAAAGGTTTTCAATCACCAAAAGTGAAAAAAACATTTTGACTAGACTAGTGTATGTGGTTTTCGTTGTATCACCAAACATATAAAAAGATTTGTACTTTTTTTTTAATACCCAAGTTTGATTAAATCTTCTAAGAGTTGATCATCACTTTTTTTTATATCTTCCAATGAATGATCACTATTTTAACTATAAACATTTTTTTTTAAAAAACAACATTGTTCACAATCATGTTTTGTATCATGTGAAACAAAATAATGGAAAATAACGTTATGCAACCATAAGGATTAACAGAATTTTTCTAATGAATATGGAGGGCATTTTACACTTAATACAATTTATATTTCAACAAAGTCTTTTATCCTTTCAAATGAATCAAGACCATTCATTTATGAAAGTGTAATATTAATTCTTTGTGCCAAGTAAGGACATTGAATGGGGTTATTATAGGAATTCAAGTCCTATGCTTAGATCCACTCCTCTTTGAGGTCCTTATGCCACACATATTAACTTCCATTATTGTACCTACAACTAATGTTCAATGCAAAATAATTCGTAAAGGTCTAATTGAAAAAAAAAAGAAGTTTTATTAATATTTGTTAAACTTGTTGAAAATTGAAAACCAATGGGTTACGATGACAAATGCATAACACAAGATGCATTTTGCATATTTATTGTTCAATTGTTGAGATTCTATAAAATTAAATTTGAACTAGTTGAACCTCATTTTTTAAATAAATAATATTTGACAAAGAAATGTCAAACACCAATTGTAGGTACAATATTCACAAATTGAAATTTTAATATTAAGGAAGGTAGTGTGTTTATTTTGTCATGTTAATATCTCTCAAACCATAGGCCTTTGAATACCAATGTTGTTGGTATAAATAGAAAGCCTTTAATGAACAAAAATGCAATGAACAAAGTTTTAAATGTTTAGAGTTCAAACCAATGTTGTGTAGTTTTTAAATTTTAGTAAGAACCTTAGTTTTGGAAGGTTTCCAGGTAAAATTTTCGATTACGTTTCACAACGCCAAACATTGTTGGAAACAATGGGAAAAAAAAAGAAATTATGAAAAATTTCAAATTGTTACAAAACTTTGATAAGGCCAAACTTTGATAAACAAAACTAATATTTTTTAAAGTTTTAAAACTACAATAATAGTTTCTAATGGAACATTTTTTTTAATACCAATTGGTTTCATGTTTTCATGTCTCATGCACTTGTATGCTAACTTTGAAATGTGGGTCTTACCACCCTTGAATTCAACCTTTAAAACTCCCCTTACCAACCCCTAAATCTGCCTTACAAATCACCCCTTCCAGAAACCCCAAATCCACCCCTTTTTGCCCTAATTCAACCCTAAAAACACTCCAAATGCTCTTCAATTCGTACCCAAAATCTTCCCTATTTGGCCCATCAAACCTTTGATTCTAAAACCCCAAAAAATTGACCCAATTTTGAGCTTAAAAAACCTTAAAAATTATGCCCTTTCTTTGTCAAAATCAAGAGAATAATCAAACTCAAATGCAAAGTGGCATAACAAGATTTGAAATAAATAAAAAAGATTTGAAACTTAGCAAATTTTTAGGTTACATCACATCCAACTTCTAGAGTTTGGGCCATAAAGCGACAACTTTGTTTTGGAGATCAATCCAAAGACCTATGACAATTTAAAACTACACATTAATTAGATCAACTTTGACAAACATGACCATCAAACTTGAAAAATTAAAAGACAAAAAAATGCAAGAACAAAAACAAAACTCATTTGAATCCTATTGTTGTTTTCATCCAACTCCAAGAGCCCAATTGTGATGTAATTACATCTTCACTTTCATCCATTTGGGATTCTTCCATTTTCATGAATTTTTCCGGGGATGGAAAACCACTAACATGGGCATCATTAGGCCAATTCTTGTAGATGCTTTTAAGCATTTCAAAATTGTTTATGCCCAATTGAAAGCACCTTATGTTTGTCCAAATATTTGTATCTTTTCACTTCAATTTGAGAGCCAACAATCCCCAAAATTTGTTGGGCTACAAACTCAACATAGAATAATGTATTTCATGGGCTCCCCACCATGCAAGTGGATCTCCGCATTCCTTTTTAATGACTTTCTTGATCTTGAAAACTAACAATGCCATATCTTCATTAGTTTCCATGAAATTATACAAACTTAAAGATTGAGAACATTCTGATGCAAAGTTAGGAACTTTTCATTCACATTAATTGAATTAAAAAACTTGTATACACAAACAAGGAACAAGAACAAGTACAATACCTATATATTGTGCTCATTTACATTATGAAAAACTCTCTTTTTGCCAACATATTGAATGATGAATTCCAACCCCTTTTAATAGGGTTTAACATCCTTGCCAACATATTGTGATTTTTCTAAGATTAAAAAGAAAACATAAATGAAAAGAAAGGTTCTTGATTGGAAATATCACCTCCTCAAGAGGAATCTAGGAATCCTCCATGGCATTAAACCTTAAAACACTCAAATAATCAAAAGATAGCCAAGAATGGTTAAATGTTGGCTTTAACAAGTAGTATCAAAAACAATATAATCATCACAATTGAAAATCAAGACTAAAAAATGAACAAGATCAAGAAAGTGATGATGACAATTGCTAGTTACAACAATGAGAAGACAATGATGATGAACATGACCATAAGATCATCAAAATTAAGAGGATGATGGTGACAATTGTTGGTTAAAACAACAAAAAGACCACGACTATGTGCAAAATCACGAAATCATCCAAATTACAAAGGTGATGATGATAATTCCTACTTGCAACAATAAGAAAACTATCATAATGAGCAAGATTGCCTTATCAAGATCAAAAGGGTGATGGCAAACTTGGGCAAAGGCAAAAGCTACAACAACGAGAAGAACACCATAACCACCAATCACTAGCATGAACTACAACAATGAAAAGAATATGACCACTAGTACTAACATGATAAGAGAATGATGAAGACATTGGCAATGGTGTAATAAATAACAATGAGAAAAACACACCCATGAAAAATAGCTTCAAGTTTCAACCTTGGACAACAACTCGGCACCCTAACTCCTAAGAAAAACCCTAACCTGAAATTGGAACTAGAATTGTTTTTTTTTTCAATTGGAAATTATGATTCTTTGGACCACTTAAGAACCAAGCCTTGTTTCAATTGTTGACAAAAACAACAAAAAAAGTAATGCTGGTGGGGGGGACTCCCAACTGGTTCCTCTAACCTCCCCTAACCCTGGTTCTGGTTCCTACCCAGTTCCACATCTGCCCAAGTCCATTTCCACTCCAGGTAATTGAAACCAAAACCAGCAATGGGTACACAACTAACCTGGGTAACCACACAACACTGGTTCAGACCCGCAATGTAAGAGGATTTTGCGATGTTTAAAGCTTCAATGCACGAGTTACTGAAAATTCAGTATTTCCACCAGCAAAAATTCAATACAAACAAAATTATACAATCTGAGGGAAATGGCAGTGCACACTTGGTGCCATTGCAGGGCCCCCAACAAGATCAGGCACACAGGTCAGTTCCTACTTTTCAGGCCTTTGCCATGGGAGTTATTGAATTTTGAATAATAATAAGTTACAATATGTGTTCAATGGAACATGCTACACTAGTTAATGATACATAAACACCTCAAATATTCATTCTATTTGTTAGACATGTAAACATATGGATCACAATTGATATAATTGTCATAATCATCGCAGTTTCCAAGTCACAAGAAGACGTAGAACACACTCAAAATATCCAACTGTCACTTATCGTGCATGATACATGTGCCAAAAGGCATATACATTAAAAAAAACACCAAATAGCAAAAACACACTTTCTATCACCCTTAGAAATACTGGGAAAAAACTAGCCCGATACAACTTTATTTTAGAAATCATGGAAATGAAAAGGGTGGCATACAATTGCTTAAAACTAAATGAAAATCAAATAGACATAATAACTTTTCATGTCCCTTAAGCCTACAGCTTTGTCAATTATCAATTCCTTTCTCTCTAAATCCAACCTCTATTCTTTCACATTTTCAATATGGGAAAGCCCCAAAATATCTTCCCTATTTTAAAGTTCATAACCTGTGTCAATAATACCAATTCCCAATGCATTCATTGAGTCGATAACCAGCAATTGTACTTCAACAAGGCTCCATTCATTTTAGCCAGTCTATGTCCAAGAAAACATCTAAGGTATAGAAAAGCTTACATAGCCTCCTGCAGCATGAACATATCAGTTAAGGACACCACTTGTGACTGCTTGGATGTGGTACACCTGTTTTAGCCACTAGAAAACATATCTATCAGATTGCAGGAAAAAAACTCGCAGAAACACTTAGAAGCTAACCATTGTGTATCAACTGCATCAACTTATGATATATCTATTGCAAAGTGTGTCTCATGTACACTTCATGGTATCTATTTGCAATTTTGTCAGAAGGACCAAGCAAATCACATGTGTTCTGCTCTCAAAAAACATTTTCAGAAGGTCAAATGTGGATGGTGCAGAGATTTGGCATCTTGGTTCATAAGGGAGTACACCCAGTAAATGCAAAGTTAGTTCAAGAAGCAGATGTCAGGTGAACAGTTTCATTCAGCAACCTCTGTTTCCCAACAGCAGTGAAGCACCACTTACGCAAATAAGACCAGCTCACAAACCCACCATCCCATTTATGTGTCTAGAATGACAAATCATTCAGCAATCCCTTTCAGTGACCATTTTGTCTGTGACCAAGCCAACCCTAGGAAAGGGAATATGAATTAAGAGACAACCACAAAGAATTCATGTGAGAATCTCACAGTCATCGTGACTCATATAACCCCTCTTGCTCCCAGACATCAACTAAAAAGTCCACCATTTCCTGCACACAAAGAAAATCACCAAAGGTAGGTGCAAGACTCACAAACCTAAAAGAGACGAGACTGAACCAAGGCTAGTATGACAATGAGTGTACTCAGCAAATATCACTCACCAGCTAAAGATTAGGTACTTAGGAGAGGAGCATTTTCAGTTGAAGTGACAGACACGTACCGGTAAACGAACAGGCTTTGGAAATGGGCGGCTGGTGCCAAGCAAATCTTCATATGTTGTGCTCCAACTGTATCACCATAGCCACTCAATAATTGATATGAGCCTTTCCCTACTTAGAAGACTTCTCAATGCACAACATCTGGCATTTAAACAAGCTCCTAAGTGTGTGAAATGCAAAGAGTAAAGTCTCAAAAGTTCAGTGTACATGCATTGATCCACACAGGTTTTGTCACAACAGTTTCAGCTTATGTGAAGCTGCTGTGCAGCAAAACTGTATGGATAGACAGGCACACTATGCCCATTATGCTGGACTGTAACAAGTTTACATCCCACAGACAGTATGGGGAAGAGTTGACCTTATTACGGGTTCACGGGATCCTTGTGGTTGATGCCTAGGTCTAGTTCCCACCCACTCCCTCCGCTGCTCATTCCACAACATCAACCCTGCATATGTGGCCACCCTCATTAGCTTCTCAACCCCAATCTTTCCACATCAGAATTCTGGGTCAGATTACAAGGAAATGCACATGACTCTTGGTAAATTCCCCAAGCTGCTAAATTCCAACCTCATACATGTCTTCCATCACAAACAAAGTGTGGAACCCTCTCTGCAGCCATGTAAGTGATGTAGTGCAAAAGAATATCCATGAGATTGCAGAGAAAAATCCACAAAACACTCTGAAGACACAACAATGTGTCAGTTTAGCCAAACTAAAAACAAAGACAATAACAATGATTGCCCTTGCAACTCACAAGTATCAGACCACTACTTTCATTGGAATGGCAATGACTCACTAATTACTCCCAACTGATTCTATCAGTTCCCAACAGTGCATGTGTATACAAATTTCTTCTCAAACCTTAGGGCAAAACAATACAAAGCTCTGTCTCTTGGCAGCTTCTGTTGCATTTCCAGAAGCAATGGGAAAACTCAGTCTTGATTTTGGCTGAGAGGCATAGCTAATAACAAAAGTTAACATTTTCCTCATTCAAGCTGCAACAAGCTTGAGGAGGGTAAGCTTCATTTCATCGACTGGCTCAAAAGAAGTAGTGCTCTCAAGGTACAGGAAATGGTGCTAAGTGCTCTTCACCCAGGCATTCCCTCTTGTGATCCAGGTTGGTGAGTTAAGGGTACTGATTAATATCCCATTTACAGTCTGCCCAAATGACAGCAATGTGCATTAGGTGGAAAATGGCTGACCATGATTTTCGAAGGTGGAGTTGTTGGAGTTATTGTTGGAATGCATGGAGTGGGTGCCAATTGGGAAGTTCTGAAACGAACGAGCATTGAGCATCCCATTGCTGTCCATGTCGTTGGAGCTTGTGGTCCACCAGTCCCGAGGAGGGCGAGCACTATGGCCTCGTACTCGCCGCTTGGATCCCCGGTATTTCCTTGGTCCAGATTTCTCAGGTACAGTTATAGGTGGAGGCCTGGCAAAACCTCCGACACAACCACTGCTCTGTTGCAAATTCATGCATTTCCATCCCAATCCCCACATATACCACACCAACTTCTTATAAGAGACATGTGAACCTCTTCTTTTTGAAACCTGCAAAGCACCATATCATATAAAATGCTTACACATTTTCCAGCAGAGATACGATCATCCCCAGATGCCACAAAAAATCAAAGTGAATGTGTCCTCCACTCTTCCATCAATAAAAGTTACAAGGAGGAGAAATACACACCCCATACATACACCACAGGAGGCCCCAATTGGGATGTCAAGGAGCCACTTCTGAGCATAAGAATATTGGTGCCTTGCAAGTCTTTGAAGCAGACTGCTAAGAATGGTGATAACAGCACGTTCCAGAACTGCAAGCTTCCTTTGGCATCCTTTCTGTTGTTGTAAACTGAAATAGTTCTGAAAATGTTGAAATCTCTTCCTTTTCCTGAACAAAAACAGGACCAAGATTCATGGACAGTTTGCAACAGGTCATAAATCCATGGAACAACAGATCCAAATGTATAGTCAAGTCAGCCTGCTGCAACAAAATCAGTTACCCTAAACCCACATCCTTCCTCTCTTCTTTCTACCCTGCAGTGCAGCTTGCATGTAAGCTGATAGTAGTAAGTGCAATAGCCTTGAACTAAATAGTGCACATCATGATTTTCCACACAGTACAGATCTTTGCAGGACTGAGCTTCAAGATCAAAGTTCTCTGTTGAATTTTGGGCCATCCTCATGAGATCTGCCTTCTTTTGTACCTTAAATTGCAGCTTGCATGTAAGCTAATAGTAGCAAGCACCATAGCCTTGACCTAAAAAGTACATATCAGGGGTTTTCGACACAGTACAGATGTCAAGGGACTGAGCTTCAAGATCAAAGTCCTCAGTTGAATTTCTGCCATCCTGTGTAGTTAGTTACTTCATAGAGCTGCTGATTGTCAAACGCTAACCTTGCCAGTCTAGAAAGCATATGTTGAGGAATAACATCTGAGGGTTCTTAAGAGCTCTTGTCCAAAGAAAATTCTTGGAAAGGTCACAGAGTTTGTCTATGGCTATTCTTCTGGTCTGAAGCAACGCCGCCACTGAGGCAGAATGAAGAAGTGGGACATGAAGAATCCCGGCCCAAAGTACTTCTCAAGAGACGAATCGGTTTGAAAAAGCATAAACTCTATGTCTAAGGATTGTGACGCCGCAGCTGAGTTCAGGAACACACCCGAGCGAGAATGCTAAAACTCCTAAAGCCCTTCCCGAACCCTAAAAAAACCCTTTAAAGTACTTTCTAAAACAGAAATACTCCCGAAAGTTGGAACAGGAAGGGGAGTGAGGGGGCCAAAACAAATAAAAATCGAAACAGGAATATGCAAAGGTTCGAGGATGCTCAGCTGAGGGAATAAGAAGAAGAAGAGAAAAACAGAACTAACCCTTCAAAGGAAAGTCTGAGGTTGTTGTTTACACACTCGCGCTGAAATTCCGCTTGTTTGAATATCGATCACCCCAACGGGTTTTCACTAGCAAACCCGGCAATCGTTTGTTTTCACAAAACAAACGATTGTTTCTTCACGCTTATGCTTGTCCGCTACAACGTGTGTTACCCGCGCTCACGTTCGAAGGTCATGCAGAAAGTTGACGCCGGCAACGAAGAAGAAACAAGAAACCCACAAAACAAAAACGCAAGCGAAGAAGAAACCCACAAGAAGCGTTGAAGAAAAACGTCGTTGAAAAACACAAAGTCTCAAGCGCCGAAGGTTGTCAGGAGTCAGGACTCTCGGGACCAGTACTGGACGGGTATCAGATCGTCAGGAACAGAAAACCGAAGGGTATATTTTCCTGATATGCAGCTGTAGTTTTACCTTGACATCTTCGACACATGTCTGTGGAATAAATGATATAATTTTGAGAATTACATTTCAACAAATAAAATATTCCCAAAGATTCCGGATTTTCCTTGTCAAAAAATTTTCCTTTGAAAAAAATTAGGGGAATTTTTCAACATTTTTGAAAGTTATATAAGTAGTGTGGAAGCTTATATAAGTAGTGTGAAACCATGGATCTTGAGGACTTTGACATTTTCAAATAATCGCCGGTTCCTCACTGTCTGTTCTTTCATGGAAAATTCCGGTTCTTTGAGGGGGGGTGTTTTTGGACCGGCGGGTCTTTTCCGATTTGCTGTCATAGAATTGGAACCGGCGGATCTCTGACTAGCAACTACACCGAGGGAACTGGCGACTACTAAGATAATCGAATACCCGCCGAATTCTGGTCAGGAGTCAGGAGTCAGGACACTTGTGTATTGTTGTAATTTGTGTGTTTCCTGAATTTTTTGAGTGTATTTTTGGGCACCTTTTCAGGCTTTTTAATAGCCGCTTTTCAGGCTGTGTAATGGGCCCAAAAGCTGTGTGTGAATTTATGCTAATGCTAGGTGGGACTGCTTAACTGAGTTAAGCACTAAACCATCCCACAGACAGCTACAATGGATACAACTAACAGTGATATATATGGTACATGATGTAAAAACTTACACAAATATTATTGCCCATAAATTTTTACAAAAAGAAACTATTGCCATAATTTATTACAACAACAAACTATTGCCATAAATTGTTACAACAAGAAACAAGAGGAAAAATGAAAGGAAATGCCTGGTTTTATCAAAAGACTACCCACTTCGTACAAAGAGTTTAGGTGCCAAAAGAGTCGCCCCTATGACATGTAACAACTTCTTTCATTAATCAACTGCATCAACCACATGTAACACATCAGTGGTGAGAAAATTAATCAAAGTGTAAGGTAAAGCCCGAGGGTGGTCACATTCCCAACTTGTGCATTTTGGGGAATGTGCCTGCCCATGGACATGGATGGGCTTTAGGTAAAGTATAAGGAGAAGGTTAACCTCCTAAACAGAAGGAGCCTACCATGTGTAGAAGTTGGAGCATTCCTATGCCTACTCCTGAAAACTGAGAAGGAGGTTAACCTCTACTTCAAGTAGGTAAAAAACCCCTCTCTTAGTAAGGAGTAGGTACATTGATGAATGCAATGGTCCCTTCAAATACACTTGACTCTTGAGCTAATGTCCAATGTGTGCTGCCACAGAAGTGAGAGAGGCTCATAACAATGGGACTATGGAAGAAGGTCTGCAATGGGTCCCAATGGAGAGAGGTGGCCAACAACCCTTCTGCTTTTAGTCATAACAATTCTAATCAGCATCTTAATCTGCTTAATTATATAATATGACCTTTTCTCTTGTCCTGTGATGAGGTCCATATGCCAGTCGTCAGCTTTCAAGAGACAGTCTTCCAGTGGCGACACCTGCTGAACTGGGGAGCTGAGCTCGCAGCCAGTGTTTTGTCTTTTTTGGTGACAGCCCATTTGGACCAGTGTTGTCCAGTTCTTGATTTCAAAAGGAACCTTCAATCTCAGCTCTAATTTTTATTTTTTTGGTTTTTTATGGAACCTTCTGTCCATTGGTTTTGAGATTACTTCATTAATTAATTTATTTTTTTATTCAGATCTTTTTCTCAAAAAATTTAGAACTGGTTCAAGACAAGGTCTAGTTCCATCTCCTTGACATGCAATTAAATTTTCAAAAATAAAAAATAAGTTTGTTCAACTAGTGCACACACTCCAAAATAAAGATTATTAATTATTAATTATGCACAACCAATTAAATGTAATTTTTTTCTAAAATGTTAGGACAAAGTTTTTTTTTTTTTTTTTTTCAATAAAATATTTCAAGACTCTCAACCTTTTCTAAACAGGGCAACAACCCTTAGTTTAGGTTCTAATTTCATTTTGAAAAGAGATTGATTCTCCAATTAAGTTCCAAGGGTGGTTCCAAGAACTTGGAACCTCCTATCCAGAGAACCCTGAATGATGAAACCAAGCCAACCATAAATTGACTAAAGCACCAAATAAAAAAGGCGAAAACAAGGAACAAAATGGAAGGACCATCCAAGAAGACAAATGAACCACCCAAGAAGGTGAACCACAGGGGTAACATCAAGTTCCTGAACCCTCTCCTGTCACACAAGAAGCATAAGAAAAGAGAGGACCTCTTCAAACTTGACATCATAACTTGACTTGAACCTAGTGAAATGCAAGAAAACTCTAACACTAATTTGAACTAATTGAGCTTGGAAAAAGTGTTTAGGGTCATTTGGTCATTTGGTCCATTTTTTTGTGGATTGTCTCAAAATGTAATAGACCTGAAGTTGATCCACATGTGAATATATATTGGCATACACATATATTTGTGAAAGTCACATTTATGTGTAAGGCAAAGACCTAGGATTAGGGTTTTATGAAAATAAGGGAGGTGGGAGTTGAGGGAGCCTTGAATTTTGTGAAGCCCTAGTCTATATGGGCTTTACACATTGTAAAGACTAAAGCACGAGTGCAATGAAAAAGAAAAAACATCACAATAAAAGATTGAGAAACAAAATCTCATACAAGAAGGAATGAAAAACAATAGTCTCAACGAGAGGCATGAAATTCCCTCTCATGATGTTGGAGGGAAAATTTGTTTGGTAACTCTTACCCTATTTTAATGTAATTAAATTAAGCCAAGTCCTTACAAAATTTCCAACAAGGATTTGCATCCAAGCTCCTATTGCAATTAATATTCTATGACATAAAACGAAGCCTTAATGAAGAAAAAGAAAAACAGTTCATTACCTTAATCCAACCCTTAATAGGTCATAAAGATCATTCATTGTCATGTTAATCATACTTTGTTCCAAAAAGCTTTTGTTTTGTTTAATTTATATTATGTTTGCATAAACTTACATTCATGATTCAAGGAAGCAAAATGTGGTCTCTATGTTTTTAATGGTGAGTTTGGAAGCTTATCATTTTTGTTTCTTGATTTTCATGATGAATCAAAAAAGTGTGATTTCAAGTGATTTGGGAGATTATGTGGTGATGAGAAATTGGTGAGCTCCAACAAACTATAAGGAGTGGAAGGTTGCACAAGATGAATCATCCTTTAGTTTTTGGATAAAACTAAGTACATTCATGAGCTTGGTTTTTTTTTTTAGGAACTTGTTTTTATTTTCATGATGATGTTTGGATTTCTTATGCACTCATCAAAAGAATTCTTGTGGTGTATATTATGATTTCCCAAATTTCATTATGTTGGAGAGTTAAGGTTCTAATTAGAATATTAAAATGGGTTGCTGGTGAATATGATGAAGAATTGAAAGGTTCTAGAATCATCTTGAATTGGAATTATTTCAAGAGAGATGGTGCTTGAGATGTCTACTTATGGGGAATGAATTTTGTGGTGGGATGGGAGTGAATACCTTTGTGGGCACTACATGAAAACTACGATTGGTATTGATTTGGGTAGTGAGCAAAAATTGAAAATTATACAATTATCAAATAAGGGAATGAGTTCCAATTTTTACCTTGTGCAAGATTTTAGGTTGTTGAGAAGAGATTTGGGTGAAATAATGTCATGAAGAGGTTTATTGATGTTCAATGAAAATGAATTTGGAAAGTTTTGGTTCATCTAAGCTTCTAGCATCATTAATTTACTTTTTGAATGATAAACTATGTAATGCTTACAACACACATATAATCTTGTTTTGTAATTATATTTGATTCCCATTTTTCATTCCTTGTTCATGATGCAATCACAAGGTTCCAAAAATCTAACAACCATTCCATTGTTTGAAATTCGTCACAAAGGAAAATCACATTTGGTAAAATTCCTTTTGATTACACTATGGCAATCAATGCAAGTCTTTACATATTATGGAACAAGTTGGGTATAAGCCATTGTGCCTTGTGCAAATACCTTTGGGCAATTTGGGTGAGCCAAATAGGGGTGAGCCAAAATTTCCAAACGAATAGCAAAACATGCACAATGGCCTATACTAGTCGCACTCCATAATGTAAATATTTTTATGATTTGGAATAATGGTTAGGTGACATAGATTCAATTAAAACAACCTTTCTATTAATGTGCATTGCAATAGGACTAAAAAAATATATATATATAATTTGAAAATAATTATGTATTAGATAAGGAACTAGGTATTATTATCAAAGGGGAGTGTGTTTGTCAGTGCATCTCTTGGTAGATGTGATAATTCAAAAACTAGAGGTGAGGAATAGGTCAAGGAGGACACTTGCATACACCAACTACTTTTTGGTTATAAAAACAATGAGATTACCTTTTTGTGGAATAACTATATATGATGATTATGAATCATGATCCTTCATGAAGATTGAAATTTAGCTTGCAAAATAATACAAATGGGAAAAGGTATGAAAGCGAGAATGAACATGTAATAGTTTATTGTTTGTTTATTATTAATTGGTTATCTAACCTTGCAATGTTGTGCATCTAGTTCTATTTTTTAAACATTAAACCTTGAAATAGTAACTTCATTTCAATTTCCATGTTTTGTCAAAAGTACAAAAACCATGGTGAACAAAAACTATCATCCCACATTGGTTACTTATAACAAACTAGGCCTAAACATAATCCTAACATTGTGTATAAATATGAACATGAATGATGACATGAAATGTGTAAAATTGTTTTCAAATGGAATTGTACCCATACTTGAAACTTGAAACATAGTGACCAAAATTATGTTATAAAGTAATACCTCACATTGGTGTTTAACAAAATAAAGATTTTAAATTATAGTTTTTTGTCAAGTCCTACCAAATTTGATCCCTATGTTTGATTACTTATAACATCCCTATAATTAAGGATGAAATCATGACATTAAAGATTAATGATGAAAGTAGGGGATGAAAAAAAATTGAAACTTTTCTTGGCGTTTTTTTCTCTAGGTTTCCATTTGAAAGACTTTTTAAGTTTGCACTTTTGGGCATTTTATTTGTTTTCATTATAAAATTATTTTAGGGTTTGCTTTATGAACTACATAAGATGACTTTTAAAGGTTTTCTAACATGAAACTATATAAGTGGGCTCTTCCACTTCTTCTTCTTTTCCATTTAAATTTGTGCAACCTTCATTTTTTCTTCATTCACTTGAGGTTATTCTAACTTTTTTCTTTCAAAGTCACTCATCTTATGACATTCATTTATGGGAGCTCCTTTGATTTTGGCCAAATAAAAAAAAGGCAAGTTAGAAACTATTTTTTGGGGTCATTTTTTCCAAGAATTCTTATTTTTTGTTGTTTCTAAGGTTTTTTTATAGCTTGTTTTAGGCCTTGTAAAGTTTCTTTTAGGGTTTTTTAAATATTTTTTAAAGAGTCTTTTTAGGAATTTTAGGGAGTTTCCTTTAGGTTTTTAAACAAAATCTTTTAGGGCTTGTTTTATAATTTATTTCAAGGTTCCTTATATGGTTTTTCATGTGTTTCATAGTTTCTTTTAACAGTGATGCCTTTTCGAACATGGGTGATTTCAATTGATCCTTTTTTAATATTGACAAAAATATTTTCAAAATACACACAAGTAACATCATATTGTGTTTACAACTACTGTTGTGAATGCTACCACATTTTATATATTTAATGTAAATGAGTTGCAATCAATTGTCAAATAAATGGTCAATTAAAATTTGGGTGTTTGAAATGTGTTTGCCACAATGTGAACAACTCCAAGCTTGTTCAAAACTTTAACAAACTATAATTTGTTAAAATTTGATGAACTGGCTGCATAATGGTCCCCATCAATTATAAAGCCTATGCATGATCCATTAATGAAACTCACATTATGATAAGGCAACCAATAAGTTGAACCCAAAATAGTGACTACTATGATTCATCCTGTACATGAAACACAACAATGTAATCATGTATAACACATTGTAATGGAATTAAAACAAAAATGCTGCAATTTTCATTGCATTTTGCATTGATGAGGCAATATGTGACAAAATCCAATGATTTATTATTAAGGAGTACGTTACCATTAGTACCACATCCTAAAGTTCCAAGACTATATCAAATTCATCAATGGGACTCATCAATAGGTTTACAACTTGAAATAGGTGTAATTAGACCTCCAAAGCTTGGAATAGTCCTTAATAAAGGTTTACAAAGGTGATTAGATCAAAACATATTTGAATTTCATCCAAATAAAGGAGACATAAGTCCAAACAAAGGTGAATTAGGTTCAAACAACTTGAAAATTGAAACAATTTAAAATTAATTTCCAACATACCTAAATTAGTCCTAATATAGTTGATTTCAATTTAAATAAAGGTGAACCAAATCCCAACACACTTAAATTAATCCAAACATACTTAAATTAAATTTTAACATGCATGAATTAGTTTAAACATACTTGAATAAAGTCCCAACAAACCTAAATTAATCCAAATAAAGGTGAATTTACTTTATAAAAGTTTTAATCAACTCCCAATAGACTTAAATTACTTTAAATAAACTTGAATTAAATTTAATCATACTTAAATTAGTCCAAACATAAGTGAATTAGTTAAATAAATGGACCCTAATGAATCATAACAAACCTCCAAACACAAATAAAGATCGCCAAAAGTCCAAACGTAACTCAAATAACATGTATAGACATGAATTCTTGAAGGTAAACCTCCATTTTCCAAATCTTCAATCTAAAGGTCCAAATAGAGGTGAATTTGGTTCATACAAACTATTATGGACACCATTTTCACATGAGGGGTGGAATTCATTCATAACTTTCAATTAACTCCCAATTCACTTTTAATTCATTTTCAATTCAATTTTAATTAATTCATCATTCATTTATAATTCATTTTTAGTCCACTATTTAGTTAGTTTTTAGTTGATTCATATTTTACTCACAATTAACTTGCAATTAATTCATATTTGGTTCATAATTAATTTACAATTAATTAATGTTCACTTGTAGTTAGAAAACCTTTGAAGAAGCTTCTTTAATCAATGGGCACATTGGAAACCTTTGTGGAAGCTTCTTTGAACTATGACGCGCTCCCAAGTCACGGGGTGAAACCAACTTGAGGGTTTCACAAAGTCAAGTTGCGGAAGTTGAGACTTGGTAGCACGCTCCCGGCTTCCAAC
>Ga0209208_10005402_pt1 | contig 17814 bp, 7 predicted proteins | sample S1TSphfallax_3_FD_187694 | JGI IMG/M metagenome (GOLD analysis project Ga0209208, IMG submission 187694) | Host-associated microbial communities from peat moss isolated from Minnesota, USA - S1T2_Fd - Sphagnum fallax MG (SPAdes) (version 2) | ecosystem: Host-associated > Plants > Peat moss >... | reverse complement strand
CTTTTTCATCTAAAAATCATTGGAAAGAAAGAAAGAAACAAACAAACCCAAAAACCATAGATTAACTCTTTTTTTTATCTACTCTAGTAGTAGAAAAAAAATACAATAAATGAGAAAAAAAAAAAAGTAAAAAATTCGTGGCCATTCCAATTTGGAAGAACAAAAGGTGAATCTTAACCACAGATTAAACTAAATTTAAATCGAATAGAAATCTGAACCGTTCACTTATTCTGTTAACAGTTAGTCTAGACTATCCAGAAGGAAAGAAAACTTTACCCGGTATTTCGCCGGGTCCTTTACTTTCGATGGTTGCACTTTTGTGAGGGGTTCTCCGGCATTCCACCGGGTGTGTTCTCCTTCGACGATTGCAGACCGAGTGCGCTCGCGCAAAGAGAGTCGGAGTTTTGGATATGGTGGTTTTGGCGTTGTAGATACCACGAAGAATTTGAGAGCGATAGAGAGAGAGAGCGAGAGAGAAGAGAGAATGCTAGTAAGAAAGGAGTTTCTCTCTTGCTTGGTGAAGAAGAAGAAAAGAATTGGTCGTGAATTCCTCTTCACAAATTGGATGCAAAGAGAGCTTCACAGAATTGTTTTTTGGTCACACAAAGCTTTTCCTCAACTTTGTCAGGGCTTTTCAGAGGAAGGGAAATGGCTTTTTCATCGCTGCCGGAAGTGCAATCGCTTGATGGCCGATGGAGCAAAAGCTCTTCTTCTCTGCAGCAGCAAAACAGTAATGTTTGTGGTGGTAATAGTAGCAGCACTACATCGGGAAGTACGCTGCCCAGGGTTCTTTTACCTGCTGCTTTCGGTGCTCCGTCGTCTCTGTTTCATCGTGGTCAACATCAATTTCTGCAGTCGGGAGCTTTTCTTCCTAAAGCGCAATGGATAGAACACAAAGTGGCGTCCGGAGATCATCATCATCATCATTATAACGGTGCGTGTAAGCTTGTTTCTTCTTTTGGCTCTCCTTTTTGTATATAAGATTTGGAACACACTCTGCGAGGATCTATCTATTTTGGAAACTACTATAATTGGCAAAGTGGTTTCAGAAGCTTTCAATTGGACTTTGCAGTGCTTTGTGAATGGGAGAAAGGCACTATTGCCAGAACTTTTGGAACTGCATTCTTTGTTGCAGATTGAAGTTGATGGTTCTTATTGTGAAAAAATCAATTGTGATGTTGTCGTCGAGGCTTTTATGTGAAGACATTGTCCAAGCATTGGATGGGAAGTCTCTTCTGAGGTTGTCTGTTTTGGCACGCTTTTAACTGCAGTTGCTGCGGACAAGAAAGAGAAACGTTGGCGGAAGTTCTTCTCAGATCCTTCACAGTGGTGGGATCACAGGTCAGAGAAGGTAAGTGAATATGACTGCTGCTGTCACAGTTCTCTTGACAAAGCATTGAGGAAGTCAGAGAGCTTTCTTTCTTTTTTGTTATAATAGCTTTGGATGTGCACAACCTTTGATCAATTGCATGTGTGACGATGAGCTGGATTGGATTTCTGGCAAAAGGGGAATAAAAAGTATCCAGATTTCAAACACAAAAAGACACAGGAGGCACTCTGGCTCATTGATCAACAAAACCCTCCATGGGTAGAAGCAGAGGTGGCTGCAATGGCACCGGGGACAGTACAATTGAATGTTTTTTCATGGAATAGAAGACTTTTTAGACATGTCAAGGCTGGGCAATACAAGCAGACAATGGAGCTTTTCCACCAACTACAACAAGAAGGGTTGAGTCCTGACAGGTACACCTTTGTTCCAGTGCTCAATGCATGTGCTAGTTTACAAGCACTTGCGGAGGGCAGGTGCATTCATAAACAGATAATTCAAAGTGGTTTTGAGTCTGATCTCTTTGTGGGAAATAGCCTCATTGACATGTATGCCAAATGTGCGAGCATGGAAGACACTTGGAGAGTGTTCAACAAGATGCCCTCATGTGATGTGGTATCTTGGAATGCCATGATATCGGGACATGTGAAATGTGGGCAAGGGCAGAAGGCATTGCGACTATTTCAACAGATGGTGCAGGAAGGCATGGAGCCAGACCATATCACCTTTGTGGGGGTCCTGAATGCATGTGCGAGTGTAGTTGCACTTGAAGAGGGCAGGTTTGTGCATGAGCAGATCATTCAACGTGGCCTTGAATTCGATGTCTTTGTCAGTAATAGCCTTGTTGACATGTATGCCAAATGTGGGAGCATGGAGGATGCATGGCGAGTGTTCAACAAGATGCCCTTACATGATGTGGTCACTTGGAATGCCCTGATATTCGGACATGTGAAATGTGGGCAAGGGTACAAGGCCTTGGAGCTCTTTCAACAAATGCAACAGGAAGGTGTGCAGCCAAACACTATCACTTTTGTGGGGTTCCTGAATGCATGTGCCAGTGAAGCAGCACTTGAAGAGGGGAGATGTACTCATCAACAGATCATTTCAAGCAGGTTTGAGTCTGATCTGTTTGTGGTCAACAGCCTCATTGACATGTATGTGAAATGTGGGAGCATGGAGGAAGCATGGACAGTGTTCAACAAGATCCCCTGCTGTGATGTGGTCTCCTGGAACATCATGATATCAGGACATGTTAAATGTGGGCAAGGGCACAAGGCATTGGCACTATTTCGACAAATGCAACTGGAAGGCATGAAGCCCAACTCTGCAACTTTTGCAGGGGTCGTAAATGCATGTGCCAGTATAGTGGCACTTGAAGAGGGTAGGCATGCTCATCAACAAATCATTCAAAGTGGTTGTGAGTCCGATGTCAATGTGCAAAACAGCCTCATTGACATGTATGCAAAATGCGGGAGCATGGAGGATGCTTGGAGAGTGTTCAACAAGATGGCCTCACATGATGTGGTTTCTTGGAATATCATGATACTGGGGCATTTGAAATGTGGGCAACGCCAGAAAGCATTGCAACTATTCAAACAGATGCAACAGGAAGGCATGAAGCCAGCCCCAAATACTTTTGTAGGGGTGCTGAATGCATGTGCCAGTGAAGTGGCACTTGAAGAAGGCAGGCATGCTCACGAGCAGATCATTCAAAGTGGTTTTGAGTCAGATGTCTTTGTTGGCAGTAGCCTCATTAACATGTACACCAAATGTGGGAGCATGGAAGATGCTTTGCGGGTCTTCAAGAAGATGCCCTCTCATGATGTGGTATCTTGGAATGCTTTAATATTTGGACATGTGAAATATGGGCAAGGCCGAAAATCATTGGAACTTTTCCAACAAATGCAACTGGCAGGTGTGGAGCTGGATCCTGTCACTTTTGTGGGGGTCCTGAATGCATGTGCCAGTGTAGTTACACTTGAAGAGGGCAGGCATGCTCATGAGCAGATCATTCAAAGTGGTTGTGAGTCCAATGTCTTTGTGGGGAGTAGCCTTGTCAACATGTATGCTAAATGTGGGAGCTTGGAAGATGCCCAGAGAGTGTTCAACAGGATGCCTGTACGCGATGTGGTCTGTTGCAATGCCATGATATATGGACATGTGAAATGTGGGCAAGGTCAGAAGGCATTGGAAGTTTTTCAACTAATGCAACAGGAAGGTTTGGAGCCAGACCCTGCCACTTTCATAGGGGTTCTGAATGCATGCACCAGTGTATTGGCACTTGACGAGGGTAGGCTTACTCATGAACAGGTCATTTGCAGTGGTTATGAGTCTGATGTTTCTGTGAGCAGTCGCCTTGTGGAAATGTATGCCAAATGTGGAAGCATGGAGGATGCTTGGAGAGTGTTCAACATGATGCCCTCACATGATGTGGTGTCCTGGACAGCCATGATTCAAGGACATGTAAAATGTGGGCACGGGCAAAAGGCATTGGAACTATATCAACAAATGCAAAGGGAAGGTGTGGAGGCAGACCTTCACACTTTTGTTGCTGCTTTGAATGCTTGTGCCAGTGTAGCTGCTCTTGAAGAAGGCAGGGACATTGAGGAAAGGATCATCCAATGTGGTTGTGAGTGTAATGTCTTTGTGGCCAGTAGCCTCATTGACATGTATGCCAAATGTGGGAGCATGGAGGATGCTTGGAGAGTATTCAACAAGAGGCCCTCACATGATTTGGTCTCTTTCAATGCCATGATTCTGGGACTTGTGCAATGTGCGCAAGGGGAGAAGGTGTTGGAACTATTTCAAGAAATGCAACAGGAAGGGGTGGAACCAGATGCCATCACTTTTATAGGTGCTTTGAATGCTTGTGCCAGTGTAGCAGCACTTGATGGAGGCAGGCACATTGAGGAACAGGTCATTCTATATGGGTTGAAATCTAATGTCTTTGTGGGCAGTAGTCTTGTTGACATGTATGCCAAATCCGGGAGTGTTGATGATGCTTGGAGAGTCTTCAACAAGATGCCCACACATGATGTGGTTCCTTCAAATGCCATGCTTGGAGGATTTGCCATGCATGCGCATGGTCAGGAAGCTCTGGCACATTTTGAATGGATGTGTGAAGAAGGTGTAGATATCAATGATGCCACTTTTGTTTGTCTTCTTTCCACATGTAACCATGCAAGTCTAGTTTACGAAGGCCTGAGTTACTTTGATTCCATGGGTTCAGTTTACAGTATTTCTACAACAGTGGAACACTACGCCTGTATTGTTGATCTTCTAGGCCGCTCAGGCCATCTGCAGGAAGCATTGGATCTGATCCAGACAATGCCCTTCCAACCAAATGCAGCTGTTTGGATGGCCTTGCTCAGTTCCTGCAGAATTCACAGTGATGTGGGCATGGGAGAACACATTGCAAAACAAGCTCTTGAAGCGGACCCTGGAAATGCTGCAGGCTATGTGCTGCTATCAAATATCTATGCAGCTGCTGGCAAGTGGGATCTCAGGGCAAACATACAACAACAGAGGAAGGAGAGGGGCATAAAAAAAAACCTAGGTCGCACTTGGATTGAAGTGAATAACAAGGTGCATACATTTGTGGTAGATGATCAAGACCATCCTTGCATGCTTGAAATCCATGCAGAACTTGAGAGATTGTCGGAGCACATGACCCATGAAGGGTATGTGCCAGAAACAGAAATTGTTCTGCATGATGTAGAGCAAGAAGAGGACATGCTCCGTTTGTGTCATCATAGCGAGAAACTGGCCATTGCATTTGGGCTCATCAGCACACCTCCTGGAACCCCACTTCGCATCACAAAGAATCTGCGGGTATGTGGTGACTGCCACACTGCCAGCAAGTTCATTTCAAAGATAGTTGGGAGAGCAATACTAATGAGGGACACAAATCGATTTCATCACTTTGAGGATGGTATTTGTTCATGCAGAGATTCTTGGTGATGCTGGCTGTTATGCTCTCATCGATTTGTGTTCTTTTCTCCATGGCCTCTACAATTTCAGTTCATTTGCTTGTTCTTGATTGTTGGACCTGTTGCTATTCCATTGTGATATCCAGAAACATCTAAACATGCTCCCGATAAAGAAACACCACTTTTGCTAAGAATTCAATGCTTTCTGCTTGCAAAGTGGCTTAGATTCTCCTGAGTTGTGCTTGCAGAGAGAAAGTGATGCAAATGGATACTTGTGTTTTTTACCTGCTCATCTTCTGACTCATTAAGGCTTTTTGCTTCTTGACTATTGTTGGCAACTGAGTAGAAGAATTTTGCATCTCTGAATTCTCCCATGCACATCCCCCCTTCTTCTATCATCCAAGCTCCAATTTCTCTTTGTACATGTGTCAACAGTGAACCATTTCTTTTGAAAGGATGATGCTTATTTTTTCTTGTGTGATCTTTCTTGTGAAGATCATCAAGTGACAAACAGAACATGGCTGCAAAGCAACTATCAAATATCCCAAACCTTCTCTACAATTGAAACATTTCTCAAGTTTGTCTGTTTGCATGAAGGTGATTTTGCTTCAAGACCTCTCTTTATCATCCTTCTCCGTAACAATTTTGTCCCATGTATCATCACCAAGCCTGTGCATGCAGAAAATATAAAGAGAGAAAACATGTAGCAATTTTGTCATCATGTGTCATATCATCACCATGTAGGTTGCAAAAAGAAAGTGTAAAGAGAGAAACAAGAGAGAACAAGAGAGTCAAAGGAAGGGAAAAACACAAAAAAATTTGGTAATATATTTCTGCAATGGAAGGTGGAGAAGAAAAGCTACAAATACCAAGCAATCTTTTCTTTCTGTAAGGTTTTTACTGTTTACACACACACAAGCTGTGAAGAAGAAGAAGAAGAAGAAGATGATGATAAGGAGGAGAAGAAGAAGATGATGATGATGAGGAGAAGAAGAAGATGATGAGGAGCAGAAGAAGAAGAAGAAGAAGAAGAAGAAAACCCAATTGTGTATACAAGCTCTGAAGAGGAGGAGGAGGAGGAGGAGACAATACAAACTGTGAAGAAGAGGAAGAAAAGAAGAACAAGAAGAAGAAGGTGTTGAGCTCATGCCAGGGTTGTTGTTCCTTCTTTTTCTTTTCTCTGTTTTCTTTTGCATTTTTCTTTTCAGTTTTTTTTTCTTTTTTCCATTTCCATTATGGTTTTTTTTTTCTTCTTTTTTTCTTTATCATTAGAAGTTGGAGGATGTGGTCATCCTCTTTTTCTTTTTTTTTATTTTCACAAAAAAAAAATTCCCCTTTTTTTATTGTTATTTTTCTTCTTTTCTCTTTTCCAAAGAAGGATGTGATCACCTTGCCTGTGGTGATGGATGGATGAAATAAATCTAAAGGAAAAAAGTGAAAATGAAATAAAAAGAATTTGTATTTAAATGTTAAGAAAAATGATTAAGAAAAGAATTAAGAAGGTTAATTGAGGGATTTGAAAAAAAATAAAAAAATTGAAGCTAAAAGAACTTTTACTTTAAAATTTAAAATGAAAGAGGGTCATTATTATTGTTTTCACTAGAATTTCCCCCTTTTTTTTTAATTGTTAATTTTCTTCAATTTTCTCTTTTTCAAGCAGGATGTGATCATCACCTTGGCTATGGTGATGGATGGATGAGATCTAAAGGAAAAAAGCAAAACTGAAAAAAAAAAAAAAAAAAAAAAAAAAAAAAAAAAAAAAAAAAAGACTTTTTATTTAAATATTAGAAAAGGATTAAGAAAAGGATTAAGAAGTTAATTTAGGATTAAGAAGTTACTTTGGGATTAAGAAGTTAATTTAGGATTAAGAAGTTAATCTGGGATTAAGAAGTTAATTTTGGATTAAAAAGTTACTTTGGGATTAAGAAGTTAATTTTGGATTAAAAAGTTACTTTGGGATTAAGAAGTTAATTTAGGATTAAGAAGCTACTTTGGGATTAAGAAGTTAATTTAGGATTAAGAAGTTACTCTGGGATTAAGAAGTTAATTTAGGATTAATAATAATTTAATTGAAGTTTAAAAGAAGTTTAGTTAAGAATTGAATGAAAGGGGATCAGTTTTATTTTTCAAAATTTAGGTTATTTCCTGGAAAAAAAAAGGGGGGGGGGGGGGGCGCTGAAAATAGGATTTTCTCTTTTCAAGCTTCGCCGGCGCAGCGAGCGTACGCAAGCGATTTGTGCCGTGGTCTTCAGCGGAAACGAGGGCGTGCGCGTTCATGTGCGCAGTACGCCTTCATGTGCGCGATACGAGAGAGAGAGGAGCAAACAAGACTTTGACGGCTTTTTCTTCTTCTTCTGCTTCTGATCTTTCTTTGAAGGAGATTTCCGTGTTGTTAGTAGTCGGGTGGTGATGGATAGCTGATGTTTGGAGCTTCTTTGGAGGAGAGAACCTTCACCTGTACAAAAAGAACAAGGAGATGGCTGCCGTGACAACAAATGAGTAGCAGGTACACAAGAGGAGGTGAAGCAGATTAGAATGGAGTGAGAGAAAAACTGGAGTCTGTCTGTCTGTCTGTCTGTCGGTTCTGTTCTGTTCTGTTCTGTTCTGTCTGCGACTGTATGCATGCGTACAAGAGATAGTCGGTTGTGGGAGGGAGGAGGGGAAGGGAGGAGGATAGATGATGGTGAGGGAAGATGATGCTCATGTATCGGAGTGGGAGAACGGATTGCCAACCGACGAGGAGCTCACGCCACTCTCTCATTCTCTCATCTCCCCTGCGCTTGCCTCTGCCTTTAGCATCAAGCATGAACCTGCCAAGACGGCCGTGGATGTCCAACGCGGATCTCGAGCCACTCTCCTCAACCTCAGGAACCACAAGGCACCAATCACTTCCTTTGATTCCTTCCCTTCCTTCCAAGGGCATGAGAATAGAGGTATTGTTTGAAGCACACACACACACACCTCTCTAGCTCTCCTCTCCCATTCCCAGAAAAGCCCGAGCTCATGTTTCAGGATCTAGCTCATCTCTCCCACTCTGTCTCTGTCTCTCTCTCTGTGTCTCTGTGTTCCAGAAACACCATCCCTAGCTTCTTGCTTCTTCTATGTTCTTCACTTTGTTGTCTTTTTTTTTTTTTCCTGTGCTTCTGTCATCCAGTGTCCTTTGACCTATTGCTTGAAATGAGAGCTTTGAAGTGGGGAAGGGTCGGTAATTGTGTGTGGTGGGGCCGTGAAAGAACAAACATCTTATCTGCTGCATTGGTTTAGGTTCCAAGTTTGATGTGTTGTTCTCCCTGCACATGTACAGGATGGATCTAAGTGCTCTTTTCATGTTCGAATGGAATGGACAATGATCCTGAAACATTGCTGCAATCATTTGTCACCACCCAGCTCTTTGGCAGCTGTTGTGGAACAGGGGTGTTGCAGACATAATAGACAAATTGCATCATGAGCTTTTTTTACCTGTGCACAAATGATATCATTGTGAGAGAGACAAAGATGGTTGTGCTAACAGAACAGTCCAATGACTGCGGAGTACTACAGATGGCAATGCACATTGGTTTTACCTGACTGTTTAGTGCTTTATTTTGTCAACTCTCTGATCTTTGCATGGCTATGCAATGCAGGAAGAGAACTCTGATTCAGTGTTTTTTGCAGGTGGACACAGTTATGTGGGTGATGCTCGGGTGGGAGATGGCGGTGGCAGAAGCGGCAGGCCTGTTGGTGGAAATGGGGGTATTAGAAGTGGTGATGAGGCAGAAAGAGTAATAGGAGGAGGTGCAAACCAGCAAGGTCCATCATCTCATCCCTCAGGACCTTACCCAGTAGCAGGAGCTGGGCTTGCTGCTCCAGGGAACTATATAGGGGGGAGTGATGAGACCAGCTTCAACCCAGGGGATGAACGATTGGATCAAGGTTCTCTTCCCTACATGATGTCATATGCAGGGGGTTCACCATATGAGAGACGGCCTGAAAACTCATATGGTGCCATGGGTGATGACAGTAACAAGGGCGGAGGCTCATCCAAGAATGTTCACAAGAGAGGGGATTCTGAATCAGAGGATGATGATTCTGCAGGGGGCCCAGAGAATAGTGGTGAAGAGCCTAATGCCCGAACACTGAAAAGGCCACGGCTAGTGTGGACTCCACAGCTGCACAAGCGCTTTGTGGATGCAGTGGGACACCTAGGCATCAAGAATGCAGTGCCAAAAACCATCATGCAGCTTATGAATGTAGAGGGTTTGACAAGGGAGAATGTTGCCTCTCATTTGCAGAAGTATAGATTGTATTTGAAGCGGATGCAGGGACTTTCATCTGAAGGTCCTTCAGCATCTGACCATCTGTTTGCTTCTACTCCAATACCCCCCAATCTCAGTGGCCCGCATTACATGCCTAACCACAGGGATGATGTAGGCCCTTCACCATTTGCATCACCAACTGTTCCCATTCCTTACACAGCAATAGCACCATATCCAATGGGCCCAGGTCATTATGGCGGGTATGAGCAATATCCTTACAGTGCTGTTGGAAGGGGTTTGCCACAGCAGTCTCCTCAAGGTGACCACAGAGAGCACATGATGGACAACAGAAATCATCAGAATCACAGCCATAACTACAATCACAACCACAATCAACCAAGTTCACCCCCTCAGCGTATTCTCACTTTGTTCCCAACAAGCTCTCACTGATTTCAGTAACACTCTCTCTCTTTAAGTGGACAGTTGCAGCAACATATCAAAAGTGGTCACTGGCTTCCAACCTAGATCGTGTACGAGTTAGGGTTCTGTGAAGAACCCTTAAATGCATGGTGGTGTCCCATTTTGACAGGACTATCTGGAAGTTGATTTCTCATGTAACAAAAAACCCTTGCCCTGGATGCAGTATCTTCATGACTGAGGAAGACTGCGTATTTTACAACGTGATGGAAATAGCAAGGGGCAATGGGCGCTCCAACCTCAAGAAATCTAGTGTACAGGCAAGCAAGACAATTTGATGGCTGTGTGGACATTTGAGCCATTAACTGGATTTGAACTGAGCTAGGATGTCATGTCAGTAGAGGGCACTGTGGAAATTAGAGTAGTTAAATAAAAATTCAACTCAATTTTTCTTAAGCTGGAATTTGAAAGCATCGTTCTGCTACCTTAGTCTAAACTGTGGTGAAGTTCACATCGAGGAGTGTAAGTAGTGATTTTGGTCTATCAAGTCCAAAATTATGAGACGCTCAAAGGCTGTATTGCTAAAATTTGCTTACTCAAAGAGTGTGCTATGTGTGCTTGTCAATTTTGCCGCCAATGATAAACTAGATTTTTTATAATTGCTATTGCATAGTTGCATTTGCTAGTGTTATTTTGTTCCCTGCTAAGTGTCTTGCAAACCTGTTGTACCATTTATCAATGTTCATAATATATATAAAGGCATTTGCAATAATTCATGTCCTTTCTGATTCCTTCCTTTGGTGTCTTTCCAAGATGTTTCATCTCGTCCCATATTATCTTTCATCCTGGTGTTATGCCATGTATTCTCAGAGTGCAATGGAGTTTCTGTTTCATGCAACCAGTTGGGTGAGGTAAACATCCTACTTCATCTCTTTGGAACTTAGGAATGATCTGCAAATTCAGTAGTTTTGCTGGCATCTTTGACACTAAATTCCTAGTAAAAGTGTTGTGATTTCACTAGTTTTGTTGGCATCTTTGACACTAGATTCCTCTGAAAGTGTTGCGATTTCAGTGGTTTTGCTGGCATCTTTGACACTAAACTTCTATGAAAGTGTTGCAAATTCGGTAGGTTTGCTGGCATGTTAAATTCATTTGCCCTCTTCTTCAGCATACAGTACAGTGAAGTTTTACTCCAAGATAGATGCCCTCCTTCCATTTTACTGACTCCCATTGCTAAGAAATTGTTTCCATCTCTTGCAGATTGGCAGGTCAAGTGGGTAACAAAGGCAAAGCAAAAAATATGGCATTCTTGGTAAATTCCAAATTTCTTGTTCTCTTCTTCTTTCTTTTTAAAACAAGCAATTGGCAACCCAATTTTACTTGTCTTTTTCAAACCCACTCATTGACAAGATTTAGAGCTGCTTTTACTTTTTTCTTTGCCATTAATAGACTAAAAATATCCAGACCATATCTTGACTAAATTCATGCAGGAAAGGACAAACTTTTTCCTATTTCCAAGCTACAAATATCCAGACTGTATCTTCTGGACAACTTAAAATCCATGTGGGAGAGATGAGGACTTGTCCTCCTTGAGGTTCTTCTGATCAAGGAGGAAAAAGACAAAAAAAAGTCACACTCAAAGATCTGATGATCGCTGCCCTTGACTAAAGTGCCTGTCCTTCATCACTTCCTTGACTAAAGTGCCTCTCCTTCCTTCTTTTCAAACCCAACCCTTTTGATTTCAGGGAAGATTTGTTGATGGGACCCATTCTTTGGATTCTTTGAGAGGCTGATGGATCATTGATGAACTGAGTTACATGGGACCCATTCTTTGATTCTCGGAGGGGATGATGGATCATTGGAGTAGTAGAGTTATACATGGGACCCATTCATTGATTCTCAGAGGGGATGATGTACCATCAGAATAGAGTTTCACATGGGAATATTCTTCCATTCTTGGAGGGGATGGTGGGTCATTGATGAACTGAGCATTAATTGGCTGCCTGCTTATGCAGATATCACTCCCAGTATCCTCAGGCCAAAAGGCCCACAAAATTGTGTGCAGAATAGGTGGAATAGAATGACCTATTTCAACAACCAGCTTTTTGTATTAGGGATTGATTCCTTTGTTTGATTGCTTTGTCGTGTCAGTTTATACATGAAGAAGAACAATGGCACCGAAGTTTTTGCCAATTAAGTTGTATGAGGTAAGTATTTCTCTTTTGCCCTTATAGCTATGATCTCAAAAGCTTATTTTGATGAACAATTAGAAGTTGCTTTATTCTTAGTTTTTAAATTTATTCTGAAGAAAAATAAATGAAGAAATTGATGGTGGCTAAAGGATATTCCCCAAAAATGAGTTCTTTGAGTTTTAGTGTCTAAGAATCACACTTATTGGATCAAATCATTTGTGCATTGTAGATTTGTGTGGGAAAGGGGGGACATTAGTCTAGATACAGGTTTGCCAAATGGTTGGGATCTCAAGGATCAAAGGTTGGGATAAGTCATGACAAAAAATGGTATGTTGTTGGGAACTTGGGGGTTCAAGATTTTACATAAATGGATGGCTACATAAACTATAAAACATTGAAATATTGTATTTATTATAAATCTTATTATTATTTGAAACATTGTTATATTTTCACAATCATTAATATTGTATAAATATCTATTCCCAATCGTTAACATTTAGTTGACTTTGATTGTAATTATTTGTACAATCTTACAAGGCATCTTATGTTGTATAATTAAAAATGACAAAATAGTCCAAATAGATTTTCACAACAGAAACATCGTTTGCTTTCTACCACCCTTTATTATCATACTCAAAATCAATGTTTTTTCTTTTGGCAAATTTTTGCAACCTAGCAACACAAAAAAAAGGGTTGGTGAATCCAACTTAGGGATTTTTGAGATTTTTTAAAAACAATTTGCCATATCTTGACAAAAAAAGTTTAAAAGTCACTAGATTTACAAATGTGTTCTTGTAGGTTGTCAGAACTAGGTAGGATTCCCAAAAAGATCTATTAGTCCACTAGGACAATTGCCATTTACTATTAATTAATGTTGAGGATTCCAACCAATGCACCTAATTAAGGAATTTGAAAAAAAAACAAATCAAAAACGTTTAGTGAATTCAATTGTTGGCATCATGCATTCAAATAGCCAATCTTCAAACATTTTTATATAATATTGAAAATCACATTTTGGTTTATTGTTAGGTGTTTAATCCAAAATATTAGGTTTTTTAGTTGCTATTTGTTGTTAGAATTTAATTTGATGTGAATGGGGTTTTAATTTTTGTAATTATTGGGGGTTTATGCTTTATTTTGTGCATGTTTTAATGTGTGTGATTCTATTTATTTGGATAGTGTTGGGCATTACTATAACAATGTATATATCTTTCAAATCATTTGTAACATCATTGTGATGAGAATGAACGATAATTGTTTTTTTACGAGTGCAACTAAATTTCAATCATCTCTATCCAACAAATGATTACTTCTTTTTAAGGAACACAATCAAATTGTGGTCACCCTTGTCCAAGGAATGATTACCCATGTTCAAGGAGTAACCATTTATGTTTAAGAAATAATCCTTAGACTCAACACAATGTCTTGCTCGCATCACTTGAAATCTTTGTCTAAGATGCCATATCAAAAATTCAATTGTTTAAGCTTTTGTGATTCCTTGAATCTTATTGATCAATTGTCACATTTGAGCATATGCTTCTTACAAGTTTTCACGAGTCTATCATGAAATGTTTGTAAAGTGTGAAGTTTTTCGGTCTTGACTCCTTAATGGTTGGTTTATAATTCTTTTAAAAGCTATGTGAAAAGGTTGAAAGCAAACAAAACCCCTTATCCACTAATGGAAAGAATGTTAGGAATGACAATTAACATGGAAGGACATGTGGTTCTAGCTAAGGAATGCCTACTTGATGTAACTACACTAGTAGATGAATAAGTTCATCCTTGTGTAATAAAAAAGTAGTTGGGTGACCAATAATGGCACCAATCCTCAATTTCAACTTCATAAACTTTATAAAAGTCATTGTAATCATCCATAGTTAGCCCTTTTAAATGTTATAATAAACCTTTCCAATTTAAGAAAAGAATAAACAATTAGGGGTTTTATAATTGTTGCATATCACACCATGTGTTGAATTCTCAAATATTGGTAGAATCCCTTGGAAGCATTATACGCATCTTTTATTTCCCATAATAGTGCAGAAATTAGGTGTGAAAATAAATTTGTTTTTAAATATGAAAAATCTCCCTTAGATGATGTCATAGGTGGCATGGGTGGTTTGAATTTCATTCCCACCTAATAAATCTATTGATGAACTTGCTCTCTATATTTGAACTAGGTGTTATCTCCATGGTGAACCCTAACCCTAACTTGGATGTTTAGACTTTAACTCTAAATATCCACACCCTAAAACCAATAAAACCAAAGGTTGTTGCACCTATGGGTTGATGTTAAACCTAACAAGATGTTGAACATGTTGCAATTTAACCCATAAATTAAAATGTCCCGATCATAAACGTATAAATGTTGCACATGTATGTTTAAGGCACATGCATTCACCAACACATTCCATAAAACTAAATGTATTTGGGGTTGCACAATTGTGGAAACAACAATTATGATCTATTGATCATCAATTTGATCTTGCCATCACAATGTTTTTTTGGTCATTATTCCAATTTTACAACAATGACAATAAACAACACCACATAAATTACAACCTACCCTCCATTAAACCTTAATATTTGTTTGTTGACAATTTAGGTGTCAAACAAAAACATATTTTGTAATCAAGATTGGGTGTGATTTTTTTCATGTTTGGCCATTAACCACACCAACCACAACCTTTGGGTTCATTACAACAATTAGTACATTTGGGAAAACACATAGCCTTTCACCCATGATTTCTTATTAAATAGTATGCATAGGTTTTCAAAAGGTCACCACACAAACACATGTTTGTTTTTTAATGTTGGCCAAAAACACAATTCAAGAAACCCCTTTACCCATTGAAAAGAACTAACAACCCAATCAATGTATAAACAAAAAAAGATGTACAATCCCAACAAGACAAAGCGGGGTAATTATTCATGCAACACAACCTCCATTTGTTGTAATTTTTGTTCAGAAATTACAATGAGAATTCAAATACCATAGGACCTTTACCATTTCAACCTAAATTAAATTAAATTTTTTTTTTTCAAACTTTTGAAATTGTATTTATTATTTGTGCTAAAATTTTAATAAAATCAAAAGTTCAATAATCAAGTTTTGAATCACAAACCTTCCATAATAGTGACTTAAAAATGAAGTAGTCTAAACACATTAAATTGGTCCACATTATTGAAAAGACCTTGTTTATTATTTTGTAGAATTGTTACCTACCAAAAAAAAAATCAGAATTAAAAAACCAAGTGCCGAAATTAAGATTTCAAATTTAATTAATTATTTCAATTTTTGCCAAAATGGTAAAAGTATTAAAATTTGTCGATGGTGCGACACTTCACCAACACCAACTCAATACAAGTTTACAAACCAAACATTTGTGAAATTCAATATCATATTATTATTTATAACATTGCTACTGAAATATTGTTAATTCCCTCAACAACTTGAATTACATCAACACCAAATCAACATCCTATTAAAAAATTCCATTTGCAATATTCAATCATTATATAGTTATATGTTAAACCCATTTACAAATTCATAAAATATAACATCATATGTATATGTTCAATAATGCATTAGAAATTTTCCAAAATAATTGCGAAATTATGAACAATTATGAAATTTAAAAAATCATATACATTTAAGAAAATACCCCAAAAAAACATCCATACACAAAAAAATACAAAACATAACCTCAAAATTGATGTCAAAATTTTATCATTTTGGTTTTTTCTTATGCATGTTAAACATGTAGTTAGAAAATGATTACTTCATTAGTAACGGGCAAACTGAGTTGATTATAGGATTATATTACATGTTTCATATTCATTTTGAACAAATTTGGCCAAGTAAAATGATAAGAGATCCACATCATATTTGAAGATGATAGTCTAATTTCTAGACAACCTTTCAAATTTAGTGAAATGGAAAGGGCCTTGCTTTAAACTTGAATAATATAATTGTTGGATGTTGGGTTAGTAGAATTGTACATGGGATAATATGATTTAATAATAGTAATACCAACCAAGAAATATTTTTTTTGGCAATTGAATTTATCATCATATGCGTGGAGACTAACATTTGTTGAAAAAATAAATGCACTTGAACAAGTATGTCATGTCTTTATCAAAAGAAATTTTTAGTGCCCTTGGGGAAGTCAAGGTGTTTAACATTTTGGATTTGTGTTTTGGCTACCATTAGTTGCCATTGAAAGAAGGTGACAAAACAACATTCTAGGGGATTGATCCTAATGGGAAATATTATTCGTATCAATGATAGTTTTTGCCATTTGATTTGAAAATCGCCCTTGCAAAAATTTGAAAAGTCATGGATAAGGTTTTGGTTATCTTCACAAAATATTACATTAACAATATTATTGTCTTTAATTTGATTATAAGGGTTCACATACATCATTTGTAAGAAGTGTTTGATTTGATTTAATGAACATAACCTAACATACATCTTGGCAAGTGCCAATTCCTTCAAACTCAAATGGAATATTTAAGGTGACATGATTTATCTTAGTGCATTAGGGGTTTAAAATGCCAAGGTTAAAGCCATCTCATAGGTGCCCCAACCATTAAATGTTAGTTGATTGTAAACCTTATTGGGCTTGTGTAATTATTATTAAAATCATATTAAGAAATTTAATAACATTGCTAAACTTTTAACCCAATTAAGAAATATTAGCTTGGAATACATTTAGGGTGAGGCATAGGAACATGGCGCCTTTTAAATGTTGAAAACCTAGTTCACTTACCTCTCATTTTGTGATAATTCATATAAGGAAAGTCGTCTTAACTACACACTGACTAAGGTATTTTAAAATTAGGGGTCATGTTTATTCAACTTAATGATGATGGTAATTTTTTTGTGGTGGCATATGTTAATTGATCCAACAATAAAACAAACACAAAATATGAAGGGGTGTGTTTTTGTAACAACTATTCGAAAAATGGTAGGGTACAAACTAGAAAATGTAGTGGAGTGCAAGTGAACATGCAACATTGGACCTAAGAATGATAAATTGTAAATTTTGTATAGAACTGAAATTTGTTAATTTTATATTGTGATGCACGAAGAGAGCACAAGAGGGAATTAAGAAGAGGATTAGTGCAAAGAAAGGATAGATTATGAAAAAATGGAAAATAGGAAAGAGAAAGATAAGAAAGCTCATCAAGACAAGTGTTAGACCTTCTTATGCTATAGTCGGGTGTAAAAACTATCGAGATGTAAAGTTGTTTTGTATGAGGCTTAAGTGCTTTTGATGTGATTATATTTGTATTTGGTCGAAGATGTGGTTAGTGATAGTAAAGAGAGGAATCAACATTAAGTTAGTTTGCTAGGAAGAAAATATATAAAAGGTCACATAAGTGGATTATGTTTTCTTTCAAGGACCTTTCTATTTGGGGAAACCAATCCACTAAAAGGCTAAATTAGGAGGGTTTTCTTTTGAAGTGTTTTTTTTTTAAATCTTCTTTGTGACATAGGTGGACTATGGGAACCAAGCAATTGGGGAAATCGTTGAAAGTTGTAATAGCCTTGTTGTTTGGGTGATTTCATTATACAAATGTTATATTTATGGTAGCCCATTTATGTTGATTACAAATCATTGGCCTTTGAAATTTGATATAACTAAATAATTTTATAGGAAAGTTAATTAAGTGGGCATTTCATATCTTGCATGAGTATGATTTTGACATTG
>Ga0209208_10005401_pt1 | contig 17817 bp, 16 predicted proteins | sample S1TSphfallax_3_FD_187694 | JGI IMG/M metagenome (GOLD analysis project Ga0209208, IMG submission 187694) | Host-associated microbial communities from peat moss isolated from Minnesota, USA - S1T2_Fd - Sphagnum fallax MG (SPAdes) (version 2) | ecosystem: Host-associated > Plants > Peat moss >... | reverse complement strand
ATTTCCATTTGGTGTTTGGGTGTCTTTGTTGTGCAGATTTCCATTTGGTGTTTGGGTGTCTTTGTTGTGCAGATTTCCATTTGGTGTTTGGGTGTCTTTCTTGTGCAGATTTCCATTTGGTGTTTGAGTGTTTGGGTGTCTTTGTTGTGCAGATTTCCATTTTGTGTTTGAGTGTCTTTCTTGTGCAGATTTCCATTTGGTGTTTGGGTGTCTTTGTTGTGCAGATTTCCATTTGGTGTTTGGGTGTCTTTGTTATGCAGATTTCCATTTGGTGTTTGGGTGGCTTTGTTGTGCAGATTTCCATTTGGTGTTTGGGTGGCTTTATTGTGCAGATTTCCATTTGGTGTTTGGGTGTCTTTCTTGTGCAGATTTCCATTTGGTGTCTTTAATGAAATAGTCCACGGGGTTTTCCAGAATTATTGATTCAACCCTAGTGTGATTGTGTGTTTCAGTAAGAGACGGTCTTTTGCTTGATCCCCTAGTCAGTTGTAATTGTACTAGAGCTGTGGATAATTCGTCTTCAGTACTTTCTTAATTTCAAATGCGCAAGATTTCTTGTTGGGGCAAATTCATGCAGCAGCAACAGTAGCAGGAGGCTGGATCGATGGATGGAGGGAATGGATCCAGAGGCCTGCTGTGGGATTTTGTTGTGAATTGTTGAGAAGAGTAATTGATGTCCATGGGTCCATGATTGATTGATTGATTGTCCAGAGCTGCGCAAGTCTGATCAGTGATTTTTTCAAGAGCATCTGGCCAAGAGACTACTCTACTTGCTCAAACTTTTGTCTGGAAGATCAGCAGCAGCAGCAGCTTGAGCTAGCCTGAGCTGGTGGGAAGGAAGAATATTCAAGTGTGTGAAATTCTCACAAGATGCCGGGTCGCTGCTTCTCGTGGACAAAATCCTTGTCGTTCAAAGCGCTTTCCAGCAACTCAAAATCTTCAGATTCGGCAAACATATGTCGGGATGATTCGCAGTCTGGTTCTTTTTCCTCTATCGCATTGAAAGGCGGCGACAGCTCCTCGTCGACCAAGAGATCAAGGACTAGCTCTTGTGGGTGCACCGCGTCCATGGTCAGTCGCTGCTCGCCACCCATGATACCCAACCTTCGGGACGTGATCATCCATGGCAGCTCAAAGCTGCTGCTCCTACAGTCAAGTAAGGCGCAATCAGCAGCTTCGACTGCCTCTTCGTCTAGCAGCCCCAGGAAGAGCGACAGCTACATTCATCAAAGCCAGACCGGCGAGTACTACTACAGAGCTCCTCTGAAATCTAAGCACGCCGCCGGAAACAACAACAACAACCACCACAAGCTGCAGCTGCATCAGCTCGTCGAGGGCGCCGGGAGTAGCAAAGGATTGAGAAGCGGCAACAACATGTGCCTTGTGAGAGGATGTTGTGAATGCAGCATGCAGGCCAGCTGCAGCCAGATCTCGCCGGAATTAGACGCGAATCAAAGTTTTCCCACGATCCGCGGATCTGCGACATCTTTGATCCATAGCGTCGGAGCTCTGCATGGCTCTACATCTCCCAAATGTGTGTGCACCAAATGTGGAGAAGCTTTCCACAAACCTGAAGCACTTGAACTTCATCAAATCTCACGCCATGCTGGTGAGTCTGCAGATCTCTGCAACCTGCCCATGAGCTTCGTGACCCACAAGAGATCATCGCGGATCCAGGTTGCTGCAGCTAGCTAGCTAGCTAGCTCCTCGCGTACTGCATGAAGCTGCTAATCGGAGATTGCCTAGACGTCGACGTTCTAATCTTTGTTTTTTCTTTTCTTCTTTTGCGTTCTCGTTTTGAGTGTATGGTGATGATTGCAGTATCGCAGCTGGGAAGTGGAAACTCTTCGCTCAATGTGGTAGAGATCATCTTCAGGACGAGCTGGCTAACCAAGGAAACGCCGTGTGGGAAGATTGAGCGGATACTGAAGATCGACAACACGCAGAGAGCAATCAGCGAGTTTGAGAAGTACCGCAACAAGGTGAAAGAGAGGCATGCAGCAGGAACTTCTACTACTGGTGATCTTCTGCTGAAAAACAAGACCTCTACGTCTACTACAACGTCACATGATATACTGCATGATGAGCGATGTCTGGCAGATGGGAATGAGCTGCTCCGATTCTTCGCCACTTCGCTCAGCTGCTCTTTAGGAGCTAACAGCAGTTCCTCCAGTCTTTGCAGCATGAAAACCTGCAATGTTTGCAGTGTAATCAGGTGGGGATTTGGCAACAGCAACAAAAAACAAGCAGGAGGAGGATCAGGAAACCACCACCACCACCAGCAGCTGGGGATTTACACCACTGCAACAAGTGGCAAGGCGCACCAGTTGCAGATTTCTCAGCTGGAAGAAAAAGAAAACAGAACACCTGTAGCAGCAAGTCTTAGAAATGGCAAGAAGCATGCCATGCTTGTCTGCAGAGTCATAGCCGGGCGCATCCAAAAGCTTGCAGCTGGTGACAAAATGCCACCTTTCATGTCTCTGCTACCTCTAGGCTACGATTCCGTGGCAACGGATTGTGGACCCACTGCCAATCTGGATGAGGTCACAGTGTTTGATCCTAAAGCTGTGCTCCCATGTTTTGTGGTCATCTACACAATCTGATCACCATCATCACCATCCTCTCTCTCTCTCTCTCTGTCTCTCTCTCTCTCTCTCTTCCTCCCTCCCTCTGCTGGTTTTCACAAGTCTAACCAAACCCTATGTAGGCAGTGGCAGCAGATGCAGCTGCTGCACCAATTTCTTCATACAGCTAGTTTTGCAACAAAACCTAGCTTTTTCTCTGCAATGTAGCATGACTAGGACACATTATGTAGCAACAGCAAGTTTCACCAATTTCTTCATACCAGTTTTGCAGTTCAAAACTTTTCTCTGCAATGTAGCATATGACTAGGGTTTAGGGTTTAGGATTTAGAGTGTGTGGTGTGTGAGGGAGAGAGGGAGAGAGGGAGAGAGAGAGAGAGAGAGAGAGAGAGAGATTTGTAACTTCATGAATTTAGTTGATCTATTTCCTGTTGGGTACTTCACATTGTGTAGATCAATGGGTACCTATCATGAAGAAACTGAATAGTACCAGCTGCTTCTTCTTCTTCTTCTTCTTCTTCTTGCAAATTGCCAAATTATGAATCCAGTCCTGGATCTCTGCATGATGTTCATAGCTGCTGTACTAGTACTATGGTGAGCATTTTGTTGGATGAGTCTTCATGAGAGGATTGTTTTTTTCTGGTTTCGGTTTCATTAGGTACATGATTTGTGTACATTCAAATGTTATAATGAGAGAATATGAGTACAACCTTTCTTCTTCTTCTCCTTCTTCTTGCAAGTGCCATGAATGCAGCTGCCAGACCTCCTCATGATATTGTTCATAGCTTGACTATGGTGTTGATCTTCAGGATTTAAATTGCCAGTGTCAATTTCAGCAAATACATTTCATCAATGTTGTTTGTGTACATTGAAATGTTTAATGAAGAAAGTAAGGAAGGACCCTTCTTTTTTCTTCTTCTTCTTCTTTTTGCAATTGCCATGAATCTAGCCAGTCTCTTGTTTGTTTGTAGCTACTGGGTGTTGTTCTTCATGAATATTTTTCCTTCTCATTTCAGCAGCAGCTACATGATTGTGTGTACATTTGGAAATTGATGATGAGGATAATGGGTACCCAATTTCTTCTTCTTCTTCTTCTTCTTCTTCTTCATCTTCTTGCCATCCCCATGAATGAAGTCAGACAATTGTTTGCAGCCTGGCTGTTCTCATCAACCTAATGAAGCAAAGTAGGCCAGTAACCAAAAAAAAAAACAGCTAAAGAGGTAGGTAGGTAAGTAGGTAGGTAGGTAGGTAGGAAGGTACCTTGACTAATAATACCACTTAAAGCACAGGCAGAAAATTTCAAGCCCAATTTTACACAAAAAAATTTAACACAAAAATTTCTAACACAATATTACACAAAAAAAATTTAATACAATTTTACATGATTTTATTTGCTTACATTGTTTCATAAGGTGTGTAAAACTATATAATTGTATTTTATATTTTTTTGGTAAATTACACTTACATTGTTTTACATGGGGGAGAAATAATTTTACATGTTTTTATACTTATACTTGGAATGTATATATATTTTTATATACACTTACATTTATCTGATTGATGTGTATATGAAAAAAATCATCTATATGCATAACACTAGTACATTCTCTTTTTAAACCCTAATTTTTTTTGCCAAAATAGAGATTCCTTATTTGGGAGAAATTGCATTAATTAGGTATTTTCTTTGGGCATATTTTACTCTAGCTCTTTTTTTTTTGGGTATCCCCAGAATTAGCTCTAAAACCCTAAAATGAGTAAGGAACTTTTTTTTCCTCATTGATATTTGGGATCCAAGATTTTCATGATACAAAAATAACTCACATGTTTGGAGTTTGCTCCAAAATTGAATGCCTCCCAAATAGCCACTTGTGTCAGTGGCTCCCCTCCCCCCAGCCACCCCCAAATAAAGGGACCTTCACTACTAAAAAGTTGAGGAATTCAGTTGAGAACGGCACAAACCCAATTTTAGGGTTTAGGGTTTAGAAGGCCTTTGTCTAAGAAGGCCCCCCTCCCCTTTAATGCTGCCCAAAATTGGCCAATTGGTCCTGCCCCTCCTAAGGTTTGGAGAGGCAAATGGTGCCCCTCTCAAGTCTCAACATAGCAATTTCTAAAAGGGAAAAGTGGGGTCATTCAAGTGGCCAAGTGTTATCCTAAAACCCTAAACCCTAAACAACACATACATGAAGGAGAGAGAATGAATGAGATGTTTCCTCTATTCATGAAGTCCATGGATGGATTGAAAGCTCTTGTCTCTCTTCCCTCAATCCCCCACCAAAATCTCCCTAATCAGCAGTCTTCAAAATTCAAAGAACCAACCCCGAACTGCTGGTTTGGTTCTTTTCCAGTTCTTTCATGAAACCTTCTGCTGGTTCCTTGAGATTTTTCAAAAACCCAAAACCAGAAGAGGTTCTTTGATTCTGAGAATTTTCAAAAAACCCAAAACCAGAAGAGGTTCTTTGATTCTGAGAATTTTTGAAAAACCCAAAACCAGAAGAGGTTCTTTGATTCTGAGATTTTTTGAAAAGCCAAGTCCGGAGGTTATTTTCAAAATCAAAGAACCACCAACACTAGAAATTCCACGACGAATCAAAATGAAATGTTATTAGGTTCTTTGATTAGCTGATTTTGTACTAGAAAATGTGCTGTAGAAGACAGATTCTGCAAGGTAAGCATGCCCTGGGTGAGCCCTTAAGAGCAAGCCTAGGGTGTACACACTTGGCAGAATGCATCATTTACAGCCAACCCCCTCTTTGGGATTGATGGCAGGGAATGCCATTGGAATGCTGGAGACTTGCAAGAGGAATGCTGCAGAATGCACCAGCCACAAGATTGGCAATCTTGACCGATTCTGCAGCAATAAATAAAGAGTCCAAAAAAAACAAGGGCTGAATCCACAAGTCCTGACTTTACAATGAAAATGGTGATATTGTTATGGCAATACCTGCTACTAAAATAAACACACCATTTCAAAGCTTTTGTACACCAACACTCTTTGTAGCATACTCTCAAACCAAACATTAGCAACCCATACAAACCACTACTTACTCAGAGCTCCTCACAGACTCAACATGTCAGATAGCATCAGAGGCAACCCAAGCTCCACAAATGACTTGATCACTTAAGTACTTCATTGAAATTCTCAAATTGGTTGCTTCTGTAAAAAACACAAAAAAATTGGGTAGGAATTATGATCACCTCAGGGCTACAATGAAATCTCACCTGTACATGACCATCTGATTAATCGATGGGAAAGGAAAAGGACTTCTCCTCCTCCTCCTCTTGGCAAGAAGTGCACTAATATATAGGCTTCTACAAACCCAATACAACAATATGTATCACACATGGAAACAAGTGCGGCATTTTATTTGTTCCACAAAACTTGGTGGGTAACTGGACTACAACAGAAAATGGGGGGCTATTGGTTTTTTTCTTCCCCGCACTAGTAGGGAACTCGCCACTTGAATGTGGTTAAATGGCATGTTATTACATTAAAATGTCAAATTATGGTTGACACCAACCACATTAGAAAGGGGATAGGATTTTACAAGGCACAGAAAAATACTAGATCTTCCTGGTTGAATGTCCATGTTGGGATTTCAGAGTCTGGGATTCATTTTACAGTAGAGAGGAGGAGGGAGGAGGAGGAGGAATCCACTCACTCCACTTTTACTCACTCAGAGTATTAATTTCCTCCTGAACAGAGTTGAAGTCCATTTACTTCATCCTGACATGGTCTGATGTGCGTTGTGATCCACTTGGAATGTTGTTGGCTCATCTTCACTTGTGCACACTTGGAAGGCTTGACAAATGGGTAATGCAGACATGGGTCACTAGATTGACCCAAAAAACATGCCGGCCTTGTCTCATGCCTTGCATCAATGGTGAAAAGATTCAGAATGATGGGTTGTAAGCCTCCCAGACCTTGTGCAACATAGCCAAATGTGGACCAGCTCGTGGTTGTCAGCTTGTTACTGAAACTGAGAAGCCAAATCTCGGTCAGTGCTTTCACAGCTTGCTCATAAGACTCATTTTCCACACCTTCATGGCTCATCATGTGAACACTCACAACCGTGCCATCTTCAGTGCCATGCTCCACATATAGGTTTCGCAATTTCTCGTAGTACTGAATGTGCAGTGATGTTACCAGCACTGCTACACTTCGAGTTGTTGTCCAGCTGCTGCTGCTGCTGCCTACACTCATCTCTGCCACAGGTTGGTTTCCCAATGCTAATTGTTGCTCTTTCAGCTGCTGCATCACTGGCAGCGCCGGCTTAGGAAGGACATGATGCTTCAGTGAGCAATTCATAATCAGCTCATGAACTATTGGAACCAATGTGGCATTATCAGCATTCGCATGTCGCCGCACCTGCAACCCAACTTGTATCATTGAGGATGCAAGATATGCTGCCCGGATCCTTTTGATCTGTGCCCATATGTGATTTTGAGGTAGACACAAGAATCGGGTGAGTTGAGTGAAAACTAGAGAGGGATCCAGGAACCATGAAGAGAGCAGGGACCAAAAATCCGGTATCATAAAGAGGCGAGGCATATAGTACTGATTACTCTCCCACCAAATCCAGGTTATGTTCAGCAAACCTTTCTGAGTTGCAGGGCAAAAGAATGTCTGATCTGCCTCAGTTTGCTTGTGCCTGAGGTTGATCCGCACAGAATTCACATTTTGGAAGTTCCAGCGCATTGCATCCTCAAGGGTTGATGCCCCCCAAACCGCATCCGCAAATTGGGGTGGAAGCAACCAGGAGGAATTCTGAAAAGGTTCACATAAGAGTTGAGCTAGATGACCTCTTCTTGCATCTATCACTAAAGCCCGATGTGTTACCATTGCATAGGCAAATGCTGAGACTAGTGACAACAGTCGGTTGCCAAGTCCTTCATAGCCTTCTAGGTACACCACATACTGACATCCCTTTTTCACTTGAACAGAAGTGTCATTGCCATCATCTAATAATAATGCACATTGAGAATGCATCTTGGTGTACTTCTCCAGTGCATGATCTAACAGCACCGACCTTGGAAACTGATGGGCAGAGTCTCTGTACATCTGCTGCTGGCTTCTACTCATACATGCCTTGTCGACTGATGAAGAAGATTCAGCAAGTTGTGCAGGCCTGGTTGTGACTGGCAACTTAGGAATCAGCTTGAGCTCTGTTGATGATGATAAGTGGTTCTTCACTGTGTCATCACCAGTTGATGCCGCAGTAGTTTGTTTGAGAACAGATGGATTCAGGTGGTTTGACAACACACGGTGCAATGGCTGCTCAGTGGGTGATGATGATGACCACGGAACCACCAACAATGTCAACCGTGACACCGCCACCATCATGACAAGTGTGCTCATCACCAATGCCAGCACAAGTCTAGCAGTTTGACCATTTCGAAGACGCTTGAATTTCACCTCCTGGCTCAGTGATCTAGAGATCATGATACTATTCTTGTTGTCATTCTGTGGATCCATTGTTACTACTACCCCTCTTGTCATGCCCAATTCCATGCTGCCTCCAACTGCCTTACCTCTGTAAAAGACACAAGCACAGTAACAACAAATGAAACGTTCAATGCAGCAGCCACCACTGATTAAAATTCTTCCAAGCAACAACAATTGTAGAAAGAAAATTTAATTGCTGCTTGAACCCTTTTGCAGGTATGGCATGAGTCTGGAACTTTTTTAGAAGTCAGAGTCCCTTTCAGCCATGACTTAAGCACAAGATCTAGTCTTCATTTTCACAGACAGATCCAACTGAAAGAAAAGAAAGACATGGGTCCTCTTAGATTGAGAAATTCTACCTGCTGTCTCCTGCAACTTCTTTCAGCCAATTCTCCATGACCATGATCCTCTTCTTCACATATGTGCGTGAATCCTTGCATATACAAAGTGCAGGTCTCACAAAACAGCAGCAAGGAGCCAGTCACAGACCATCTCAACTGTTCCCAGACTCCACTGACTCTAACTGAAATGTAGCATCTCTGGGTTTCCTCCTCACCACCCAACTCCTCTTTTTGCCCCAGCTTCAAGCTTGATTCCTATTGCAATGCTGAAGAAAGATTCATTGTCTCTCCTGACTTCCTGGCTCTCAAACAGGTGTTGTGCCTTTTCCCAGAGCCAAATTCTGAGGAGTTTCAAAATTTCCACTGTTTTCTCTGGGTCCAATCTTCTCAAATTCTTTTCATGATATAACAGCAGCAAAGCTTTCAGGGAAAGAGATGAGAGCAGAAACAGTCAACCACAGCAAATGATATAATTGCTGGATTGCAGCAGATTTCAGACAATTGATTGATTTCACATAACTAGTATGCTTCCAACAAAAAACGTGCACTAGTTTTTCTTCCAACCCATTTTCAGAATTGATTGACTTCAAGTAACTAGTATGCTTCCAACAAAAAACCCACGCTAGAAAGTTGGCAGCAAAATAGCTTTAAAAATTTTCCACACTGCAAGTCAACCCAGCTGAACAGCATGAAAAAAGAAGAGCAACAGCTTATACTTTGGGGAAGTTTTCTTCTATGAGACCTTTTGCAGAGTTTATTCAAATAAATAAATAAAAGTTAAGTGTGAGAGAGAGTGAGAGAGAGACTTTGGCTTTTGGGAGAATTCATTCATCAAAAATTGCGAATCAAAAATCATAAACAAAATACAGAAATCCTTATTTGTTATGCAACCAACAGAAGAAATATGGAATTCCAATCTTTTGTTAGTTTTTTTTTTTTTTAATTTTTTTCAATTGCTAAAATATTGATTCATTTTTGTTGCACAGTGTGTTTTTTCGTAATCGGATGAAACCCATTTCTCTATGAAGTTTGTGTATTAAAAAACAACTCAGAATCTCAAGAAGAGAAGGAATCAAAACAAAAGTCTGTGTGCGTATGTATGTTAGTTTGTCTATATCATCACAGTACATAAGAAGCATGCTGCTCATTGTGGGAGTTAGGCTTCTTCGATTCAAAAGAATTGTTCAACAACCCCACTTTAAAGTAGCAGAATATCATCTGCCCCACCCCTTTTGTCTGATCCAATACAACAAAAGTTGCGGGACATAGGGGAGAGGGATTTGTTTACTGGGACCCATGATTTTTAAGTACCCTTTTCAAAAGAAAACACGCACAAAAAGCAATCACATGAATCTACATGCAAGCAAGTCCACAATTCTGGGGAGAATATAGTAAAAGATATTTTCAAATCTTTTTGCTCCCTTTCTGAAACTAGCACTACGTCTGCCTATCTGCCTGCCTAGTAGGTCTTTTTTTTGAGGTGTCAAAAATGCAAGATTGTTGCAACTGCAAAAGTGGGTCTTTCTTTTTTTTATTATTATTATTTTTCAATAATTCCTTCCTTCCTTCCTTCCTTCCTTCCTGGCTGTCGCATTAGCTACATAGAGCATAAGTTAGTAGCTATCCCACAAATTATTATCAATAAGGCACTAATAAGTGTGTCAAGGTAGCGAGCGGTTCAAAAACAATGTCAACTCCCCCCTTTTCACTGATTGCTGCTCACTGCAGCTTAAACAATCAACGAATCCCAGACTGATCAACAACAAGAGATGGGTTTCATCAGATCACACCCACAATTGTGTTTCTCTCAGACCGAGGTCAGATCTGATTCTTACTAACCAGAACAAGCAGGTACCCCACCCAACACTGAAATTTGTTTAGCTCCTTGGATTTGTGAGTTTCACCATACACCTGAAGAAGATGAAGATCTCATACAGTTGTTAGAAGATGAAGATCTCACACAGTTGTTTTGCAAAGGGAGTTAGATCTAATCATGAGGGCAGGAACCAAAGCTAGAATTGAGTGACAAGAGGAGTCTTAATTGTAGTAACACAAAGTGCATGAAAAGCAACCAAACATGGTGAGATGTACAAAATCACAGACATACTTGTTTTGAAAAAGGTTATGAAAAGCATGACTACGTACATCATCGTAGGTGTTTTACATGTCAAGTTCTAATTGGCTGAGTAGGTCTCAAAGTTTACTTATGATAGATGAGTCTTTTGTGTTACCTGAACCTCAACTACAAACACGACTCTTGAATTTCAATACGTATCAATCTGATGATGAGCGAATTGAGTTTGACAAATTACATCCAACATCATCGAAACAAAACGAGGATTGTGGGTGGTTCTTTGGCCTATTCAATCCTTTGCATCCAACATCATCGTCGAATGAAACAAAACGAGGATTGTGGGTGGTGGTGCTTAGGCCTATGCAATCTTTTTGCTCCTTTTGTCCTCTATGACCTTTTCTGCACACCAAAAGGCAGGAATCCATAGATAATTTGTGACATACCATCATGCTAACTTTGTGTTAATATTTTGTTTTGGGGAACATAGAGGAACATACCATCTTGATAACTTTATAACACAAGAAAATGGATACAAAGTGTAGAGGAAAAAAAAAGGCAAAGTGTCAATATGACCCCTAAGATTTTCAAAGGGTCATATGAAGACCAGTCTAAAAGCACCTAAAGGGGGTCAATATGACCCCTAAGATTTTCAAAGGGTCATATGAAGACCAGTCTAAAAGCACCTAAAGGGGGTCAATATGACCCCCAAGAAAAGGAGGAGAGAAAGTAAAACCCTAATATGAGGAGGGGAGGGGGTTATATAAGCTTCGGCCATTTGGTAATAAGCTTTAGTTCAAGGGAACAAAGGGTGGGAACATTCAAGTAACATATAGACCAAAATATTCATCAACCTTGCCTACCAAGGCAAAGGATATTGTTGTGTTTAGATTCATTATAGAGTATAGTAGCTTAAGGGATTTTGGCCCCCCTTAGGTAATAATAATAATAATAGGTCTATTTATTTTTATATGAGGATTTTTGAAAGATGATATTTTGGCTTGTGTTCAAACTTGAGATTAGCTATAATAGAGTTATAATAATATCTTGAAGGATTAAATTGGTTTCTTTGAGAGGATTTTTTTGAGAGATCACATTTTTTTCATGGTGAAATATTTGAGTTTGCATAATTTGTCTTTTGCCTTATGATACTTTTTAATGTTAATTAATGTCAATGCCAACGCCATAGTGTGTGACACACCCCTTGTTAGAAAAGTTATTTGTGAAGAAGTATATATATATATCTTGTTGGGTACCAATTTGAATGTCAATGTGGACCTTAGTTTTTTCAGGTCATGCCCAATTGGAGGTTCTCTCTATCCATAAAGTCAGCCAAAGTGAGCACCCAATTCTGAAAATTGAGAAAACCTAAATGACAAAAATACATTCCACTACTAGAGAGGTAATAAAGTCAAGACATAAAAGGAGGCCACTTAGGTGCTTTGCTTTGCTTTGCTTTGCTTTGTGGACAATGAAAATTGGGAACCAAATTCCTTTTTGGATCAATTTTTGAATGTAAAAAAGCAATTTCAACTACCCATTTTTTCTCTGTGTTAAAAATCTTTTTCCTTGCTTTTTGTCATTTGATCCCCTGTTTTGGCAAAACTGGCTGTTCTCACACCCAGTTTGTGGGGGCCTTTATGGATAACTTTATTGTAAGGAGAAATTGAGGTTAGATTTTTTAACATTTTTGAGATCATGGGCTTTTGGAAAATTTTGAATTCAAATTCATAACCTTGCCCCTTTACACATGAAGGAAATCCACCTTCATTTATTTTTTGGCCAAGATCACGGTGCAATTCATTGGGATACACCAATGTAGATGATGAAGCATGAAAAATCGAAAATCTTATTTCGCCTTCATTGACAAACATGCTCCTTCACTCCTCCTTCACTCCTCCTACACCTCCTTTGCTCTACCCAAAGTTCTCCCCTTGCCACCCATTATTTTTTCCTTCATCTTCCCACACTTTTTTTTTCCCCTCTTGTTTATTCAAGAAATGACCTAAAAAACAAAGAAACAAAATGACATTCTTTAATTAAATTCTTGAAGTGAACTTCTTCAACCCAAATTAATTTCTCGATCCCTTTTTAAAGATTTTTTTTTTTTTTTGTTTGTACATCTTTTTTTCATTGTATTGTTTAGGTCCCATCCATCACCATAGTCAAGGAATTAATTGCAATGAGCAAAAGCTTCTGAAAAACAAAAAATTTGCACAATTTTACACTATGGATTCGTCAAGAGAGATCTTCACCATAAATTTCATGGGGAAAATGAATAAAAAGGGGGGAAAAAAAGAAAAAAAAAATGTAAACAAGAAAGGAGAATGTGATTAAGGAGGATGACCACATCCACCAAAGAGAAAGAAAAAAAGATAAAGATTTTTGGCTATTCAACCATAGGAAAAAGAAGAAAAGAAAACAAAGCACATCATCCTCCTTGGGAAAGAAACAAAGATGAAAAAAAAGTTTACAAGAACAAAAAGAAAAAAGAAACAGATAAAATTTTGAGAACAAAGAAAATTGACAAAAAAAACAGAAAAAAAACAAAAAAAAGAAAGGGGGGTCAAAAAAAAAAAAAGGAAGGAGGAGAATTTATTTTTATTTTCAAATTTGAGTTAATAAATTAATTGTTTTAATAAAGAAAGAGACAACAGCCAGCCAAGGACCAAGCAAGCATTCACCAAGCAATATGACAAGATTTTGGACTTTTCACATTGTCACCTTGTCTCACAAGGAAATTGTTGTGTTTAGATTGATTATAGAGTATAGTAGCTTAAGGGATTGTGGCCCCCTCGATAATAATAATAATAATAATAATAGGTCTATTTATTTTTATATGAGGATTTTTTAACAATGATATATTTTGGCTTGTGTTGAAACTTAAGATTAGTTATAGAGTTATTATAATAATATCTTGAAGGATTTTGGTTTGTTTGAGAAGGATTTCTTTTATGAAGATTATATTTATTTTTTTGCATGTTGAAATATTTTTGAGTTTCCATAATTCTTCTTCTTTTTGCCTTAATATACTTTGTAATGTAAGTAAATGGCAAGGCCATAGTGTGACACAACCCTTGTTTTTTTTCTCCTTTTTTTAAAAAAGAAGAAATATTGAGTTAGCCTTGAAAAGGATTGAATGGACCAATTAAAAAAGGAATGAGAAAATGGAACACAAAAATTGCGATGGATGATGAATTTTGTTGAGGCTAGCGACTACTACTACATGGGTGAGAGAATTCTTTGTGAAATAGTGCAAAGTGTGAATTTTTATTTTTATTTTTTAATGTGAGCCATTGGAAAACATTTCTTTGTGTAGAGAATGAATTATTCTATAATAGTTTACCAAACACAAAAGTTTCCAATCTAGTTAGTTTGTCCAAGAATTCAACCACAATGACACCATTCCATTCCAATTCTAGACATAATTCACTTAAATAGGGTAGGGCTTGAGCTTGGTTCTTCCAATTTTTCAAATCGTTTAGTTCTAGTTCTAGCACATTTTTTCAAATTCAAAAACTCAATTCAAAAATTGAGTCTAGTTTCATATACACACTACACATTTCTCGATTATAAAGATTGCATGGTACAAAGTTTTACAACAAATATATATATACGAACTTCAACAACTAATTAAAATTATTAGTCAACTATAAAACTCAGCCTACTTATCAACAAACTTTTCCAAAAAAAATCATCTTTCTTACCTAAAGATCTTGACCTTATTTTCAAAAATGTTTTCTCATGGTTTTGGTTTCAATTTTACATTTAGTAAAAGACTACTTCCATGGTCCAGTTCTTGTGTCTCTTCTAACAAAAGGGTGTTAACTTGGATAAAGGTCACAAGAACACATGGACTTAAACCTTTGGTTTTAACCTTACAAACTAAATATCATCACAAGAGCGATGTGAATAGGAAACATATGAAACATATGAAACATTGGGCTCCTATCCCATAGCTAATCAAAATGGCTAGCTTTAAGTGTTTTTATTTTTATCCTAATTGAAGGGAAGTAGATGTCAATAGTTGAGCTTCAAATCCACAATTAAGCTGTAACAAGTTCCATCCATTGATGCCTTTGTGAATATTAATTCATTTTCTAAAAAGTTTTAAGCCCAATCTAAACTAAGATCAAGTTTGATTTCATTTACATTGTGTTTAACTAAAGTTTAAATTATTAATATTTTAAGTTTTTTGCAACCATTGCATTGTGGTTAAGATTAAAAAATTGTGTATTAAATGTTATGTACGACCAATTAAATCTAATAACTTGTTTTAAAAGTAAGGCTTGGTAATTGTTGTTAAGGGTAAAATTTCCTAAGCTAATTAGCACTATGGGGCATCCTAATAACTAGATGGTTACTAATGTTAGGCTTACCATCTTTTATTAAAAGATGAAACTAATGGGGTTAATTAGTTGAATGGTTGGTGGTAATCCACCAATCACATAATGGACTTATAGGAAAGATTAAGATTAAGACCTTTTTTCATAAGGAGGATAAACCTTGTGTGATCTTGGGAGGAAGGGGGATTAAAAGGATGAAAGGAAGATTGTGAATCATTGCATTGCATTTTAGATTGGAGTTTTCTATAAGATCCTTCTCTTGAAAAAAATGTGTGTTTGAGATTAGAGGGAAAGGAAAAGAATATGGAAGCAAGTTGTACTTTGATTCTTGTAATGGAAAGTGATTGATGTATCCTAATGTGTCCTGTTAGTGTTGGTTTTACTTAAAATATGATAGAGAGCTAGGGAGAGCAATTCATATTAGAACTTTATAAAATTTTGTTGTGTTCATATATTAGTTATGCATTTCATCTATAAAAGTAATATGATATCTATTCTATGTTTAACTTTTAGAGTAGGAAATACCTTTCTAGCATAGGACGGTAGCTTTGAAAGTTGAGGTTAATAGGGAATGGAAAACAATTGTAGATGGTAGGCAACAACTACAATGAGTTTGCGAACATTGCAATTAGTAGGCAATAGCCATAGAAGGTCTACATGCATTATAGATGGGAGACATCAAGTGTTAAAGGCAGATAGACCCATTAGACTAAATTACCTTCTAGTCCCTTCTTATTTGTTCTTGTGTTAAACTCCTTCACTATAGGCTTCACTAGTTGGAATAAATGTTCTATGTAAGCATTAGGACTACCTTCATAGGACAAACCCCTATTTACTTCATTTCTTTGTACATGGAATGTTACTTGCTTACTATTTATGAAGTTGTAATAGAATAAATTATTAATTAACATTTTTACTTGCTAAGTGGAGATTTCCTTACTACTACTTGAGTAGTTGGGGTAGAATAAGTGAATGATAGTACTCCTCTTGTACATAGGAATAGTTTGAACTTGCCTCCCCAACATTGCCTTCGTGAAGACGATAATGCTTGGGGATCACATTTTCACCCTTATATAATTGCCCATTTTAACAACTTGCATATATATAAATTAAAACCTTGGACTTGTTTAAAATGGGATAGTAACCTTATGCATGTTTAAACTTTAGTTTGAAAAAGAGGCTAATTTCATTATATGGATCCAAATCTAATTTTAGTAAAATATTAAACCTTTGATTTAAATAAGACTAAGAATTTGGACCTTATATTATGTAACACCTTAACCTACCAATATTAAATTGGACCAATGTGTGTGTATAATTTGTCAAAAATGTGGTTGAATATCACCAAAAATACAAAGGTATTATAATTGACCTAAAGGGTTTAAAAGGTAAAACCGAAATAAATACACTTTTATGGGTTGGGTATTGTTTTGATGAAACCCAAAAGTGACCCACACCCTTCCATGTTTTGTCCGAACAAGTTTTTGAAAGTTTAAATATTAAAACATTTGAGCTTTCACTTTTTCATTTAGTTTCATTTTTCCAATTTTTGCTCCACTTTTCACTAAACATTTTCTAATTTAAACTTGATTAATGTGGATTGGAAATTGTGAGAATTGCATAAGGAATTGTCCTAACCTTAACTTGGGACGGGTAAAAAAATGTCTTGTTTTTAGATTTGAGATCAATGAAAATACAAGTTTCTTTCAAGATCAGGACACAAAAATGAAGTGCAAGTTTGTGAGAGTTAAAGGGAGACTTTCTCAAACATCCTAACTTGAACCAAACCTTATCCAAATTGAACTTTCTTTAAACCACCGACAATGTCTTTAAGAAATCTACAATCAAATGGGGTTTCATTGCCAAATCAATCATCTCTAACATAAGTTATGGACATTTGACTATTCTAGAATCAAACTACTAGTGTGACTTTTTAATATTTAAATAAGTTTTGAAAGGTCAAATCAAGTATGATTGAGGAGGTTGATATAGAGTTGGAAAGCTTTTTCTAATGGTTAAAAGATAGACCCTTATATTGTCAAATTTGGATATCATTTTAAAACATTATGACATTCCAAAAATTTGAAAAAAATAGTGTCCCAATTTTAAGACTTCCATTTGAAAGTTTTAAATAAAATGATTGTTTTGATGTAACCCTATTGCAAAATAACCTATAAGGTAAATAATGGTGATTTCTCCCAAATTCAAGTCATGATGAATTTTGTGAATTTATTTTAAGCTATGGCTTCACCATGCACCAATTTGAACTCCTCACCCTCTTACCTTGGTTTATATAATTTTGATGAGATCATGAATTCAAGTTGAAGTATTCATTTTAATCACATTTCTAAGTTCTTACACACCCCTCATGTTCTAATGCATGGAATAAGGAGCATGCACAAGGTTTTCAATATTTTCTACAATGTATTGTGTTGCAAAGTTCACTTGATTTTCTTGTGACAAGTCTATGAGAGCACATCAAGAATGAGATTTTTTAAAAATAATTTCTATTTACAAAAACCTATCTTGACATTACACAAGAGGATGATGATATGTTTGTTGGTTTTTTTACTATAAATTGATTTACCCATCAGGATCATGCTACAAGGTCTACTGGGAGTAAAAAAATGCATTGCTAAATCCATTTGGAAGGGTGATTAGGTTTTTTTCCAAATATGGTGTAAGGTTTGAAATAAGAAAATCAATTTAAATTCAATGAGCAAATTATTGACATTTACCTACACAATGTATATGTTTAAAAGTTGAGTTAAACCTGAAAGGCCTAAATGCAAGCTTATCAATTAGAATACATCACATCATTTTACATTGTCACATGGCATCCATGTTGTCAAAAACATTATTTGATTTTTTGTGGTTTTGACTAATGTTGTTCAATTCTTACTTCCAAAGGGAACCTCTAGTTTCAATTTCAACCTTTCATTTAATTTGAAATAACCTCAAATTATGGTTCAAAGAATTTTTTTTGTTTTCTAGAACCTCCAATCTAGTTGCAAACACTCCCCCCCCCCCCCCC
>Ga0209208_10005400_pt1 | contig 17826 bp, 20 predicted proteins | sample S1TSphfallax_3_FD_187694 | JGI IMG/M metagenome (GOLD analysis project Ga0209208, IMG submission 187694) | Host-associated microbial communities from peat moss isolated from Minnesota, USA - S1T2_Fd - Sphagnum fallax MG (SPAdes) (version 2) | ecosystem: Host-associated > Plants > Peat moss >... | reverse complement strand
AGTTCACCACTTGCACTTGTAAATTATTTTTGAGCAGACTTATGGCTTGTTAGTGAAGATCGGTGCATGGGTGTGTATATTTTGTTGTGGGTTGTAGGGTTGGGATGTGGATGTGTTGCCACTGGAGAAGATTGGCCCCCTCTTTGAGCACCATTCTGTGTTTCCAGCCAGAATCAACACAGGTTTGAGACACAGCTTCTTCAACATCTTTTACTCTGGACTTCAGTCAAGTACAAACTAGGAGTTGGCTGGAAATCCACTGCCACTCACCAAAGCTCAACTGGTGGTTTTGTATTTGGCGTATTTACTGTTGCTGTAGAGATTTCTCTGCAATCTCATAGATATAGGCATGCTTAAACTATTGGAAGTAGTATTATCTGCCAAGACTGGACAGTTGAGAAGTGATCCATATTATGTGTGGACAGTCATATATTTAATGAAGTTTGTTAATGGAATTTTCAATTAGAGTCATCCAATTGACCTTGGATATTACTCATGATCAGTTGGCAGGAATGATGCCCATCACAAGTACAGGCATGGTTTTGTTTGCATTAGCACAGTATCTGAAAGCAAGCAGTTCAGCTTTTTGCAGGAGATGAAGTGTCTGACAACCAGAGGATATTCCACTGTTTCAGGGTATCATGCCATTGCATGCTTTGAACTGCATGTTTGAGAATACCCGGCATTTTTTCTTGCAAGCTCTTGTGTGGTTCTTACAGTTAGTCTGTTGGGTGCTGCAGAGTTTGTCCAAGTCTTGACTCCATCACATCTCAAAATGCGTGTTTGGGAGCGTGGTGCAGGTAAAGCTCTCTCTGTGATGCATTTTCTCAAGTGTTTGTTCCACCAGGCAGTTGTAGATTGGTTCTGAGTGGTTGAGCTAGCATTGTTGGCCATTTGGGTGGTTCAAGTTGTGAATTTGTTTCACAATTTGATTGCCAACCATATGATGGCTGGTCAAAAATGATGGGGATTCCCTAAAGATTCAGATGAGCATAACTTTGATCTGTGAACTTTTATGTGCTTACTCTGCTGTATTGGGATGTGAAGTCAACTGACAATTTGCTTGTCTTCACTTGCAACTTTTGCAAATACCAGGTGCTACTCAGGCTTGTGGAACTGGGGCATGTGCTGTTGTTGTGGCAGCAGTCAAGGAAGGACGCTCAGAACGGGTGAGAACATCATGTTAATCACAATCCTTTTTTTTTGGTCAATTTTTATTTCTGCAACAAATCCAATCCCTTCCTGGAGCTACATCTCCATATTGAATTAGACCCATTCTTATGAACCCAATTTGGTGCACCAACATAGATCAATATGGTGGAAGTGTAGTTGTAGTTAATACATGGGGTTTGTTCCTCTTTCAGAATTGTGTGGTTGAATTGCCTGGTGGCCCTCTTGAAATTGAATGGAGTGAAAATGACAATCATATCTACATGACTGGTCCAGCAAGGAGAGTCTTCCATGGCATTGCAACACTTGAAGGATAGGGTGCTTGGTTTGTTATAGGCTGCTTTTTAGCAGGTGACATAGCTGATCCTGAAGATGCAAAATATTCTTCTGTACACCATCTGATATCAGCTGCACAGGGGAATCAATGGATGAATGTCATCAATTGATGTGCAGATGCACACGATTCTTTCATGCAAACCATGTAGTCGGTGTTACTGCAATTATGTAAATTGGAGATAGCATCCCTGCAATTGTCAATTGTTGGTTCTCTATGTGATCTTAGGACATGTATCTCCAAGTGTGAACAGGACCCTGACCTTTCGGAAATCTCACTTACCAAGGGCATTTCCAACAGTAGGCTATCAAGAGCTTGCCCAATTTCCCTAACTTTTGGTTCTAATTTTGATGAATTTTCTTAGACAAAATTGTTCAATATTCAATAACTCTTGCACCTTAGGTCTAAATCAGTGTTGGGTGGCTCTTAGAATGAGGGACAGATGTCTGTCAGTTATCAACCTGAGTATATACTCACTCGCCCACTGGTTCTCGAAATATTCAAAAAGACTGGTATTGGTATATGGTATTGGTATATAACTATGGGTCTCAAAAATATGAAAAAGTCAGAATCTCCCACCAAATCATCAGTTTGTTGCTGTTTCTTTCATGAAAACTGTCAATCCTTTTAAGGGTTTTGAGATAACTTAAGCTGACAATTCTTTGAATTTGAAATTTATTCTAAGAACCAGAACTGGTGGTTCTTGGTTTGTGGAGTATTCAAAGAACCAGAATGGATGATTCCTTTAAAATTTAAAGAACTACCTAGCACTGGTCTAAACATCACAAAATCACTTTTGTGCACCTCTACTCATTGAGGGCTTGTCATTGGGTATCAAGAGTGGTGTCGGGTGCTGTGATTTGGGGTTACCTTCTTTAACAGATGTCACAATGTATATTGTCACAGCTTGTAATTCTCAATTTTGTTTTCCGAGGGATTTCTTCATTCACATTCTAAAAAACTTAAATCAAATTATCCCACGATTCCATTTATCATGATATAGATATACCCTCAAACATGTTCCAAAGATTTTGATTTGACTGCCATGTTTATTAAGAATGAGTTGTATCTGCATTCCATCTGGGGTGAGCTATAACATGCCAATAGGATTCTTTTGTTTTTCTTTCTTTCCTTCTATTATTTCCAGAGGTGGTTCTTGTAATATAACTAGGTGCATGACCATTGGAGAATAAAATCAATTACATACACATGAAACATTGATCAATGCAAAACAAATCTTGACAAGTTGCACAACCTACTAGCCATCACACCACAAGGAAACATCATGTGCTGAAAAACTTTTTTCCTCACTTCCATTAAATTAATGAAAATTACAAAACATTGACTAGGACATGAATCTTATTGATCCCTTTTTCCCATTCCATAAGTAAATACCAGTGCTGGCCTGGTATTGACTTTTGGATTTCCCAGCCTGGTCCTTGTAAACCTGGGTACTCTTCAAAAATTTCATACCAGCCTAGTCCCACCATGTGGCTCCTTTGGGAATTTGTGTCTTCGATCTTTTTATCAGAGATTAATTCCATACTCACAGCCAACTCAAAGCAACAAACTCAACCCAACTTGAAGCAATTAATTCACCCAAGTGGAACTCAGATGATACAAAAGTTGGATGTCCAAAGTGCTTATCTGACACAGTTCCTGTTCAAGTGGTTGTGAAGTTAACTACTTTGTACAGGCAAGATAACATACTCTTCACTTATGTACCTCAAGGTCTAATTGAAAGACCCACCATGTACATGAAACCGTCAGCTATACATCATGGAGAGCCTGGATCAGCTATCCCCAAATGCCATTACAGTATGGACTGGTATGCACATTTGAAGTTCAAAACTTGAGATGTAGGAACAATGGAATTGAATCTCTGAACTAAAAAGACTAGCATAACCTGATCACTATTTCCAATTTTGGATTGGTTGTAAATTAGTGTACAAGGGAGTTCATCACAAAAGAGGCTAGAACATGAGTTCGAAACATTTCAGATCTTACTCAAATGAACAGGGCTTTGCCCTCCACACATCCTTTTTTGGTCTAGAGCTTTTTTGCCTGACCTTGAATTTAGACACACCTGAATCATCACCATTTTGCAGTGCAGAAGTTTTCAGCTTCAGCAGCTCAAAATGAGAAGCACTCTTGCGAGATTCAAACAATTTTCGTTTGAGACGGCTTCTTTGTTTGTCACCAATTGCTGCTAGTTGGAAATACTCAGCTGCAATTTGTCCATTTCCCATACCCTCCTCAACTAGTGCCGCTTCCTGTTGAAAATCCCACAAATGGGAAAACAGGAACAAAGTTAAAAGAGTGGATACTGCCCTTTTAGCCCAATTTGAGAGCAGTTATATGGATAGCCAACATTCATACATCCATGGAGGGCATTCATATTTGGCTGAACTGTGGCAACTTTCATCTTTCAAAGTCCTATGACTATTTAGATTGCATACAACTAGCCATGTTACCAGGATGGTTAGAGGAGATTACAACCATCAGAACAGCTGAATTCTCAGGCTCCACAGAGAGGGCAAGCAGTAGAAGCCTCCGTGCAGCCTTAAGATTTCCTCCTATCCGCTCCATGTGTGCATACGCCTACATCTCTCCCACAGCAATAAGTCAGCTATAAGAACTTCTAATACAAACAAGAAATAATCTCACAAGAAAGTTGGGTGCACTGAGAAACATACGAAGGCAGGGACAGTGTTGGAAGATCCAAGCACATAAAATCTGTCAGATATTCAGAAGTACCTGAAGGCAAGGAACACTGTGAGGATTTGCACTGATCCCCCTCTCAAAGAGAATACGTGCCCCTGTGAAATTACATGCTTCTTGCTCCAATATCCCCCATGCCTAATAGATTCACACCACATTACATCATACCGTCACTCAAATGTCTGTTCATAGATATTATAGTTGTCTTCAGAAAAATGTTCACACGTGCCATCTATACAAAGGCATCCCATGTTAAGCCACTCACAAACAAAAACAATGAAGGACAGTGAAGGAGATAGAAGGAACAGCAGTGAGAATTACCTGCCATGCATGCACACTGTCAGGGTTCACTTCTATGCAACGTTGGTACAGCTTCCTAGCCCGGTGCCTGGACTCATCTGTCCCTAACAAAGCCTCCTGATGTGCCCAAGCCTGTAATAGCAACAGGCCACAAAGTTCTGAAATGCTACAAAGTTGCTTCAATGGGGGACAAAAGCTTTTTTAATCTTGAACTGCTGGCAATCACATGGAGAATGCATTCAATTTGCTGAAATCTCTTTGAATAAATGCCCTCCCACAGGACTGAAGCATGGGGTACTGCCCATTGCTTGCGGTACATGCTAGGTATGACTTTGGTTGGAAAAGCCCAACAAGTACTGCCTAAGAATAGTACTGTGATGAAAAGTTGAAAAGACATACAGGGAGGTGCCCACACTTTTCCTACACTTAAAACTCACTACTATGAATTGTGGATGGAATCTACAGACCTGTAAGGAATGCATATTTTCTGGATCAACTTTGAGAGCCTGCTTAAACAGTGAGCGCATCTTCTGCACTTTTTGCTGACTAGCCTCAAATAATGCCCATGCCTGCAATTCACATACCAAATCCCATCTGAAACTCAACCCATTGAGGAGCTGTAGAGGAGAAACCCCAATTTTTTTTGAGGTTAAAGCTGAAATTCTAAGAGTTAAGAAATTTGATTGAATGCCTGAATCACCAATATGTATTCAAATAAAAATTGGTTGTAGGAACAGAATGGTTGTATTCACCTGCCAGCACTTGATATCTGTCGGAGCTACGTCAACAGCAAGCCGGAAATGGTGGCGGGCTGCTGCGTAGTTATGCACACGTGCCTCCAGCAGTGCTCGAGTTTGATGCACCACTGCATTCCCAGGCTGAACAACAGCTGCTCTCTCCAACAATGACCGTGCTTTACTCCAGTTCCCTAACCGCTGCTCTAACATTGCCCATGCATGAAGCCCATACACACTTGCTCCAATCAACTCTGAAGCTCCACTCTTCTCTTCCTGGTAATATATAAGAGCACTGTCAGATTTGTGACATGGTTGTGCTACTTCCTCTATAGCAGTACTATAAACTGCTTTAGGTCCAAACTATCACAAGAAGTGATTGATCATTGTGGCAAGCAAAGTAAAGGCACTACTGTGCAGAGAAAACTCCACAGCAACACTTTGAATGTAACTGTTTCTGGTCAGTTCCATCAAATCTCAAACTAACACCACAAGAATGAGTGTGGTCATAACCTTATGAGCGTCACTCACAAAGTGTCAGGTCATTATCACCTTTAATATGAATAGCAGTGATGAGCTGCCATGACTCCACAGACCTTCATCAGCTCCTGATGGTGGGTGTAAATAAGTACATAACAATCTGCCCCAAATTTTGGGCAAATCATTATATGAACATCTGCATCATGAGTTTCTGTCACAACTCCTGAAGCAAGGGAATGGGTTTAGGGTTTAGGGTTTAGGTCTGGTGGGAATCTCCAGATTTGGCAGGTTGGGGGGGTGGGGACATTCACCAGAATAGTGGGAAGTCTGCTAGAATGGTGGGCCAGTGTCTCAATATTTTACATAAAAACCCCAACTATTTGAGTGGGAGGTAGTACAAATAATGAGTGAGTGAGAGATCATGGAATCGTACCCTAAGCATGACTGTGTGTCTGTTTACTATTACCCTATAGGTTACTACCTTCTTAGGGAAGTAGTCACTATCTAACTGCTCTACCGAGGGAAAAACTGTTGTCCAACCCTTCCAATGTCTTACCCCTAGATACCCACATGGTTTTTGGTGACTGGTTGGCCTGAGAACCCCTGCTATAGCTGGGCTGGGTTATTGTTGGTAGCATCTAGCATGGCCTAGTGCTGAATTGAACCACAATGACTTGCAAAGGTAACCATGAGTTGCAACCCCCTCGGAACATTGGGTGGACACTTGCAATACTCATACAACTACGTGGGGAGCTACAAATTTCCCAGATATAAATAATCAGTTCAAGAACAATGCATTAAAATGACAACATCAGTGAATAATGATGGGGAGTGGGCCCCTCACCTTGCAAGCAACACGAATGGATTCCAGAAAAAGGTGGCGTGCTCTGGATGCATGACGGCTCTGTGCTTCTAAAGAACCCCATGCCTGCAACGCTCTGACATATGCCAATCCCATATCTCCAACCTTCTTGAATGCTCTAACTGCTTTTGAATAGTAGACCCCAGCTGCAATTGAGTCCCCTGCACACATGTCCCACTATATCAGACGTTGATGCATATCATACATGACCAAAGCATCAGGGTGGGTGAACACTGTTTTCATATCTGCAGTAAAGTTTTGGGCAGCAGGTGAATTCAATTAGTATGTAGAACTTGACTAACACCTAAAGCTAGCAAAATATCCTACATTTGGGGTGATGGCCAGAAAGAAAACATTGGTGATATTTCCATACCTCCTTTTCTCTCCAACTGAGCGAAATGAATAAAAATGTGGGCATTACTGGGGTGTTTCCTTGAAAGCTGTCAAATCACCAGATACAATTGTTTGGTGAAATGTTCACTAGAGTCAAATTCAGACCCTTCCAAATCTCAATTAGCTTAAGACCACAATGATGTGAAGAAGACGTTCAATCGGGCTTTGGGCACTAACCATAGTCAGGGAGCTGCGTGCAGCTGCTCTGTCTCCAGAGATGATTTGCCTCCGGATTTCTGTAAGCTCACTGTCAATGCTAGATTCCATACTATCTGTTTCCAGGAGTGTCAACATGGTCTCCACTTTCTCCTCCTCATTCCTACAGACAGTTGTTGACTGACCAGACCTTTGCAACAAAACCAAGTCCTTGTCATCTGTCTTTGGTTTTGCCCAAGCAAGAAAATGTGCAGGTTTTTCAGGTTTTGCAAGTCCAGTGATGCTACTATTTGTTAGCTTGTTTCTCAAATTGCTGCCACTCTGGGTAACAATTGTACTTGTGGAGCTTTTGGCAGAGCCCTTAATCCTCTCCATCCACATCAGTTTTTCAGGCTCTTCCACCAACAGCTTGTCCCCCACAGGAAAATCCAGACTTTCTGATACGGCAGAACTGTTGACAGATTTCTTGACTGACTTATGGAGAGTTATGTCATCATCCATCATCATCCTCTCAGTGTTCTCAGTAGTAGGTTGCTCAACAAAGACAGGCCCATTTGTAAGACTGCTGGGTGGTCTCAAATCAGCAGATGTCTGAAGGGAGGGATATTGTGATGATGAAGAGTTTATGTTATCTTTGTATGTTGATGAAGATGAGCCATCTAGAAATGTAGCATAGGTCTCCTTGACTGTACCTTCTGTGGTGTCAACCGAGTCAGTTAAAAGCTTCTGGTCAAGCTGAGTACTAAACTGCTTATCAACCCCTGCCAAATTCTCAAAGATTTTCACCTGCAGACAAAAAAATTTACTGCATTCAAATCCAGTGATTCTCTATGGTGGCAGTCAAGCACAAGAATATACTAGCATTTTTCTATTCAGACAGCACTGTAAAAAGAGAACAAGAGTACCCATTTTATGGTATAGTGTAGCCAGGAGTCATCATCCCATACAAGAAGATGCTGTGGAGTCCTGAGTGAACTGGGTAAACATTGAGTGTTCCATGTCTCCATATTGGTCAAAGTTGACAACAGAAAACATTCTTCAATGTACACAGGGCTTCCAATAGGCACATATCTCAGGGAATTCTGAAGTTCTCTTTTGAATTATAAAGTGGTGGTCCTACAGAAGGTGTTGCTATTGGCTTCTGCTGGAGACTTAGTTGTTCCCATCATTCTCAGAATAAATATGCCATGAACTCCCAATGCCAAATTATGCACAACAATAGAAGAACAACCGCAGGCTGAGATAAGGAGAGGATTGAGTACCTGTCGACAGAAGTTTTGAAATTCCTCAGCACAGACAGAACCATCCAAATTGGAATCGACAATCCGCATCAGATCATGTGAGTCATTTGAGTCAGCTCCCAACTCCCCGATGACTTGTTGGAGCTCATCCATGCTGATCACACCATCCCGATTCTTGTCAAAATGGGCAAAAATGTGGTCACTATTGCTGTATATGTGATCTTCTCTGTCAATAACCTCCACTGCATTTCCTGCTAGGTCTGAAAATCTTGATGCAGCCACATCAGCTGCTGCCAACATGATTGCTTTTAAATATCCAGCCTGCACAGAACAATAGCAGTGTAAAAGGATGGGAATTTTCTTGTTCATTCCAATACAAGACATCTGAGAAAAAGAGCAGCACAGATATCAAGGTTTGTTAATTGCCAGAAAGGTTACAGGGGACACACTAGAAAACCATGAGAGAAAGCCCATTTGACAGGTTAAGGACATGTAATATACCTGTTCAGGATCAGTCAGTCCTCCTTTGTATAGAGAATGAGAGGCAAGGCCACCCTCTGCCATAGCATGCATAGCTGCTGTCCGTATCTGGATTTCCATATGCGGAGACCAATTTGCATTATCACCCAGGCATACAGCAAAGTGTAGACTCTCATACCCATTTTCTTTAGGTGCTGCAATATAATCCTTAAGCCTACCTTCAAGTTCCTTCCACAAACTAGTTGCAATCTCCATTGCCCGATAGCAAGCCTTCACTCCTCTCTCTTTCTCTTCTAAAAGACTACCCCCATCCTTGGGTGTCAAAACCACGCGTAACCCTAAGATATCATAAACCTCCTCTGGTTGCCGCCCATCTTTCAGGAGCTTTTTCATGGTGCTATATCGGCTTTTACACCGTCCTGTGATTGTCACCAGCTTGATTAAGGCTTGTAACTCTGGGTCAGCTTCTAAGGATGCTAGAAAAAGTTGTTGAGAATCAGCTACTAGCTCATCACCATCAGCCCAATGCCGCTTCAACCAGCTCTCAATATATGAATAAGAGTCTGGAAAAAGGACCCAAAATCCGAGGTCTTCAAGTTCGAGGCCCATAGTTCCTGTTCCCATGACATGAGCAAGTGGGGCATAAATCTGCATTGTCTCAAGAGCAAGAATTTGTTGACGGTACCGAGGAAGGGTCTGGACATGGCGCATTACATCTAAGCGGGCAGAAACCACAACGACCACAGCTCGCACATCATGAAAGGCAAGACAAAACTGACGGACCACATTTGCAGAATCATCGTCAAGAGTATCCATTCTAGAAGGCATGTGCTTTACACGGGCACAATCATGTAGGAGCCGTCCCACCCCATTGCCCAACTCTCTTTCCACAGCACTTATTCTTAAGTAGCCAGCCTCTAAAGCCTCCTGAAGCAACCCTGCTGCTATGACCTCAGCATCCATCTGTCACTCCAGCACAGCACAAACGGTTGGACACAGGAAACTCTTTTTCTTCTTCAACCCTATGCCAAGAGTAAAACCTTCAATTAAGGGATCCTCCAAAGGGAATCCAGACATCCCATTACAAAATTGCCTCACTGCCTGTATCACCCAGCATTAAAGGATGCAAGAAAGAAAGAACACACCCGGAGGTCGGCAAGAACATAAGCAACAGATAGCGCCCGTACAAGAGGATTTCGGCCATCCTCAGCTAAGGCTGCATGCTGCAGTGTATTGACTGTGAGCTTCAAAGCTGCCAACAAAAGTGGGGAGCCACTGCTTTGAGTGAAGTCCAAAGGTAGACGCCTAGCCAATCCATCCCATGCAGCCACTAGCTCAGCCACCCGTTGGCCACCTGGAGAATTCACAAGAGGTCTTGGCATTTGCAATCCCATACTCATCCATCCATCCGCATCCACTTCAGAAGGCTTGTTGTGTTCATCAGTTGACTGCTCCTCTACTTGAACATCAATTGCCTCTACTGGTATATCATTCACGGCCAAACCCATTTCTGCACACCAGACATCTCCATTATGCAAAGGAGATCAGAATCAGGTTTTATGGACAAAATAACCATATTTGGTCAACCTTCACCAAATCACCAGAGACTTATGGCTCAACAAAAAAAACACAGCCCATGATCAAAAGACATGTTACGTGATCTTTCAGGTGCTCAGTGGAGAACTGAGAGGCATGTGTGAGAGTACCTGTTTCAGATGCTAAATGTGACGCAATTTCTACAAGGGATGCTGCCTGAGCAAGGGTAGGAGGAGCATCCCCCTCCTCCTGCCGGGTTTGTAACAACCTCCCTTCCTCATCTTTCAGAACTTCATTCTCTTGCCATTTGCTACTCAGTTTCAACTGCAAACTTCCCTCTTTTGTTTGCTTACTTACTCCCAGTTGTTCCTCCAACTCCACAAATCCATTATTTGTGATCACTTGTACTTCTTGTTGTCTACGTTCGACTCTGTTTTTTGGTCGCCGGTCACAAACCTTTCCCCCTCTTCCCCCCCTGTCCTGTAGCCTATTCTGCATCTCATGACACTCATGCTCTAAACAGTCTTGTACCCGGGCATGCACTCTTAACAGTGCTGGTCTTCTGACTAAGCTCACATCATTCCTACTACATTGATTCTGGAGGTTACAGCCACCCTGGCCTTTCTCCCTTTTCAAGTCCCCAGCTTTGCCTGAATTTTCTAGGGCTGCAGACTGTACCAGACCCACATACTTGTCACCAGCTGGTGCCATGTTACATGCACACCTCACTGACAAAATTTCTGGAGAATTGATTGCACATGGCAAATCCCTACACTGTACTCCCCGCTCCAGTCTCAGCTGCAAAGATACACAAAAAGGCTCAGGGCAATCACTGGGTACCCAACAGACCAAAATTTTGCACAATACCAATTGAACTACCTCCTCTCCTGCCGAAGGTGATGGGAGGAGAAAATTCAGGTTTCTGTTGAGCTACATCCGAGTTAATGTTTATTGATACTGTGCATGTTGTGAGCTGCAAACTGGCAGTGCCTTGATGATTCCAAGTGGAAACAAATCTGAAAAAAATTAGGGTTTCTGTTGAGCTACATCTTGGTTGATGTTACCCATACTGAGAATGTTGTGCCTATCTCAATTTCTGTCCAACAAACAGTCTCTTCATAAATTAGTTAAGAATATGGGCTGTTTCCAACACTGGCATGTTTTGCACCATCCATCTTCAGTATAGAAAAAAAGGGTGAGAAGGAAAAAAAAGTTGGTCACTCACCTGGGAGGACAGAGTGGCTGAAACAGTAGCAGTAGTACTGAGGGGGGGGAGGAGCTTAAGCAGACCCATGCTGCATGCACATACTGCCATCCCCCCTCTCCTCCCTCTCCAATTGTGAATCTCCCCAATACTGGATCAGTAATGCAATCCTCACTTTGAGAAACTCTTCAAATTTCGCAGTACCCCTCACGAAAGAATATACACAGATTTATTTACCCACCTGTAGTCAGAAACAACACACTGGAGAAGCAAGTGAAAGTGGCCATAGCAGAAGTGGAGTTGTCAGCTCAAAAACCACCAGGGCACCCCCATATGTGCCAATACAATTGCCACCAAGAAGAAGAGGTCAAACAAAGAAGGGGGAAAAAAAACCCCCTAAACAGAGCTCAAATGCTAAAGAAACAAAACAAAAAATGAAGAGCTATGGAAGGTCAGAGTGCAAGGAAGAGGAGGTTACAACAGAACCTCCAGCACAAACAGACAACACCATGCAATTCTCAACTTCTTCTTCTTCGTCTTCAAAAACCCACCCAAAAAAATTTGCAGCAGAAAAAACGACAATCAGCACAGAAAAAAAAGAAGAAAAAAGAAGCAGAAATTTTCACAGCAATAGGAATGGAAAAAAAGAAGAAAGGCAACAACAATGGAGATAAGCAAAGGCAAATGCAGCCTCTACTATTGGGCTATTGGGATCTAGGTACATCAGCACCAGCAGGAGGAAGAAGGGTAGGATGCGGAGAATCCAAGCTTATCCTGCAACAGATGCACGAACGTGCACTAAATCCTTCCCTCTTCCCAACCAACACACGCACCATCACCATCATCGTGGTCATGGTCATGACTCCTCTTCATCATGATCGTCATGGTGTTGAACATCTATCATCATAATCATCAAATCATGGTCATGATCAACAGCATCAATCATCATCATGGTCATGATCATGAGCATCTATCATGAACATTCAAAACATGGGTCATAAACATCAAACATGATCATGATCAAGAACATTTGTTATTATAATCATGGTGATGGTGATGAACATCCATCAAAATCAAAATGGTCATGATAAGAAAAACATTTGTAGTTGTCATCATGGTCATGGTCATGAACATCTATCAACATCATCAAATCATGGTCATGATCTGAAACATCTATCATTATCAACTTGATGGTCATAATCATAAGCATTCTATCATCTTCATGCTCATGATCATGAACATCTATCAACATCATCAAATCATGGTCATGATCTGAAACATCTATCATCATCAACTTGATGGTCATAATCATAAGCATTCTATCATCTTCATGCTCATGATCATGAACATCTATCATCATCATCATCATCATCATCATCATGTGATGGTCATGAACACATTTCATTGTTATTTGGCCTTGTCAAGGAGCATCATTCATTGGTTGTATATACCTAGTGTCCTCAAAGTAGGTTTTTTGCAAAATGGACATAACCCTCCAACATTGGATTACAAGTGGAAATGAGTTTTGTTCCCATGGATTGGAGATACTAGAGATATACTTTAGGGATGTGGCAGCCCAGCTGCCAAGCCTTCAATTGAGGAACTACAGACCCCTCTTGGAAGTTGTGGGAGGCATAGCTTTTTCTTATTACCCTAGTACCTTGGCACCTTCCAACTAATTATGTTGTAGGGGAGGTTCCCATCCGAGTGGGTTCTTCTGAGGGAGGGTCCCATGAGGGTGGTAGCCCGAGGGCGTTCCTGACAAATCAAGAACACATGAGTATGGGAACCTCCACATATGTAAAAATCTCTTCTTTTTCTTTCCTCCATTCTTTCCTTGTTTCCTTGCATCAGATATATGTCTCACTTGAGCTCCCCAGTAGTTCTAAAAGAGAACGATTAGCAGCCAGCAAACCTCTACTGGGAAGCATGATGTATAACCAAATACTACTAAAATGTGTCATGTATCCTTCCTTTGCAGGAGAGCAATGAAAGTATTAAGCAGGTGATTGCTTTGTGTAGAGCAGTCCTCAGAATGCAACCACCAAAAATGTCTAGCCTCCTCGAATGTAATTCAAGTTCTAAGCATCTTGGAAATTTGAATGTCTTTCAAATCGCCTTTCAACTTCAGTAGTCCTAATACTGCCTTGTGTCAGTGGCACATTCAGTTCCAGCTACCATTTTCCAATCTCGGTAATGCCTGCACATTCTGCCCCACAGAATAGGAACATGGGAAACACCCAACAGACTGATGATGATATTCACCAGAAAAAACTTGATCCACAACGCAGCACTGAAAGACCGTTGAACTGAATTGAAAAGCTCAATAATACATGCAATTGCACAATAAAATCTCTATAACTAATATCTCTTCAGACTAAAAGGGAACTCCTCTTCCCTGGAGTGCTTATTACACATAGGGTTTACACTAGCTTCCACAGACTTATCGCTTTCAATCCTGCTTTAATAAAAGGGAAACAATGCTTCACCTTCTGAACCCCAGACAATGACCCAAGACAAACTATAGCAATTTATGATGTTAAGAAAAAATCTGAAGAACCTTGGGAGCAACCAGGATTTGTCCACATTGCTCCTCTGGTTGATTACCAATCTAACAAAGGGGGCAGAATTATCTCCGAAGTAGTCGCTGACCCCGCACATTTGCCCTCTTGACTCGAGAGTTGAGCTCCTGGATATCTTCTGATAAGTGATCTATCCCCGGAGATTGCCTGAGAGAACACAGGTGATAATTAAGGACCTTGGAATAAAGCATTAGATTTTTTTGAGCATGATATAACCCTCCTTCCCAATGAATTTCAATACTCTGGTATTGAGTTGATTACTTGCTAATTCAGCAATGTGATTCAAGTGCATGCAACACATACAATGTGTCTGCACACTGGAGAGCAACTTCAAATCTAGGCCACAGTCCCAAAACATACCGCTGAATCTCAACGTTCATGTCCATTGACATCTCCTTCATCTGTGATATCACTGTGCTCAATTCCCCCAGCATATCATCTTGAGTGTCCCTCTCAGCCTGTTTCCACCCATACCCAAAGCACACTCAGATGGCAGTAATTGCAAAGAAGTTCACTGCAGATCCCTCTAGAGTACTTTTGAGTTGCATAGACATGTGCATAAACAGCATACAGAAGTGTCTCTGTCTCCACAAGCAATAATTTAACATAGAGGAGGAGCTCAAGACTCTTACATCCAGTTGTCCAGCAACACTGGTTGGATCATGCATTCCTGAGCTTCCTGATTTCTTGTTCATTGCTTCTCCATTTAGGCCCAAAGATTCTCGATCAGCAGGGTTCTCTTTTTTCTGAGGGTTATCAACTGCAAGAGCACAGCACATACTATGCCCATGTCATTAGACTTATTCACTCTTTAACAGTGTTCAGAAATGACTTGAGGATCATCCAGTGACAGTTCCACTTCTGCAAGCATCAACATAGGTGAACTTGGCGAGTTTGATTGCATCTCCAGTACAAAAGCAATAGAACCAAACATTATACAAAGATTCAACTGTTGCACAAATACTTGTTTCTTGCAGTTTAATGATGAACTGATGAGACACATAATGCTCATTACACCACCAAGCTACAGTTTCTGTCAAACATTTCTAAGGGGTCTGTTTCATCATCAACTGTTAATTGCAATTGTGGTTCTCCGCAACAAGCTGTCAAATATTAAACTCCAATAACCTGGCAGGTAGATTGTGTGAGTTTCTAATCAGGACACCCTAGCTAAGACATTAGAGCACATGAGTTTCTCACGAAATTAGTTAGTTTCTAACCAGGATGCCCTACCTAAGACATTAGAGCACATGAGTTTCTCACGAAATTAGTTAGTTTCTAACCAGGATGCCCTAGCTAAGACATCAGAGCACATGAGTTTCTTGTGAAATTAGTCAGTCTCTACATCAGGACACCCTAGCTAACATGTCACAGCACATGAGTTTCTCACTCTTTTAGAAGGGGACACTGAGAAACTTCATTGTTTGGCCATGTCCGGAAAAATGTTGCTTCCAGGAAAGGTGGAGAAATAAAGAGATAGTTTCTGGGTAAGACACAGATAGAATGAATGTGTGTGTGTACCTTGACGAACCATGGGTCCTGTGATCTTTTTAGTTTTCTTGGGTTTCCAACTCTTTGAAAATACCCCTCCAAGGCTTCCCAGAAGCTTCTCTCCCTGATGAAAAGACCCCAAAAAAAATGAAACCAATCAATTAGAAAAAAGATTACAGTCAAACTTTCATTACCATCTGCCTTTCTATCTTCTTCATCTTTTAATGGCAACAGAGTCAGTAATAATATGCTATGTAGTTGAGAAAGGGGAAAGAGTTGCAAAACCAAGCTTGCACACCTGCTGGATGCCAAAAGAAATCTTAGTTAAAAAACCCTATTTTTCTTTGTACCTGTGTGCACATACGGCAGCAGCTTCTTAAGATGGATGCCAAGTCTCTGATGAGAATTTGCCCCACATAAGTACTAAACATCTCTTGTGGCCAACAACAACAAAGCAAGAAACTCTTGGCAAGAAAGAGAATCGTGAGCAAAAAAAATGTGTACTTTACCCTGCTCAAATGCTGGTCAATCTGCACAGCTTTTTCATGCGTGCGCTCAATCTGAATCCCTTGGTCATGTAGCGTGATCAAAGTCTGGACACCAATGCCCATGGTATCTTCCGCCACTCGCACACAATTCTTGATTGTGGATGTAGTCTCTTGTGACTTCTTCAAAGCATGTTTCTCTAGATCAAGAACAGCCTGATTCACATACTCCTCTCCGTCTGCTTCACCCTGATGAGATTCATACGTCTCATCATATGCACCACCATTATTATTACCGCTTTGATACCTTGACTTAGGTCTCGAATCTCCATAGCTGAAAAGCTCCTCTGTCTGAGAAGCAGCAGCAGCAGCAAGGGAAGAAGAAGCAGGCCCGCCTCGACGGACTGGTTCTTTTCTCGCGTTCCTAGCCCTCGAGGTCGTCGTTTCCTCTTCATCCGAATCGAATGGATTCCCCTTGCCTGTCTTCCTTCTGTCGCGCGGCCCCGCCAAGCCCCTCTTAGAAACCTCCGTCGCCATCTCCACAGAAGAAGAAGATGCTTCTCCTCCAACACGAATCCGGCTATGCCTAGTACAAAGACAACAGCAAAACCTTCCCCTCGTCAATATCTATCTCTCTCTACACAGACTCCCACACACACACACACTCGCAATCTTTCTTGTTTCTGTCTCTGTGTGTGTCTGTCTATGTATCTATGCGTCTTTCTGTCATTCGTTGCTGTTTCGACTGCGTGCGTGTGTTTTGCGCTCCTGACACAAAGCTCGGACCAAGAAGAGGATGCACACCTAGAACAAAGGCTTGCTTTACCAAGAAGGTTGTGAAGAAAAAACAAAACAAAACAAAAGCGAGAATTGCAAGAGAGGAGAAAAATGCAATACCTTATGCCGCGTTCAGGCTCATCACAGTCGGAAAAAGGCTGGTAAGAAGAAGGGAAAGAGGAAGGGGACGGAAGATTCTGCGGCGACGACACGGAGAGACAAGAGCGACGCGCATGTGCGAGACGGAAACGGCGTCGCAATGCAAGGCAGAGTCCTCAAACCAAAACCCCCCGACCTTCTTCCTTCCTTCTTCCCACTACTACAGTGTCTCTATTTCTGGCGAAAAAACATTTTCCTAGCGCCAAAAATAAAATAAAAATATGCCCTTTATTTAGCCAAAGGCAGCTCAATTTCTTTTTTCCCAATTTTCGGATGTAGCTGAAGTGGCGATCATCCATAAGATGATTTAGCCAGATTTGGCTACATACTAGACATGAAAGTAGAAAAAAAAACCAGAATCCTTCTCTATTCTTGGTTACCTACTGGAAGTTATCATAAAATCTGGCGATTTTGGAATTTGTTTTTGTTCGAAATCTGGCGAATTCGGGCTATTTTTTTTCCATGAAAACTCATTTTGTGTAGGTCGAAATAATATTTTTCAGGTCGAAATTTGGCGAAATTCCGCCAAATTTTACTATGTCAAAAATAGTTGAACTGGCGATCATCCAAAAAAAGGAATGAACCGCATTTGGCTAAAGGTCAGACAAGTAAAAGTAAGTTTAGGTCCAGATGTGGCTATTTTATTTATTTTTATTTCTAATAATGGCGAAAAGAAATCCCTAAAATCACAAAAAAAATCATTTCCACTCCCCCCCCCTCC
>Ga0209208_10005399_pt1 | contig 17826 bp, 17 predicted proteins | sample S1TSphfallax_3_FD_187694 | JGI IMG/M metagenome (GOLD analysis project Ga0209208, IMG submission 187694) | Host-associated microbial communities from peat moss isolated from Minnesota, USA - S1T2_Fd - Sphagnum fallax MG (SPAdes) (version 2) | ecosystem: Host-associated > Plants > Peat moss >... | reverse complement strand
ATTCAAGCGCGAGAAACTGCTGGCGCGAAAATCCCAGTACCGCCGTCCCATAGCCAAGCGAGAATACGGTCGAGAGATAGAAGATCGCATAACAGGCAACCATAGACAGCGTGCCGAGCAAGGTCCGCGACCCATATTGGCTCAACAGCTCGCCTAGCGGCACACGCGCGGGCGGCTCGCGGTTCATGGCTTGCGTGAAGACAGGCGTCTCCGAAATTTTCAATCGCACATAGAGCCCGATGATCACGAGCACCGCGCTCAAGAGAAAGGGAACGCGCCATCCCCAGCGTTGGAATTGTGCGTCGCTGAGCGAAGCGGCGAGCGCTAAAAAGATCCCATTGGCTGCGATGAAGCCGATCGGCGCGCCGAGCTGCGGAAACATGCCGAACCAGGCCCTGCGCGACGCGGGCGCATTCTCGATCGCAATCAGCGCCGCGCCGCCCCATTCGCCGCCAAGACCAATGCCTTGTCCGAAGCGCAGAATGCACAGAAAGAGCGGCGCCCAGAAGCCGATCTGAGCGAAGCCGGGCAGCAGACCGACCAAGGCCGTGCACGTGCCCATAATGAGCAGGGCCGCGACGAGCGTCGATTTGCGGCCGGCGCGGTCGCCGAAATGGCCGAAGATCGCCGATCCGGCCGGCCGCGCGATGAAGGCGATGGCAAAGGTTGCGAAGGAGCTTAGAAGTTGCGCGGTCTGCGACGCCGATGGAAAGAAGATTGGCCCAAGAATGAGCGCGGCGGCTGTGGCATAGACGTAGAAGTCATAATATTCGATCGCCGTTCCGATAAAACTTGCGACAACGATTCGAAGGCTCATCCATTTGATCCGGCATCGGGGCAAGGCTCGCTGGAGCACGGCGGCCTTCTATTCCATTTGGCAGCAGGCATCACCAAATATCTGTGACGTTCTTTGAAGCTATATGGAGGCCTTCGGCCTATGACACCGAAATCCATCAAACTCCCAGGTGGTGATCATCCGATCACGATTAATCCGCATCCTGCACGGGTGATTGTCTCAGCGGCGGGCAAAGTCATCGCCGATACAAAAGAGGCGCTGAGCTTGCGCGAATCCACCTATCCGGCGGTTCTCTATATTCCGCGCAAGGATGCGGACATGACGCTTTTGCTGCGGACGGATCACGGCACCCATTGCCCCCATAAAGGTGATGCGTCCTATTATAGCATTTTGGATGGCGGCGAGCCTCTGGCGAATGCTATTTGGACTTATGAGCAGCCCTATGACGCCGTGGCAGAGATCAAGGATCATCTCGCTTTTTATGCAAACCGTTTTGAAATACGCGAAGAACCTTCGCCCTGAATAGGCCGTGCCCTATATACGATTGAGCTCCTTTTACCGCAGGTCCCTATGAGCGCCTTGTTTTCTCCCATCACGTTGCGAAACCTGACCCTTCCAAATCGCATCGCCGTTTCGCCCATGTGCCAATATTCGGCTGAAAACGGCGCGGCCACCGCATGGCATTTCGCGCATATGACGACGATGGCGCTCTCGGGCGCCAGCATGTTTTGTATCGAGGCGACGCATGTCGAGCCTGAGGGCCGCATCACACCCGGCTGCCTCGGTCTCTATAATGATGAGACCGAAGAGGCGTTGCGGCCGATCCTTGCTGCGATCCGCAAATTTTCCAAAACAGCGGTCACGATGCAGATCGCCCATGCGGGCCGGAAAGCCTCGAGCCAGGTGCCCTGGAATGGCGGCAAGCAATTGCCGATTGAGGAAGGCGGCTGGCTGACCTATGCGCCGTCCGCTGTGCCGCATCGCGAGGGGGAGCTGCCGCCGCAAGCTCTCGATGCCGCGGGGCTCAAGCGTGTGCGCGATGCCTTTGTTGCAACGGCGCAACGCGCCGAGCGGCTGGGCATCGATGCGCTCGAAGTGCATGGCGCGCATGGTTATCTGCTTCATGAGTTTCTTTCGCCATTGTCTAATCATCGCACCGACGAATATGGCGGTTCGCTTGAAAACCGCATGCGTTTTCCGCTTGAGGTTTTCGATGCGGTGCGCGCCGCTTTCCCGGCGGAAAAGCCCGTCGGCATCAGGGTCTCGGCGACGGATTGGGTTGAAGGCGGCTGGGATCTCGAACAGACCATCGCCTTTGCGAAAGCGCTCACGACGCGGGGTGTCGATTGGATCGATGTGTCGTCTGGTGGTGTCTCGCCGTTGCAGAAAATTCCGGTTGGTCCAGGCTATCAAGTGCCGCTCGCGCAAGGCGTTAAAGAGGCGACAGGCCTAACGACCTTCTCCGTCGGCCTCATCACCGAAGCGCAACAAGCTGAGGAGATTATCGCAAGCGGTAAGGCCGATCTTGTCGCACTCGCACGGGGGATGCTTTATGATCCGCGTTGGGGCTGGCACGCGGCGGCGCAACTCGGCGCGACCGTCGATAGTCCGCCGCAATATTGGCGCGCGCCCCCGCACGGGCACAAAGCTCTATTTGGCGACATTGTGGACGGCGGCCGGTAAGCATCGTTTTTAAGGAATCAAAATTGACCGTCTTCAAGAAAATCAGCGAAAGCGAAAAGAGCCAGTATAAAGTCATATTGGCGCCAATGAAGCGAGACGATCAATCGATTGCTGGCCGCGTCACGTCGATTGGCATCGGAGACTGCGGCTCGCTCGATGTGAAAACGACCGCGCCAGACGACCCGAATATTTTAGACGCTTTTGAAGCTGCAGCTTCCAGCGCGGGGGCGGATGGTATTGTCGGCGTCTATGACCCCGATGGATTATGGGCAGCGGAATGGCCCGCGCTGACGTAGCCAAGGTGCAAGAAATTGCCATTCTCGCCTGCGGGTGTTTCTGGGGCGTGCAGCACGCTCTCCGGCGCATTCCGGGCGTATTATCGACACGCGCCGGTTACACCGGCGGTGATGTGCAAAACGCGACCTATCGCCATCACGGGACGCACGCGGAAGCGGTTGAAGTTATCTTCAATCCGGAGGTGCTCAGCTTTGCAAAGCTTCTGGACACATTTTTTAAAATTCACGATCCAACGACGCTCAACCGTCAAGGTCATGACATCGGCCCAAGTTATCGCTCGGCTATTTTCTATGTGAGTGACGCGCAGAAAGCGATTGCCGGAGAGATTATCGCAAACATTGATGCCTCTGGACTTTGGCCTGATCCTATCGTGACTGAAGTTGTCGCGGCTTCCGCCTTTTGGGAGGCCGAGCCGGAACATCAGAATTTCTTGGAACGCTAATTCGAAATATGCCAGTTAAAGGCAGGAATATTGTGCCGCATCTTGTGCCTTGTATTGCATAAACGCCGCTTGTACTTTGGGACATTGAATTTGCCCTCACGGACAGCGGCTCATCTTTGAGCAATTTCCGGCTAGGCAAAAATCCATCAGCTCCTCCGCGATGGGAGGAACTTACTTATGATAAGGAGTATGTAATGTCAGAAGCGGATGAAGGACCGGAAGGCGCCGCCCCGGTTAAAAAGTCAAAAATAAAGGAAGCCGCTCCGGTAGAAGAAAAGATTGACTCCGTCCTTCACGTGGATAGGACGGTTGCTCCAGCCCATCCCGAATGGTTGAAAACGCTATTGCACCCTGAGCTCGAACTGACGGGTCCGGCCGAGTACGATATGAAAACGAACCTCGAGCTTTCGTTTCTTCCGGGCCAGGGAGATGACAAGTTCACCGGGGTTGATGCTTACGAGCACCTGAAGAGCAATAATTTGCTCGGCGATTGCCTGGGGCTCGCGGACGGCCTTGCCATGCGTGAGAGAGGCGTCAAGGCTTACAGCAAGTTTATTGAAGCCAAGGAGGGTGCTGTCGTCGCCTTGTGGAAGTCGGTGTTTACCGATGAAGAGGGTAAGCTTTGTGTCCCGCTTGCCATGCCTGTTCTCAGCAAAGTGGCGATAACCAAGGGCGACCTCAGCGTCCTTTGGACGAAATACCGTCCTTTGGTCAAGTTCAAAGCCTGAGCTTTGAATAGCTTTTTTCTATCCCCGCGTTGTCTGAAATAGGTAGCGCGGGGATTTGCTTTTGTTTGGAGCGACATTTCGTGCCGGCATCAGCAATTTGGCCCCGTCACGCCGGCGGAGAAAACCGCAAGAGGCTCGTGCCATGCGCCTTTAACCAAGCCTCTGCGCGATCGACATCGGGCGTGAGTTTGGCCGCAGTTTTCCAAAAGGGCGGCGAGTGATCCATATGGAGAAGATGCGCCACCTCATGCGCGGCGAGATAGTTTAAAACAAAGCCCGGCGCCATAATGAGCCGCCAAGAGAAATTCAACGAACCTGTCGATGAACACGATCCCCACCGGCTCGTCGTGTCGCGCAAAGTGATCTTACGTGGTGATACGCCAATTTTACTTGCGTGGCGCATGACGGCATGTTCGATATCGTGCTTCGCTTCGCGCTTTAAAAAGTCATGGACGCGGCGCTCGAGATGCGGCGCGTCTCCGCTGACGCAAAGAAGCGGCATGTTGTCCGTGGCGCTTTTCGCGGGCGGTTCGATCCACACGGTGCCTCGCTCCGCCGGACGATGCACGATCTTGTGCAAGATGCCACGCAAAGGCACGATTTCGCCCGCACCAAAATGTTTGGGCGCAGGCAGACGATCGAGCCGCGCACCGATCCAAGCGGCGTGACGTTCAGCAAAAGATTTCGCGCCAGAGAGCGAACTGCGCGGCGGCATGGTCAAGATCACATCATGCGTCGCAGCGCGCACGCGCAAGGTGAAGCGCCGCGCCGTCGCGACGCGCTTCAAGAGAACGCGATAGGTAGATCCCGCGTGTGAGACATCGATGAAGCTCACTTCGGAGATGCGCGGCGCGTGTCTTTGTGTGAACCCAAGCATGCCCTGAGTCTAACGAGACAAGGGCCGAGTCGCCAAGCGAAACCGCCGGACAAATCTCAGGCAGCGCCACTGTCTTTTCGCGGAAGGTCAACCGCTAAGGTTAATGGCGAAGTACCTTAAGCTTAACGATATGAGGCCGTGTTACCTTGTGAAAAGAGCGCCTCCGGTTGCCCGGCGGCGCTCTTTCTTGAAGGAAGGAAAAGGTTTTCAGCCTAATTCCGCCAGGCCAGTGTGAAATGCCCGGATGCGCGGCGCGATTTCATTGCGATAGCGGGAGCCATTGAAGACGCCATAATGGCCGACATTGGGCTGTTCGTAGTGTGATTTCATCTTTTCCGGGATATTGCAGCAGAGATCATGCGCGGCCAAGGTCTGGCCGATGCCGGAAATATCGTCCTTTTCGCCTTCGACGGTCAGAAGCCCCACCCGCTTGATCTGGGTCAAATCGACCATCTTATTGCGATGGGTCATGAGGCCCCGCGGCAGGCGCTGCTCGACGAAAACCGTATCAATCGTCTGCAGGTAGAATTCGGCGGTCAGGTCCATGACGGCCAGATATTCGTCGTAAAACTCGCGCTGCTTTTCGAGAGGTTCCTCATCGCCCTGGATCAGGTGCTTGAACATATCGATATGGGCGGAGACGTGGCGATCGTAGTTCATCGCCATGAAACCAGAGAGCTGGAAGAATCCGGGATAGACGTAGCGGCCGGTGCCCGGATAGGGGAATGGCACAGGATGTACGCAATTGGCGCGAAACCAGGCACTGCCGCGCTTTTCGGCCAGCAGATTAACGGCGGTCGGGCTGCGGCGGGTGTCGATCGGCCCGCCCATGAGTGTCATAGAGGCTGGCACATGCGGATTGGCATCAGCTTCCATCAAGGCGATCGCCGCGATCACGGGCACGGCCGGCTGGCAGACGGCGAGTGTATGGAGCGGGATACCGTCACCCTCTTTGCTAAGCACCTCGAAGATGGCGAGGAGGTAGTCGATATAATCGTCGAGATCGAAGAGTCCGGCAATCGGCGGAACCAGGCGCGCGTCGATCCAATCCGTGATGTAAACATCATAATAAGGCAGAAAAGCTTCAACTGTCCCGCGTAACAAAGTGGAATGATGGCCGGACATGGGCGCGACAATTAGCAGTTTTGGCTGTTGCGGCGCTGCGTTTTGCCATAGCCGCTTGAAGTGCAGAAGTTTGCAGAAGGCCCGTTCCCATACGACGCGCTCTTCAATCTCGACCGGGGTGCCGTCGATGGGGACCGTCTTGAACCCGAAGATCGGTTTGCCGTAGCGCCGTGTCAGGCGCTCGAAAATTTCCGCCGAGGCGGCGACATTGCGCCCGATCGAAGTATGTGTCAGCGGATTAAACGGATTTTTATACCAATAACGCGCCGCGTCCGACATCGCACGGGCAGGAGCCAAAGCCATATAGGCGATTTCATGTAATTGATAAGAAAAAGGATTCATCTTCACAGCCTTGCTCGCAGCAAGCTTGAGCTAAAGCTCAACCAGCTGTCCGACGCAACCTTCTACTGCATTGCAGTAAAATCATGCATTGCACGATAGTAGGATCCGCGGCGTCTAAGTCAACGGAACCAAAGGCACACTTGTTTTGGCAGTCAAATTGAAACAATTTTGAAATAAACGCGATGAACGCAAATTCATCTTTTGGCTGGCGTGATTCGTTCTTAAGCGTCCGTTGCCGAATTTGCTCTCATTCGCCGGTTTGCAGCAGGCTTCCGATTTGCCTCGCACTTTGCATCAAGGCAAAAAACACCGCGATCGCAACGCTGAACAAGACAATGTTCAGCCCGAAGGCCTCGGCCATTAAATCAAGACGCAGCTGCTGGTCGAGCAAGAGCGCGCGCATCCCTTCAAAAACATAAGTCGGCGGCAGACACCATGCCAGCATTTGCATCCACGGCGGCAGCACGGACACCGGATAATAGACGCAGGCCAAAGGCAGGATCAAAAACATGATGGTCCACATCAGGTTCTCGGCGCCAAGCCCGTTGCGCAAGACGAGCCCGGCGGTGATGAGCCCGATCGACCAGCTCGTCAGGATCAGATTGACGAAAAAGAGGATGAGTCCCAGCCCAAGGCCCCATAGATTGAAACCGAAAAACCAGATGGCGAGAAGCGTGACCGGGACCAGTCCGACAGCAAGCCGGAGGATGCTCATCGCCATCAAAGAGAAAATGAGTTCGGATGGCCGCAGAGGGCTCATCATGAGATTGCCGATATTACGCGACCAGATTTCTTCGAGGAACGAAAGCGAAAATCCAAGCTGGCCGCGAAACAAAATATCCCAGAGCATGATCGCACCGATCAGGGTTCCGGCGGCGAGCGTCGCATGTGACGCCAGCGTCTGGGTTTGCGGCAGATGCGCAAGATAAGTTTGGAGAAAGCCCCAGGTCACCATTTGAACCGCGGGCCAATACATCAGATCGAGCACGCGCGACCATGATGAGCGCAAGAGATACGTATAGCGCAGGACCATGGCTCCGGTGCGTTGCATCGAGAATGACGAAGAAGAAGACATCAATTGGCTTTCGTATCTGCTTGTTTGAGACCTGCCAGTCCTCGATCTCGCGCGACGTCAAGGAATACGTCTTCGAGCGTGTCGCGCCCGAACCGATCGAGGAATTCGGCGGGCGAACCATCGCCAGCGACGCAGCCCTTTTTGAGCATGATGATGCGGTCGCAGAGCCGCTCGACCTCGGCCATATTATGCGACGCGAGAAGGATCGTCGCATTGTGCCTCGCCCGGTAATCTTCGAGCCTTGTGCGAATCCAATCCGCAGTATCGGGGTCGAGCGACGCGGTCGGTTCGTCGAGGAGCAGAACCTCGGGTTCGTTGATAAGAGCCTTGGCCAATGCGACACGCGTTTTTTGTCCGGCTGAGAGTTTGCCCGATGGCCGGTCAAGCAAATCTTCAAGCGCCAGGGAGACCGCGAGATCGCTGATCCGCGTCTCAATATGCGAAACGCCATAGAGGGATGCGAAGACGCGCAGGTTTTGCCGGACAGTCAGTCTATGCGGCATATCCACATAAGGGCTTTCAAAATTCATCCGCGCCAGAACCCGATAGCGGTCGCGAGTCATGTCATGGCCGAGAACGCGGACGCTGCCGGATGTTGGCAGAATGAGCCCCATGATCATCCCGATCGTCGTCGTTTTGCCGGCCCCGTTGCCGCCGAGAAGACCAGTGATCGAGCCTGGCTGGATCTTGAAAGAGATGCCATCCACCGCTGCCACGGATTTGAAGATTTTCGAAAGCCCTTGGACCTCGATCGCCGGCGCGCCATCCATCAGCTTTCGTTTCGCGGCGGCCGCGTCCATCAAAGCGCCTGCCCGTTGGCGGAGCTGAAAAGCCGATGGACATTTACTGCGCGGGCATGTTCCAAGGTCAAACTGACACTCAAGTTCAAACTCCAAAACAAATCCAAGCTCCGTTCAAAGTTCAGACATAGGACCGGAGGCAAGGGCCTCCAGAGGAAAGCGCATATGATGCCGAATGAGCTCGACATTGATCTCGGCCGCAAATCACGGCGTCTGCGCGTCGATACGCCGGTCAGGCTGCGCTGGCTCGCGGTCTTGGGCCAGACAATGGCGGTGTTTATCACGCATTTCGGGCTGGGTTTCCCGCTACCGCTCGGATTATGTCTTCTCGTCATTGCCGCCTCCACCTGGCTGAATGTCGGACTGCGTCTGAAGTTCGGCCGCAGCGACCGGTTTCAGGAGGGGCCCGCCGCGGCGATGCTCGCCTATGACCTGTTGCAATTATCGGCGCTTCTCTATTTGACCGGCGGCATCGAGAACCCGTTCTCGCTTCTATTTCTTGCGCCGGTCATGATTTCGGCGGCCTCTTTGTCTGGCCGCAGCACGTTGGGGCTGACTCTTTTGATGATCGCGGCGGCGACCGCGCTCACCTTCGATCATTATCCCTTGCCCTGGTTTCCGGGGGAAACGCTGACCCTGCCGTTCCTCTACCGGGCGGGGATCTGGGCGGCGATCGTGCTTGGCGCCGCCTTCACGGCGGTCTATGCCTCACGCGTCGCCGAGGAAGCCCGTAAGCTCGCCGATGCCTTGGCTGCGACTGAACTCGTCATCGCGCGCGAACAGCATTTGATTCAGCTCGACGGGCTCGCGGCGGCGGCGGCGCACGAACTCGGCACCCCGCTCGCCACGATTACGCTTGTCGCCAAAGATCTTGAAAAACAGCTTGGGTCTGACCCGACCTATGGCGAGGATGTTGTGCTGCTGACGCAGGAAATCGCCCGTTGCCGCACGATTTTGGGTAAGTTGACCTCGCTTGGCGATGATTCAGGTGCGATTCTCGGCGATCTCAGCTTGCGGCTGCTCATCGAAGAAGTGGTTGGTCCGCAGCGTGATTTCGGTGTCGCGATCAGTATTTCTTGCGACGGGACCGGACTCGAACCTGTGTGCCGCCGCAACCCTGGGGTCATCTATGGCCTTGGAAATCTGATCGAGAACGCCATTGATTTCGCCAAATCCGAGGTGCGCATCAGCGGACAATGGACCAACCATACGGTGAAGGTCGTGATCGAGGATGATGGTCCAGGGTTTTCGCCAGATGTCATCTCGCGGCTGGGCGAGCCTTATGTGACGACGAAAACCGACCGGCGCGCCAAGATAGAGGAAGGGTCCGGCCTTGGACTTGGCCTTTTCATCGCCAAAACGCTTTTGGAGCGCTCGGGCGCGCGCGTGGATATGGACAATGTCCCCCTCCCTAGAAGTGGAGCGAAGATCACGATTCGATGGCCGCGCGCCATTTTCGAGGGCGGAAGGAACATGCCAACACGGCAAGAGCTCCAAACCACCTGGCGGTAGGCGCTCCATCTTCGATTTGCGTTTTGAATGGACGTATTTGGTTTTGACATTCGATTGTTAGCCAAAACCGCAATTCGTACACATATTGAGTTCCAAAGCCGCATCAGATGGCTAGAATAAACTCAAGGAAGGGGCCAACCGATGACAAATGAAATTGCCGATCCAGCACCGGAGGCAAGAGCCAGTGAAGCGGTTCTTCCACCGCTTTCGGATGCCGAAAAATCGCTGCTGATTGTCGATGACGATAAGCCATTTTTGACGCGCGTGGCGCGGGCGATGGAAACCCGCGGCTTCATCGTTTCTCAGGCGTCCTCCGTGGCAGAGGGTCTCGCGGCCATCGCCAAGACGCCGCCTGCCTTCGCCGTGATCGATATGCGGCTGACCGATGGCAATGGTCTTGACGTGATTTCCGAATTGAAGGCCAAGCGCCCCGATGCGCGCGGCATTATTCTGACCGGCTATGGCAATATCGTCACGGCGGTGACGGCGGTGAAACTTGGCGCCTTCGACTATTTGGCGAAGCCCGCCGATGCCGATGAGATTTTCAATGCGCTGATGGCGACGCGCCACGACAAAGCGGAATTGCCGGAAAACCCGATGTCCGCCGACCGTGTGCGCTGGGAACATATTCAGCGCATCTATGAACTCTGCGGCCGCAATGTTTCAGAAACGGCCCGCCGGCTGAATATGCACCGGCGGACATTGCAGCGCATTCTGGCGAAACGCGCACCGCGTTGATCGTGGACCCCTGCGGTATCGGTCATGCGCGGGCTTGACCCGTGCGTCCAGGAACGGTGATTCTCTTAAGGGCGCCTCAGCGGGATAGATCAAAATGCCATTCGAGGTGCTTGGATGCGCCGGTCAAGCCCCGGGCATGACGCGCCCGGCGTTCGAGGATTCACCCCTCCACAATCATCAATTCATGAAAGCTGAAGAGGCCGTCTGGGTCGGTCCAGACGGAGCGCGGCGTCCAGCCTGCCTCGCGCGCCAGCGCCTGAAAACTCTCGATCGTATATTTGCAGGAATTCTCAGTGTGAATCTTTTCACCTTCTGCGAAGGCGAAAGTCTTGCCGCAGACGCTAACCGTTTGGGCTTTTTTCGACACAATATGGATTTCGATGCGGCTTTCGGCATCGTTGAATTTCGCTTGATGGGCGAATGCCTCAAGATCAAAATTGGCGCCGAGGTCGCGATTGGCACGGGCCAAAATATTCAAATTGAACGCGGCGGTGACGCCCGCCGCATCATCATAGGCGGCTTCAAGCCGTGCAACGTCTTTGCGAAGATCGATGCCGATCAAAAGCCGCCCGCCGTTTTTCAATGTGTGCGCCATGGCGGCGAGCAACGCGCGGGCTTCGTCTGGCGTGAAATTGCCAATCGTCGAGCCCGGAAAAAAACCTAGGCGCGGCCGGCTTGCAAGTTCATTTGGTAAAGTGAGCGCGGCGCGGAAATCGCCGATGACGGGTATCACGCGCAATGCTGGAAAGCGTTCATGAAGACGCTGCTTCGCACCGGCAAGCGCATCACCTGAGACATCGATCGGCACATAGGCGGCGAGGCTTCGCAGCGCCGCGAGCACGATCTCTGTCTTACGGCTGGAACCAGAGCCAAATTCGATCAGAACGCTTCCAGGCGGCGTATGGGCTGCGATGCCGGCTGCCTGCGCTTCCAGGATCGCGATTTCGGCACGTGTCGGATAATATTCAGGCAGTCGCGTAATTTGTTCGAAAAGCTCGCTGCCTTGTGCGTCATAGAAGAAGCGGCAAGGCAGGGATTTTTGAGGCGCTGAAAGGCCGTCGATCACGGCGAGGGCAAATTCATCGTCAGGCGCCATAGCTGGCGCTGTCTTCACAGAAAGGGCAGGTGACATTCAGGCCTCGTTGGCAAGGCGCAGACCGCAGAACTGCCAGCGCTGGTGGGGATAAAAGAAATTACGATAGGTTCTGCGAGCGTGAGAATCGGGCGTTACACAAGAGGCGCCGCGCAGAACCTGCTCGGAGCACATGAACTTGCCATTATATTCGCCCATCGCACCTTCTGCCGGACGATAGCCGGGGTAGGGCGCATAGGCACTTTGTGTCCATTCCCACACATCGCCAAACATTTGCGACAGTGTTATGTCGCTCGTGTCCGTCGCGGGCAAAGGCCGCAGGACGCCTGACGATAGCATATTGCCTTCGATGGCCACGTTCGATGCGGCGATCTCCCACTCGAATTCTGTCGGCAGGCGCTTCCCGGCCCAGCGCGCATAGGCGTCGGCCTCGTAAAAGCTGATTTGGCTGACAGGCGCAGCGGGATCAATCGGGCGAAGCCCATGCAATGTCATTTGCAGCCATGTGCCGTCTTGTTCTTCCCAGTAGAGCGGCGCCCGCCAATTCAATTCGTGAACCTTGGTCCATCCATCGGCCAGCCAATGCTGATGCGATTCATAGCCGCCGTCGCGCATGAAGTCTTGCCATTCGCCATTGGTGACAGGGCGGTTGGCGAGTTTAAAGGGATTGGCGAAGACGCGGTGTTGCGGCAATTCATTGTCATAGGCAAAGCTCGGCCCTGCATGGCCGATTGTGCAAAGGCCGCCGCCAAAGGAGATCCAGCGCAGCGGGCGTGGCTCTTTCGAAAATTCGTTTAACGGCGCATCACAATAAGAGGGCCGCAAAGGATTGGCGGCGAAGAGACTGAGAATATCCGTCAGCAGTAATTCCTGATGCTGCTGCTCGTGATTCAAACCAATCTCAAGAATGGATGCGAGCTGAGGCTCATAGGCCTGACCGTTCACAAAAAGCCGGGCAAGACCCTCATCGACATGGGCGCGATAGCTGCGCACATCCGCGGCGCTCGGGCGCGAAAGAAGGCCGCGTTGGGCTCTTGGATGCCTGTCGCCTTGCGTTTCGTAGTAAGAATTGAAGCAATAATTATAGCGTGTGTCGAAGACACGGTAATCGGATAAATGCGGCGCGAGCACAAAGGTCTCGAAAAACCAGCTTGTATGGGCGAGATGCCATTTCGTCGGGCTGGCATCGGGGCAAGCCTGAACAGTCTGATCTTCGTCGGTCAGGGAAGCTGCGAGATCGAGCGTCAATTGGCGCGTCGCGAAGAGATTTCGTTCAATATCGATCGAAACGGCGCGAAGATTTTGCGTTTTGGGCTGAACGCTTGACGGGCTGGCCAATAGAGAACTCCGGGCACTATCGTTGGACGGTTTCCAATATAACGGAACAATTGAAGGCTGTGTTCCGCCCGCCGCAGTCGCGCTTTCGTCAAGCGTCGGGCATCTAAATGCGGGTCGCGGTCTGGGTTTGAGGATTTATCGGGTTTGAGGACCAATCAGGAAAGCAGCGATCAAGCTAATAGCCGCACCTATGGACACTTAAACGGAATCATCTAGCAAAAGTTGCAGGCAGGCGAGGAAATCCATTCTCGATTTGGATAATAGAAACGCCCGCTCTTTGTTCGCTCCCCGCCAAAAGATATCATTTTCACAAACCTTCAGGCGGTTTGAGAGGCTTTTTTCCGCTTAATTGCATCGCGCATGAGATTGAGACACTCGACAGATGACGCCATATCGAGCGCGGTCAATCCAAGGTCGGTTTCGAAAAGCGGGTCAGCGCCTGCCTCCAGCAAAACTTTCACACAGCTCGCCCGTCCGGACGAGGCCGCGAACATCAAAGGTGTCGCAGCATTCACATTGATATGCTGCACGTCGATGCCCGCATCGATCAGCAATTGCAGATTTTCTGTGATTTCACCGACACAGGCGAGCCAAAGTGCCTGATTGCCATCGGCATTGACCGCGTGAATATCGGCGCCGGCCGCGAGAAGCTCCTTCACGAAAGCGGGCGTTCCGAGCCGCACCGCGAGCATCAGCGGCGTCGCTTGATCTTTGTTATGCGTATTCACGTCATTCGGCGCGAAGCCATGCTCAGCCAAAAAGGCTTGCAGCTCCTGACTGAGCGTGACAGCTGGAGCGGAAGCGGCCTTGGGAGCCATTTTCTCGGCATAGGCCCAGGCTTCATAGCCGCCATCGAGGCTATAGACATCGGCAAAACCATGTTCGGCGAAATGCTTCGCATAGGCCTGGCTCGAATTTCCGTGATAGCAGCAGATAATGAGCGGCTTATCTTTTTCGGGCCGGGCGAGAAACGCGGGAAAATTTTCCTTCGTCGCGAGCGCGGCGCCTTCGATATGGCCGCGGCTATAGGAATCCGCGTCGCGCACGTCGAGAACGAGGGCATCGCCACGGCTCATGATGTCGCGCGCTGTCGCGACATCGATCCTGCGGAAGCCGGCTGTCTGTGCCATGATCTGTCCCCGTTTTCTATCGCGCGAAGCAGCGTAATTATTGGCCTTTGACCCAGGCTTCAAAGCCGCCGTCGAGACTATAGACTTTTTTGAAGCGGAAGTCGGTGAAGGTCTGAGCGCGCACTTGGCTCGCATTGCCATGATAGCAATAGATGAGCACTGGCTTGTCTTTCGGGGTCGTCATCAAGAAATTCGAGATGTTGGAGTCGTTCACGAATTCCGCGCCTTCGATATGGCCTTGCTCATATGAGCCCATATCGCGGGTGTCCAAAATCAGAGGATCGGCATCCTTGATCAAATCGCGCGCAAAGGCGACGTTGACGCGTTCAAATCCTGTGTCTTCGGCCATGGCTGTGGCTCCTTGCTGTTTGCTGGAATCGGGTTTCGCCCGTTCCCCATAGGGCGGTTCTGTCTGGATACGTGTATCGACGAGCCCGGCACCGACCGTGAAGTGGTAGAGCGAGGCAAAAGTAGCGTCCCTGAGGCCAAGCACTTCGTGCATGGAATCGTCGAAATAGCAGCCGATGCCGGTGCCGCGGAAGCCGAGGGATTCGGCTTCGAGGTAGAGGACCTGGCCGATCAGGCCCGCCTCCCAATGCAATTGCTTGTAGCGCCAGGGCTCGGCCCGCACGAGACCTTCATATTCGGCGAGCATTCCAAGCGCGAAACAGGCATCGGAGCCAATCGCTTGTCCGCAATGAAGCGTACGCGACAATTTTGTCATGTCGCCCGCGAGCAATTGATAGAAGCTCAATTGCGGCGGCACATGGTCTGGCACGCGCCATTTGAACTCCGGATTGACAGCCTGGCGCAGCCGCATCTCGGCTTCGGGATGGCGCGCCAATATATAGAGGCCAGGTTCGATTCCATCGACGCGATGAATGAAAAAGACCGGGTGAACGCGCGGCTGAAATGTCCAGATATCCCAGGGTGCGACAGGCCGCGGAAGCAAGCGGTCGATGAGATGATAGAAGGCCCCGCTTCCCATGCGTGCGCTCCGGTCGAAGGCCTGCGCGCTACGCCGGTTCAAGATCACGCTTGTCGCGGGTTCGCTCGAGCCTTCACCGATGCCCGGATGATTGCCGCGATAGGGCGCTTCGGAGACAACACCCGTCTTGCGTGTTGCAAGCGAAGCCTCGTCGATCACCGGCCAGCGGTACATTGGATGCCGGTCGAGCACATTGGCCTTGCCCTTCCAATCGGCGAGGCGGTCTGCGACAAAAGCTTGATCGGTTTGCGACAAAGGCGTCACTTTCGATCCAGCGCTGACGGAAAGAATGAGATCGGGAGTCTCGTGCTCCGCCTTGCCAGCAAAGTCATCGGCGCGATCGATGCCGAGAAGGCTTGCCACGTCGCGTGCCGTCAGCCCTTCGACCATTTCAATGGTCCAGCCGAGCGCGCCAGCGGCGTAGCGCAAAGCACCGAGCGCATGTCCGACATCGAGCTGGCAATAGCGGAAGGCGCGCTCGCCATATTTCCAAGCTTCGCGCCAATGCACAGAGGAAAGTCCGATCCAAAGCCGCGAACTCGCCTTGTTGGCACCGTCACCGGCGATCTTGCATCTCTGTTCGAGACTATGATCCCGGCTCACATAATGATGGACGCCGGAAGCCAGCCCATCGATATTTTCGGCAAGGACATAAGCTTCGGTCGGATGCAGATTGCCGCTCGACGGATTGGCCCGTAGAGCCCAGCGGTCGGGACCATATTGCTTCCAGGCTGTCAGCCCCATGGAAAGCTGCAGCAAGGCGCCAACGCTTTCAATCGAGAAAGCCGCGGGCGTCACATTCGTGCCAGAGTAGATCTCGCCGAAAGTCGTTTTGATGCTATCGGCACTCAGCGGCAGCAATGCGCGCGGCGCCTCCGCATATTCGCGGAAGGGATTGGGTTGGGAATCCCAATCGAGCGTCTCTGGTCCTGCCGCATAGCGCTGGAGCGAATGCTTGGTGCGCTGGTGATAGGCAAGGATGGCTTCGGCGGCACTTGCCGCTTGATCGGGCGCTATGGTCATGAAGGGTTCGTTTCGCTGGCGGAAAGGTCAGTGGATGCAGCGGCTGGCGGATTGCGCCTGCAGGTTTCAAGATCGGCGGGTGCATGGGCGCGTTCGATCCCGATCCAGGCTTCAACTTCGGCGGGATCGAAGCCCGCGTTACGGCGTCCCGCGGCTTCCATCAATGGGCGCCGGATCAGGATTGGGTCAGCCATCATCAGTTTCAGGGCTGTATCTTCATCGACAGCCTCAGGCTGGATCTCGCCTGATTTGACCTTGGGCGCAGCTTTGTTGAACCAAGCCGCGACTGGCTTGCCCGCGAAATAGCTTCGCAGAAGATCGGCAGTCCAGGCCTCTGTCAGAAGGTTGCGTACGTCAAGCTCGTGACCCGCGCCAGCAAGAAGCTGCTTTTGCCGCGTATTGTTGGAACAGCCAGGTTTTTCGTAGAAGATGACTTGGGTCATCGGACCTCTCGGGCGGCGATTTATATGTACCGTTGTTGGATGACACCGCTATTGATTCATATTTTATGTCTTGTGACAGACGGGCGGTTTGAGCATGTGCCAACAAGAATGTCGGAAAACCGCCATGTGGCATTCGCCGCCATCTTTTGACATCAAAACGGCCCCCGCCTCTGAGGAGGCGACGGCCGCCAAATTGCGCCCCGCGACATTGACGAGGTGTTAGAAGTCAAAATTGCCGAGCTGGACGAATTCCGCCTTCAAACGCCCAAGCAGCATATCCACTTTCCGGCGGACGACTTCGACCGTCAGCGGCTTGATCAAGGCGCCGTGAGCGCCGCCGCCTCTCGCGATGCATGCCTTACCGATCGCATCATCGGGATTTTCTGCGACGACAACGATTTTGGCCTCTGGAAACTTGGCTGCGATCTCTAAAAGATGCGCGGTGCCTCTTTCCTTGAGAACATTGGTTCCGACGATCACCATATGCGGGATGGCCAGCTCTGTCTTTTGATAGACCTGCTTTTCCGAAGCCGCATAGGCTTCCTCGGCCGTCGCGAATTCATGGGTCTCATTGTCGTCTTCCAGCATAAACTGGAGGATCGAACCTGTAATTCCGTCATTGTCGATGATGAAAACGCGCTTGTTTTCAACCCTCCGGTCATTATCGACACCGATTTGCATTTTAACCTCGTATTGAAGTGCTGGCGCGTGGCAGCTCGCATTTGAGCTGCGCGGGAAGAAGCAAGATTTATTCCGCTGCATAGAGCGGGCTTGCTTCGTAGATGGAATTTAGCGAATGATCGCGTCTGTCACAAGCAGAGCCCCGCGAGCGGAAATTTCGGCCCCTGGAGCTGTTTTGTTCCTGACAGCCCAAAACAGCCTGTCGGATTCAGAACAAGCTCGAATTGCCAATCGTGCCGAAGCCCGGTCTTTCTAAATCAATAGGTTACGATTTTGGCGCGGTTTGGCACGAGCATTGCTGAGAAGGACGCGGGGATACGTCGCCGATGCGAAGGTATGTGACGTGTCGTGTCCCGCGCCGCCACGGTGTCTCGAACAGACGATTGAGCGCCTAGGGTCACGGTTTAAACTGAAAACGGCACTTAAGGAGACTGATATATGCGCCAGATCGCATTCTATGGTAAGGGAGGTATTGGCAAGTCCACGACCTCGCAAAACACCCTCGCCTGCCTCGCCCAAGCGGGTCACAAAATCCTCATCGTCGGCTGCGATCCCAAGGCTGACTCGACCCGCCTCATCCTGCACAGCAAGGCCCAGGACACCATCCTCAGCCTCGCCGCTGCCGCTGGTTCGGTCGAAGATCTCGAGATCGAAGACGTTATGAAGATCGGCTACCTCGACATCAAGTGCGTCGAGTCGGGCGGTCCGGAGCCGG
>Ga0209208_10005398_pt1 | contig 17829 bp, 17 predicted proteins | sample S1TSphfallax_3_FD_187694 | JGI IMG/M metagenome (GOLD analysis project Ga0209208, IMG submission 187694) | Host-associated microbial communities from peat moss isolated from Minnesota, USA - S1T2_Fd - Sphagnum fallax MG (SPAdes) (version 2) | ecosystem: Host-associated > Plants > Peat moss >... | reverse complement strand
ATTCTGAAGCTCCTCCGCTGCCATTACCGAGACCTCTATTGTAAACTGAGCCATAGCAAGCAACGTCGGCTGACAATATTTCTCCAAAAACTTCTGGTGTTCGATCTTTCTAGGCTGCTGCTGGTGCTGATGATGACAACCGCTCCTTCGTTGCGGAGAAAAAAGAAAAACTACCCCCTACTGCTCTAAAAGAAGGCTACATCGGAAACATTTCCATCGGAACCAGACAACCAAAGAAACAAAAAAAAAAACCCTCAAAGGAATAATTGTGTGATACCTGCGTCCCGTACCTTGGATTTTCCCCTACTAAAAACAAAACAACTGCAAATTCTGTCTGGTAACAGCACGAGATCCAGCAACTGAAAGAAGATCCTGCAATGAATGTAGGCAAGGATTTAGCAGGAAGAACAAGTATCAGTACGTGAGCAGGCATGGCATGGACGTCTTGACCATGAGCACCAAACCCTAATTAGAGGAACCTCTTGGGACTTAGGAAGTTTCTAGGTAAGCCCGGAGGCGAACCTTCTTGGGACTCGGAAGCCCTTAGGGTTTCTAGAAAACCCCCACTAGGGCTCCTCCAACTGGGCTATATGAGTGCCAAACCCTCATAAGAGGAACCCCTGGGGATTGAGCAAGTTCCTAGGGTTTCAAAGCCCCAAGGTAAACTTCTTGGGATTCAGAGGCCCCTAGGGTTTCCTAGGGTTCCTCCAACTGTACCTCCTTTGGTAGTAAGTGCACATTGGGTCCAAGGTTCAGGTCCTTAGTGGCCGTAAAGACCCTACTGAATTTTTAGAGAATTGAACCTTACACCTATGGAGAATATGGAATAGCCCACCATAAAGTTTCTTTTTTGTGGTGATTTTTTTTCTCAGAAAATCCAAAATTTTGTGATTTTTAGGAATTTTGAAACAAAAATAATTTAATTAGCCACATCTCAACCTAGGGATTTCCTTGGTCACCACCTGTACTAGCATTTTTGTGAAAATGTTGCAACCCACCTGGGACAATTACCATGTTAATCAATGTTGGGAATCCTCATTAGTGGACCTACTTGAATTTATTTTTTTAAAACCCTAATCCACTATATTGGGTTATCACAATAAATTCAATCTATCAAATAAATTTGCATACTTATGCTTTCAGTTGTCAAAACCTTGAAATATTCAACTTGGGGCCTTTTGAACACATTTTCTCAAAAATTTAAATATTTTGGCAAATTTTTTCAATTATCAATTGTTGATATTGTGATACAAAAAAAGGTTTTTAAAAAAAAAATCCAACCCACCTTATATGGAAATCTACATTTCACTTATATCCAATTAATTATGTATTATACTTAGTTTTCATAGGAATTGTTATACTAATGCAATCATTCATGAAACTTTTGAAACGTCGTTTATTGCCCTCAATCCTTCCACCTTTTGTTAATGTTGTCAAGGACACATCTTGAACAAGCAAATTTGAATGGAGAAAAACATGTAGAAATAAAAGATTGATTCATCACATACAATCACTAGCATATGACATATTGATTTAAAAAATCACATTTTCATTCTTTTTGTAAAAATTGCACAAGAAAATTTTGGAATCCAATCACTTTCAAAAAAATGTTCTCACATGTGTCTATGACAACTACCCTTATGCACCTCCCAATTATCCTTTCCTTTTGCAACTCTTCTTCCCTAGTCTAAGGTTAAAACAAAAAGGAAAACCTCACCATGTTAGCTCCAAAAAAACTAAATTGCTTGCCTCCTTACATTATCTATAGAATAATTCTTCAAACCTTCCATTGATATTGTACCAAAATACATACAATATGCCTAACCTTCTATAACATGCCCAATCTTCTAGCTTGAACTACTCTCTTACTTTTCCAAAACATCTACCTATTATCCAACTTCTCTTCCTCCTTTTCTTAAAATTCCTTCCCATGCACCACCATTTGGAAGCTTCTTGAACTTTTTGGATTCTTCATTAAAATAAAAAAAATTAATGCATTTTTAATGCCTAGAGCCATATATACATCATCATGCTATATATATATATATAATCAATTTTCGTAATCAAAGTTAGCACACACAAGAAATTCAAGGCAATCCATGATCAACTGGTAAACAAAAATTAAAAATTAAGCATTATTTGGAGTCACAAATACTATATGCAAATAAATAGCTGACATGTATCATCAAATAATGCATTATTTTTCTATTTATCACTTAAGGGTAGTGTCAAGTTGATAGCAAATGGGCAAAGTGATAAGAACTATGAAAAACCTAGTGTCTTATTCATATTGTTAATGAATAATTACCATTTTGAAATCTAGTTGTTAGCTATTGTAGTTATTTTTTCTCATTCTCATGCTCTTTTTCTATTGTGTAGAAATGCACACAAATGTACTTTATGTTACAAAAGTTAACATTATAGAGTTCATTCACATGAATGTTCATCCATGATTTATAGTGAACTTATATTTAATTCCTAGTTTAGTTTCAACCTACATGTGACCCATATTCACCTATGGTCACCTAGTTTAATTGGCCATTATGACATTTTAATGGCAATGGTGGACAACAAGAAAAACTGCACAATTAAGAAAAATGAAAATTTTGAAGAAAAGTAGTGGGAAGGAAGGGGCACACATTCCTCAATGCCATGAAAATAAGAACACATAAAAGTTTTGTCACATGTCAAATGTAAGCATGTGTAATATGTTGATCCAAAAAAATTGATTGATTTGATATTTGACATGGTACATGCAAGGCAAACATTATTCATAAGATTATAAATGAGTTTCAAAAGTTGACAAAATTAAGATTCGAAGAAATGATAAACATGTAAAAATAAATGAAATGATTTCAATTATAACTTTTATAAATTAATTGATTATCATAAAGGGACTAGGCACAACACATCATATTGGGAGTTAGCAATAAAGGAGCATGATAAATATCATCTATTCAATCAAAAATATTAGAATGTCACTAAAGTGTTCTAAGGAGAAATAATTGTCAATGGCCCTCTACATGTGAGATGTGAATGCAAATGGAAATAATATTTTTTGTTGCACCATAAAAAGAACATGATTAAAAAGACTAGATAAAAACTTTGAATATCTCATTTGAATATATTGATATTTCATTAAGATTACAACACATTTTCCATCAACATCAATCTTGTAATCTTGTAATATCTTCAACAATGTTATTAGTATTGGTGAGCACACAAAAAAAACAACCATCTTTTTGTTAATGATAAAAGCAACAAATAAGAATGAAATTTTGATTATCAAAACAATGGACATAACAAATATTATTCAAATTTAAATGAAAGATTGCTAGAGAAAAAATTTAGATTGCACAATAAAAGAGAAATTAATGAATCCCTAACCAAGATATTTTTAAAATGTTGAAAACAAACAAGAATTTGGTGAATGTGTTGTCCAATTTGATCACAACCATGTGCCATGCTTTTATTCAAAATAGAAAATTAATGCCTCCACATGTGAACTTGGTTGATTTTTCAAGTAATGAACATCATGTGAAGATGTCACTAATATTACTAAAGCATAATTTAAGTCAATTTCCATTGGATTATCACATAAACAACATTAAAATTGAATATTGTCATTTATCAACTATTACATGATCTTGTCAACAATTTCAAAACATGTTTACATTGATTATCATATTTGAAATTACAATTGATCTAAATGCATTTTGTTCCAAGTTGCTTCATGTGCACTTCAACATTCAAAAAACACAATAAAGTTGTAGCATTTCATCTTCTTCAATTTGGAGGGTTTATGGTTTCTTAAAACAATGTTCAAACATAGATTGTTATTCATTTCTAAATATTTCTTTGGCTTGAAAGCCTATTTGTTCAATATGGTTATTTGTTGTAATGTCTATTTGAATACACTTCTCACCCTTATTCCATTTCATATCAACATGATTGACATTACCTACACAAAAACAAAATTATGAATAGGAAAGAAAAAAATAATGCACACCTACCATTGAATTAGACCATCATTTTACATACACAAAAGGATACCATGAATAAAAGGAAAAATAATTATGGGCACCTACCACAATGTGACTATAACATCACAATGATGATCAATTTTGCTTACACAAATAAGACCACGAACAAGAAGGGGAAAGATTCATGGGCACCTACCATTGCATGATTGTTGGACCATAATAATGATAGATTTTGTTAATGCCTACACAAAAGGAAAGCATGAATAGGAGGGAAAAACATTATGGGCACCTATTGTCATCACACCATGATCATGATCAATGTTGCCTAGTCACCAATGCCTACACACAATTAGACCATGAACATGAACATGATTAAAAAATGTTTTAAGCACCTACTAATGTGTGGCCACCACACCACGTGGTTCAATACAAAGTTGCAATAAACCATGGTTCTTTCATTCCAAAACTGACATACAATCAAATTGGTTTTTTTAGTTTATTTATAGAAATAATTAGATGAGGTTTGGGATTTTCGTTGTAGTTTAAAACCACAAAAATAAACCCCACCCCACACACATTGTGTACCACTAGGCCACCAAAAAACACCAAACCATTGCACACCATCTCTTGTTGAGAATTTCACTTTCAAATGTTGCTTCCCTATTAGCCATTAGACTTGCAAGTCGCATACTTTATAATTTACTCATCTTTGACAATCCTAAATTTTGAAGCAGATTCTTTTCTAGTTGTGGCATTTGTGTAACTAATAAGTGAGTAGATGAAATTTTTTGTGACTCTATTGCAACAAATTGTCATGCACATTATAACATATTAGTGCTACACCGTGCACACACACTACCGTACACCATTGCCATAACACACGCTTAGCAATATTGCACAACATTGCACCATTGCCATAACACACTTGTAACGCTGCCATGCATCAATGTTGTAACATGCACGCTCCATTGTCACACACCATTGTTGTAATGCACTCACACCTCCACATACCCTACCTTGTTATTGTAAACGCACCACCACCCACCTTGCTCCAACACTACGCACTCACACCAGCGTGCACAACACTACTAGATTTCATTTCACAAATCACAATTAATGGACTTCATTGTGCACTAGATCATGCTTCAAACTTGCTAGATTTGATTGTAGCTACATAATTATCTTATACACAATAAATAATTTTATCTTTGTAATATGAATACAATATACCTTATACAATATTGTTCCATGTTGCAGTTGTAGTACTATGGGCCATGGCAAATTGGCAATGTTCTTTGTACCTTTTGACTCATTACTAGAATATTGTTTATAGTTATAAATTTTGCTCAGAAATTAAAAAATTCTTTCTTTCCAATAATAACATTCTTGAAGTTCAAATTTTGTCAATTATAATTAGGTATGTAGGTGAACAAAAACCCATATGTACTTAAATTAAAACAACCGAGTTTCTTGAGAAAAACAAAACAAGGTAAAACAAATTTGAAATAAAATTTCTATGCAATTTTGAAACTTATTGAAAATAAATTCTTGTTTAAGTTTGGTGGGTGTTTTGCTTTTATTTAGGGTTTTTTAAGGGATGAAATTTAGAATTTTCATTAAGGAATTTTAGGGTTGATGTTTAGGGTTTTAATTAGGGTTCTTTAAAGCTTAATGTATAAGGTTGAAATTTAGGGTTTTAATAAGTGTGTTTTAGGGTTAATGTTTGGGGTTTAATTAAAATACTTATATTTTGTGCATGTTGGAAGGATGGGTTGCCATCGAAATAGTGCATGGGATTATGTCATTGTGATTGGCAACCATAATGCATCGAGCACAAAGAGGTGGAAATGCAATTTTTGTGAAGTGAACACACAAGGGTAGCCACCAAGATTTAAACAAATTTGGGTGGTCTACAAGGTCATGACATTGTGTCTTGTCCCAACATTTCTAAAACAATGTCTATATTTTTTTCACCTAGACTCCCTCTTGTGGCTTCAATGGGAAATTCTAGGATGTCTATTGCATCAATAAATGTTGCACAAAATTTAAGATTACAAGCAAATAACATGCCTTTTGAACCATCATCAAGGTTGTGTCCTTCTCAAACACATATAAAAATAACATGGTGTGTTACTTTCAAGCAACAAGTTGTAAGTGACATATGGAAATGCATTTACAAATGCAATATCCTTTTCCATGTTGTAGATACCCCAACTTGGAAGGCCATGGCCAACCTTATTGCAAAAATTAAGGTTGATGATTTTCATGGGCCAATTGAAAGGCTTAATAAACTAATCTTCTTCATGATGAGGTATAAAACATTATCATTGATTTGGAACCTTTTAAACAATCATGGGGAAAATATGGAGGCATCATTGTTTTAAATGGATGAAATGACATGAAAAATAGGTCAATCATCAATATTCCAGTGTCTTTTTGTAGGGGGAGTATGGTTCTTGATGTAGTTTACACTTTTGAGCTTGTTGGTCAACCCATGATTGCATAATACATTTGTGGGCATATAAAAAATGCCATTGAAATAGTGGGACCTAAGAATGTTGTGTAAATGACCGTAGACAATGCTTTTAATTGTAAAGCCATGGGTGATTTGATAATGAGGGATTACCCTTCAATTGTTTAGACACCTTGTGCTACCCATTGTTTAGACCTTGTGATTAAAGACATTGCAAAATTGCTTTGGGTCAAAGCTGCAGTCATTAAAGTTAAGCATATTATGAACTTCATGAATAAAAAAACCAAAAATGTTGGATATATATATAACATTCAAGGATTTGGAACTTTTGAAAATTTATAGAATTAGATATGCATATATGTTTATAGTTTTGGAAATATGTTTGCAAGTTTATCCTACTTTTGGGAAAATGGTTGTTTGTGATGTGTGGCAAGCATGGCAACATTCTAGGACTTTTGAGGCAAGAAAATTCAAAAACATAGTGTTGGTCAATTCCTTTTGGAACAATGCTAAAAATATTGTGAAGGATCTACAACCTTTTTACATTTTTTTTCGTTTACCTTATTAAGAAGGTTCCACTATGGGGTTACTTTATGAGTTCATGTTGAAGGTGGGAGACATGCTTTTGATAACAAACATGTTGTTAACAAATCAACTTTTTCAAGTTGGTCAAAGATGGACATCATGATGGGAGTGGTTTCATTGCCCAATACATGTTGTGGCACACATTTTACACCCATTGTGGTGTCATCCTTTGGGTAATATTTTTCATGAGCTTCAAGATGGATGGAAATCTTATTTGAACATTCATAGTTGTGATCCTTTGGATGAAAATGCTTTGGATGATGGGCTTTTAAAATTTTTATGGAAGGAAGGGCCTTTTGCACGAAAAGCTACTAATTTACAAGACCCCATGTTGGCCCCTGTATTTTGGTGGGAAAGCTTTGAAAGACATGTTCCAAAACTTCAAGCTTTGGCATTAAGGGCATCATCACAAGATTGTAGTTTTTTGACGTGTATTTCAATTTGAGTTGCTTCAATCTTGTCCAAATAATAAAACAAAATAAGTTAAATTTTTACCTAATCCTTATCATGTAGTCTTATGTTGAACATGATTATCATGACTTCCAATTTTTGTAGTCAAAATTCTTACAAATCTTTGCAACATATTGGGTTTTTGCAGATGAAAAATTTGGTGTTTGCCAACCTTAGGATGATTAAAGACATGGCAGTAGGAGAATCTTTGAAAAAGTTGAATCTTGACAGTGTTGAGATTACCAAGGTTCCCACTTTGCCAGGAAGGGATGAAAGAAGATTGTAAGTGGAGATGTCAAATTCAAAGGATAGTGTCATTGGTAGATTTGATGGCTTCCCTTTCTTCCCTAGAATATTCATCTAAGGATTCAAGAGAGTTAATAATTTCTACAACAAATGATGATGAACATAGTGGGTCAAAGATTCTACAAGTTAATGCGTTAGAAACTTGACAAGATAGCAGGTCAAAGACTTGACAAGGTGATGATGTGGAGAAATGACATGTTGTACAAGATGAATTAGAGTTTCAAGCTACCTTTTGGCAAATTCAACCCCAATTTGGGACTATAGAATCCATGTCACAAATAAACGTTGTTGTTAACATGTTCAAGTATGTGTAAAACTTACAATATTTTTTTTACTTTTTCCATTGAATAAAAAATTATGAACAAGTCAAATTTTGACCTAGGCTTGATTTTTGTCTTTCAAAAATTTTCACAATTTAAATCGTTTAAAATAGTTTTTAAACCTTCAATTTTAACCTCCTTGTGCAACTTAGGTCCGATGCTACTTATTGCCTACACAAAATGAGAATCAAAACCTACCATTCACATGATAAAAAAAATATGACAATGGATTGTCGCCTATAGGATTGATATAAACCAAAAAAAATGAAATGGACAATAATAGTTTCATAGCATGAGAAAGCTAGACCACAATATGATAAAGAAAAAAATACAATTGAGAATGGACCCTGAAGAGTTAAAGACTTGCATTTGTATAAGTGATCATGAAAAAAAATTTCATGAATAATGAATCATCGATGATGATGAAAAGTCACCAGTGGTTGGGTGCATTGTGCAACCAACCATGGTGATCAATTGTCCAAACTTCAAAATCCACTGCCAACAAAATTCGACAACTTCCAAGGCTAATGGAGTCTGACTCCACAATCCACACTGCACAGTTCATCCATAGTCCAACTGCAACAAAACTTCATAGCTCTAACCTTTAATAACTAGCCCAAACTCGAAACATTGTGCATCTTTAACAATCATTTGCAAAATCTTACAAAATCCCGATGCTATGGTGAGTCGTGAAGTGGAAGAGAACACGAGGAAGAGAACCCTAGGAGGTGGTGGCGAACTCAACACAGAGCAAAGAAGCTTAGGTAAGCGAATGTGGTAAAAGGGAGGTTGTGTGAGTGCGATACCCTAATTTTCAAGGGTAGGATCTGGCCCCACCATCACAAACCATCTATAGTGGAGGTGGCATCCAAGTGGCGGAGGTGGGAGTCATAGATGCGAACAAAATCCAATGACTCTGGCGCATTGGATAACACTACTTAAAATTTAGTTTTTTTTCCACTTTCTTATTCGCACAGGCACCTTATTTTATTTGCCTTTTGGCCAAAATTCGCACAAAAGGAAAAATGCTGTCCTAGAGGATAACCGTCCAATACCGTACATAAAATCTCAACTATCAATTGCACGTAGTTACAACTCCAGTTTTATTGTATGATATGTAATCCCACACTTGAGGATCAAAAGTAAGCTTTTTGTGAGCTCACCCACTGACTCAATCCTTGGGTGGGCTTCAGAAATGTGTGGTTTTGATGCCTTGAAACCCATCTTCTTCACATAGGTTGGCTGGAAAGTTTTGGAGTTCAATTGTTGAGGGAAAAAATCAGGAAAATGTGAGTTCTTTGATCAGAATTTCATGTAGGCAAAACCTTGAGTGGTGTCAGAAATTGCTATGGCTAACTGTGGTGGTTTGTGCCTGATGGTACAACCGAGGATGGAGCTCAATTGCATCAATTTTTGTTCAGCAAATGCCTCTCAATCTTTTGTCCAGGGTGCATGTGTCTCTGGAGCTTATCTTCATAGAAGGAAGTGGGATGGGACGTCGAGTCTTTCGGGTTCAAATCAGATGATGATCAGCAAGCGATTAGATCATCATAGAGGAGACGAAACCGCCAATTTTGTGTTATCGGCGGATACCTCAAGACGGAACTCAAGGGCGGAAGTTTTGAGGCGAGTGATAGCAGATCGAGGAACAACGACAGACGAAGTTCTGGCAGATCGGGACGAAGCTCTGATACAAGACGATGTTGGAAAAGCAAGGGACAGAGTGGAGTACAATTGGGAAGAAGAATGGTACCCCATGTATCTAACAGCTGAAATGCCCTCAGATTCTCCTCTAGGGCTTACTGTTTTTGACCGATCTCTTGTCCTTTTCTATGACGGCGATGGCAAGGTCCATTGCTTTGAAGATCGGTGCCCACACAGGTGCAACATTTTCCTCGCTTTTTGCACTTTCAAGTTCCTCAATTCGAAGTTTTTCTTCAGGGTTTTGTAGTACAGAGATGCTAGGATTTGTTGGTTTTTCCTACCGGCGTGCCCCATTTTGGTCCCTAGGCCAAGTGCAACAACAGGGCAAATTGGTTTTTTTTTTTGTCTGGATCAATCAAGCATTTGAGCCATCGCCCAACTCCAATCTACAATTCTTTTCTGTCTGTCTCTTCAGGTTTCAGTCAGGTAACGTTATGAGCTATCATTTCACAGTTGAGGGTTTCCAAATATGGCAAACATACAGAAATGCTTGCTTCCAGCAATTTTAGACTGTTCTGAAATAATAGCATGCAGGAATTGGGGCAGTGTTTCCTGCTGCACTATCAGATATGCACCATCCAAATCCCAATTCTAACAAAAAAATGCTTGCAAGTTTAGCTTCTTGGAGGTGGATCTATATCTTGCAAGTGGAAGTGTCTTTTCTTCCTCCACCATCCTGTTGGAGCTGGGGAGAACAGACACTTCTATAATCAGTGCTTTGAATATGTTCTTATTTACAATCGAGACATTTAAATGAAGTGATGTTGTAATTCTTGGAGAGTGTCCGTCATTCACAAGGTTACAGCTGCAGCACTGGTACATGTCATATTTGTTTTGTGGTTTGGCCAGAAATGACACAACATTTGTCTGGTTACCTTGTTACTTTGGAGTTTTTCTCAGCAGTCGCATTGATATATTTGTTGGCATTGCTAGAAATTCTCAGTGAGATTCAAATGACAGGTCTGCAAAGTTATCGGAAGGGCAGATTACAGATGGGAATCTGGAGTGTCTTTACCATGGCTGGCAGTTCAATGGTGCTGGTACTTGTGTCAAAATCCCACAGGTCTAACCTGCACTCTGAATGTAAAAACCTGAAATCTGGACTTAGAACCCCTGTTCACATCAATCCATGTAGACTGACTCCATAAGTCTTTGTTTGTTTTGAGGAATTAGTCTTTTTCCTATGTGAGTTTTTTGAAGACGACATGATCTTGTGCTGATTTTGATGCATTTGGTGCATTGCTTCTGGCTTGAAAGCCCATGCAGCTTCACACTTGTGAGTCTATTTTGTTGTTGGGAAGCAACAGTCTTGTTGGCGGAGATGGATGGCTTAAGAGTGTGCATGGATCATGGTTCCTGTTGCAGTTGGTACCTGGAGCAAAAATACCAAAGGCTGCATGCATGTGACCCTATGAAGTGCGAGAATCACAGGGAGTAATATGGGTGTGGCTTTCGCAGAAGACACCAGGGGATCCCAAGAAGCTTCCCTGGTTTGAATACTTCGCAAGGGAGGGATGGGGGGAGGTTTCATTCATGGAGGAGCTCCCCTATGATTACTCAATTTTGCTTGAGAACCTCATGGACCCTGCTCATCTCCCCATATCACATGATGGGAGTAGTTCTGCCATGCGCAAAAATGCTCAAGCCTTGGTAAGCCTTAAAAATTCTGATTGTTATCTGCGAATTTGGTCATCCTGAAGGACTTTGTCATCAGGGAATGGTGCTCATGGTATATTGCAGCATCCATTTAGCTGTTACTGTAAGACCAACAAAGCTTTTCTGCAGAGTTTAGGAAGTTTGGATAGTGAATTTGCAAAGTTTTCAGCTTTTTGTTGGAGTTATGCTATGGTATTTGCTGACGATTTGAGCCTTAAGGGAGAAGAAGTCTGCATGACTCTCAAGATAAAATGCCAGCATAGGTTGCATTGGCATCTGCATAATTTTTGGTGGACTCCTTGCATGTGAAAACAACAGGTTTTTGAAGTCACAGAGCGCACTTCCCGAGGGTTTGCAGGAAAATGGGGAAACATCAGTAGCCCAACTCTGCCCAGTACACTTCGGTTCGATGCACCCTGCTCCATACGCGATGACAAAGAAATTGTAGGCAAGGATGGGAAGATTGACTATACAAGTGTTGTCTTCCTCTGCCGCCCAGCTGGACAAGGAAAGTCGATGCTGTTGGCACGGTTTGGGGGCAAACAAGTTAGGAACAGATCAAAATGGATTCCAACTTGGATTATCCACCAAGGGACCACTACTTTTTTGGAACAAGACATGGCATTTCTGGCTTCCCAGAATGAAACATTGGTGCGTGAAAATGTGGCGACCAAAGACCTTTATCTCAACCTCAAATCGTCAGATACATGGGTCAGTGAGTATCGCAAATGGCTTGACCTTACGGGTCATGGTATGCCTTCCTACTTTGGGCACAGGTCTCTGTCACCATCTGCTAACATGGCAGTTGCTGAGGCTGCACCAGCAGGTCTAATTGCTGCAACAGCATCTTCATATCCTGCGAAAGGGTCATTTGGTGCCATGTTTGCCAGAGACCCCACAAATCGTTACTTCCGTCATGTGGTTCACTGCAAGTCGTGCTTGCAAGCCTTTCATCGCTTCAAGAAGTTTCAAAAGGTAAAAAGAGGTGGTCTAATGGCAAGTGTGAGGAGGATCTTCTGAGTTTTTGTGTACTTATGAACAGTGTGGTGGACACTGGTTTGCTGTATATATGCCAGTGCTGTTGTGATCTGTTGCTAATGCTTGCAACTGGGATCTGTGTGTTTCATCAGATTGGGGTGGTGCTGGGTGCTATTTGCACTGGGGTTGCAATTACATGCTCAGCAGGAGCATGGCGAGCAACCTTTGTTACACTGGCATTGCTCATGTTTACAGGTGCCTATGCTTGTACCAGAGGGCTTGCTGCTTTGACCCAAAACTTTGTGAGAGCACATCGCAGGTGATTAAGCTGCTGATTTACTGATGTTGAGTCCTTGAAGGAAATTGAGTCCTCACAACCTGCCAAAGCAAGTGGAAGATTTCATGAAGCCCTTGCTGAAGCTGAATTCTTTGTCCTCCACTACATTTGACCTCTCCAACTGGGCATGCTGGAGATTTGTACCATTTAAATGTAGAAAGACATGTCTTCAACCTTCAAACATTCACACTGTCCGGCTGTACCCAGTGTGTGTATTATTGGGAGTTTGTAGAGAAATTACCAAATGTCTAGTAGAGATTTACATTGAGTGGGTTCATGGACAAAACCAAGTTTCTGTCTGCCAACATGTTGCAAAATTTAGTGACCCATTGAAGTATTTATTGTCTCTCTTTTTGTATAGTGGGGTGGGGGACGCTAATGCTGGAATTCTTAATGAAATGAGAAATCTTTTGCAAGTGATTTGAGCTATTTCATGGTTTCAAATTCCTGATTATGCAATATATATGAAGTGATTTTGGTTTCACTAAAGAACATGGTCTACATAAGTTGCAATTTTGTAAACTCAATATAAGTATATGATGTTAGCTTTTAATTGTAATGATCTTTGGTTGCCAACAAATTTTGCGCCTTTGGATCTTGATATTTACAATTTATAATGGACAACAAATGATCAAAAGTTTGGCACTGGGTTTTGTAAAAATGTCTTTGGAGATTTGTTGAGCTTCCACTAAAAGGTTTGCCAATTCTCTTTGTGAAATATGATAATGAAGATGGTCAATGTAGGAAAATCGAAGTCCATAGCCACTGATGTATTGGAAAAACCTTCTTGGTAAAGCAATTTGGTACCTGCCATCTTGCAGAAATTAATAATCTGTGAAATTAATATTATTTTGGGTCCAAAAACATCAAAAGTCTCACAATGGGTCTTCATAGAAAAATCTCTGCATTGATGATGTGGTTGATAGTGGGATGTAATCTCCACAATCAAAACCAGTGTTGGACTCTATCTACATAGGCCTGTGCCTAGTATCAACATTGGTATTAAGGGCCTTACCAGGCTGGTCTACCATGAGGCAATAGCAGCCTTATACAGGTACCACCACCCTAGTAGGGATTTGAGGTAATACCAGCCTTGTACCAGTTCTATACCAGTTTCAACACTGAGGGCTGGGGCTTTGCGCAGTGTAAAAATTGATGGATTTCCATCAATTTTTAAATTTTAAAACTTCTTTCCCGTAATACTTGCTGGATACCTGCTGGGTATCACACGAAAAATGTAAAAAAATGATGTGAGACATTTCAGAAAACAAAATGCTCACTCTGGCAAGTGTTTCAGTTTCAAAAGAGTGAATTGCCCTATGGGATCTTACACATTGTAAGTGCTCATCCAACTACATTAAGAATTTCTTCAAAGGTTTTTATGGATGCAAAGTACTCCTTCTGTTGTGTATTTGTAACAAGTAGGAACCCAATGGTTGGGATGATAAACAGTTTTTCACAAGCTGGGAGTTCAATTCTCAACAATTTCATACTGAACATCAGGTCTGGGCATGTTAGAATTGTATTGAATTGTGGATATACATAGATTGCTTCCGGGAGGTAGATGATTTTTGAATCTAAATAAACTGAACAATTTGATAGGTAGCTGACACAAAACAGTATTTTGCACATAATGCAAGACATTTGGGACTTGGGGGTTTTCTCCAATCCAAGAATTTGTAACAGTTCTTTTATTGTGTGGCTCCTATTTCCTTGACTTGGCATTACAGTACAGCATCATAATACATGCAAAAGACATTCAAAGTGCAAGGAGCTTATAACAGGAATTTGAAGGTTTCAACACATAATTCTCTGATTTTACTCAGGGTTCACTAAACCTAAGTGTGTAGATTTTGCAACCTTGCAACATCCTCCATGTACTAACAGACAGGGCTCTGGGACACTACTTGTGCACTTTGTTTTCCTTGAAACTTTGTAGTTCTTGTCTTGCACTTCATTAACTCAAGGAATGTCTCATAACTGAATACACTACAAATGCAGTTTTGGAAGTCATGGCACTTGTGAACATTTGAGATCTGATCTGAAAATTTTCAATCTAAATGTAAGCATATCTAAAGCATTGAGCCGACAGCTTTTTGTGGATTAGGGATGACTGAATTAAGAGAGAGAAGAGGTCAAGGAATTGCTGAGCCTGCAATAAACCAAGGGCAACAATCAGGAATTGCCGAGCCTTCAATAGACCAAGGGCAACAATCAAGTAATTCAGGCTTTTATCAAGCTCTCTTGCATGGTGGTGATTATTTGCATGCATCAGATACCCAGGCTTCTGTGGGTCTTTATGAAAATCCTCTCCCTTGCTGTGGCTGTGGAATTGGCTGGTTCTTGTATGTACTCTTTATCTCTCTCTCCTCTCCCTCGCCCCTTTTCTTGCTTGCTTCTACTATCATCCCCTCTTTTCTTTTTTTCATTATTGAGCTTGCTTCCTCAATCACCCCCTCTTCTCTGCTATTTTTCCCTTTCACTATTGGAGGCTTGATTTGTCAACAATTGGCTGATTTCTCCATTTGGGTCCAAAGATTCTTTCCACAAATTTCAGCATAGTGTTGTTGATTCTCACAACCAAGACTTGTTCCTTCACAAATCATCTTCCTATTGGGTTAGTTGATGGAACTTAAGCAGTATAGGGTTTGATGGCACTTACCTCATCACAATCATGACATGAACCTGGGTCCATTCAGTTTTTTCAGAAATTTACAACCTCAAAACATAATGCTCTCACAAATCACCATCTTGGATCATATGTACCATGTCATTAAGTCCTACTACTGCTCTTGATGTTTTATGTATCCTTCTTGTTTTTGATACACAAGTGTTCCTTCTTGAACCTTCAATTGTCCTTTGCAGCCATGATGGCTTACATATTTCTTGAATTTGATTTTGAGGGTATCAAGATTCTTCATTGGTCAATCTAGAAGTTCAAACAACCTCTTGAACAAATCCTTATTAAAAATTTTAGACAAGCTCTCACAATGAGTTCACATCTTATGAGATTGCCAATGTTTTCTAAATGAGATTTTTTGGCTTAAATCTTTCCTTTTGTCATCACATGCAAGGACACACAAGTAGTTTCAAATTGGTAACAAGTGCATTGCACCAAATTGTAGCTCAAATTGAATTTGGAAATGGGAGTTTTGTGGATTTATGTAGATTCTTGTCAGGATTTCTCTTGCCCATACTTTGGTACTATGGAGCATTCCTATTCTTTACAAGCAACTATCACAATGACCCACGCGAAAGACCTGCCTTGGTTGCTTGTTCCATTGCTGTATGCTCTTGCACCCCCGCCCCACTCCCCCTTTGCACACATCTTTGCTTTTGTAGGATGCTACATGGTTTTGCTAAGCATAGCCTTTAAGTTTGGATCGGTGAAGAAGAACTCCATTCTATAACACTACAATGAGTTGGATGTTTTTTTGGAATTGGGTCAGGCATTGGTGAATACAGTGGCACTTGCAATTGCTTTGGTCATTATGATTGTGCATCACAAAGGATCCTCACTCTTTGTCTCAGATTGGGGTTAAGGCACATTGCTTTGAACCAAAGCCTTACTGAAAGCTCAATATGCATGTATGTGTGCACTTCAAACCACAACCCTTTGTTAACTACCATGAACATGTTAGAGTTTTACTCTTTGGAGTAAAAAAGCATGGGGCCATGATGATGTGTATACAAATTTTTGCACAAGATGCAAATTTGCATATTCCCTAAGCATTCAATATTTCTCTATAGTCGGTGATAATATTGGTGCATGATGCCTCATGAATATTCTTCATGGGTCATTGAGTCATGCCCACCTTCAACCATAAAGTCAGCTTGTAAAAAAGCTGATGTTCCAAGGTCAAGTTTAGCCCACATGCTTGGTGTACCATTGAAGCCGTTTTTGTAAACATGGGTGCTTTTGCTTTGGCATATGTCATAAAGAAAAAGTTTTATGAGGTCCAAAAAAGTTGTATTCCCTTCTTTCTTCAATTGCATCTAACCATGCAATAAATCATAAGGTAAAAGCACCATAAGCCGAGAGGATACCATAAAAGTCAGTGCACCTAGTGTGCACCCCAAAGACCGTGTGTGACGTTTTGCAAAATCCCCACTTCAGGAGATTGTGAATTTTAAAATATTTTTTGAAGTGATATTGATGTCCTCACCATGTGGGTTAACAATAGTACTTTATTCATTAAAGGTGTAATAAAAGAGTGAAATTTCATTTCAAATAATGGCATAATAAGGAATGAGTTATAAATATTTGAAATTCTTATTGAAATTTGAAATTGTGAAACTAATTCCTTGAAAGACCACTTTGGAGAAATGTAGGGTCAATTTAAGAAACATTTATTTTATTATTTTTGCACATGTGATCATGCTTTTTAAAATTTTGTTTGTCTATATTGCATAATAACCAATATTTTTAAGGTTTGTGCCAATGAAAATTTAAGGTTATTGAATCATGGTTCATGGGTGGCATAGTGATAATAATGAGTTAACTTCACCAACATCTTTTGCACCATCTTTTCCAAACTAACTTTTGCTTAATATGTATCAACTTCAAGCTCAATCTTAATCACAATCTTAAGCTCATTCTCAATTTGTAAGTCTTGGAAACAAGGAGAGAGTTTTGACATTTACATATCATAATCAAAGATCAACTACATGATATTTATTCATCAAGGCAAACATAATACCATGTTTTGATACAAAAATCAACTAAAAAAGTTGGAGTTCTTTTTCTCTCTTGAGTTTTGCATCATGATTTTGCGATAGTTGTGCATTGCTAAGGTTGAAATGCAAGCAAAGTTAGATTGACAAAAGTGGGAAGAAAAAACACATCTTCTAAAATGTTTGAAGCTTTGAGATAGAATGCCACACCAAATGGAGCATAGCTTGTTGAACTTGCCTACTAAAAGAACCCATTCATGCTGTAATCAAGCTTTCTTTAAACCTCAAATTTTACACCCATATCCATGGATTTTGTTTAGTGCATTGGTCAAGTTGAAAAGCATTTTCCTTTATGTGTTGTAA
>Ga0209208_10005397_pt1 | contig 17829 bp, 13 predicted proteins | sample S1TSphfallax_3_FD_187694 | JGI IMG/M metagenome (GOLD analysis project Ga0209208, IMG submission 187694) | Host-associated microbial communities from peat moss isolated from Minnesota, USA - S1T2_Fd - Sphagnum fallax MG (SPAdes) (version 2) | ecosystem: Host-associated > Plants > Peat moss >... | reverse complement strand
ACCGTCTGTTTGGTTTACTGTATTAAATTCAGAAGAAAAGAACCGCCGGTTCTTTCTATATGAATATAGAGCCAAAATCAAAGAATCACTGGTTCAGATCATTTCAAGCCACCCCCCTCCCCCCCCAGCACTGACTGTTTTCATGAAAGAACCGATGGTTCTCTAGGCAGATATGTGGTTTTATGTTTTTTTAAATTAGAACTATTATGATGTACCAGGACGAGTGTTGGGTGGCTCTCACTTTTTTGTGAGAACCGTCGGTTCTGGTTATTGTGGGTGCCATATGAAAATCACCCTGGTTCCTATTAATATTTAATAACACAAGGCATCTAGGAGAACCAATTTGGGTATCAAGATTTATTTCAAAAAAATTCACCAGTTTTCAAAGGCAAATGGTTCTCACAAACCTGATAATAGCCAGTTTCTTAATTGGTTCTCACAACCCGGATATCAAAATTATAAATTAGAAAAACTTCTAAAACATACACTTGTAATTGGAAAAAACGGAAATTTAATTGAATTTAGTTATTAAATTTTTATGTTTTAATTATGCAAATGTTTATATATCCACAACTTCATCTCTTTCAAAAGCTCCTTCAAATTGTTTTAACTTTTCTTCCAAATATGCATCTATCCCAATGAGTTCTATCAAGCTAGACGGGGATTTAAAACCAACTCTAGAATCTATCATAATGAGTTTTATCAAACTATAAGGGGATTTAAAGCCAACTCAAGAGTCATTATGCCAATTTCAATTAATTTCCTTAAGTTATTTAATTGTAAACAACATCTTCTTAATTAATAAATATCCCAAGTAAGAAGAATATCCTTTTAGTCTCAATTTGTGAACTTAAAATCCTTGAAATTTGTCGAGCAAGAAATCCAACTTTGAGAAACACAACTTCATGTTTCTCCCACCATTGAAAAGGGCAAGCAATCTCATTAACATCTGCTTGATAACATTTCAAAATTAAGAACTTTGTTTTGACAATCTTTTTTTATGGTTCACTTGTTTTTGTTGCCATTTCAAAGATATCCAAACTACAATCTACATCCATTGTTTGCTCAACAAATTCACTTTCAGATCCAACCACTAAATGTCAAATGATGATAGCATTTCAAGAACACAAGATATAAAGACCTTGCATCATATTTTTCAATAATGGCTACTCCTTGTTTAGAACCAATGAAAAAGGACACTAAATGAAGATTTTTAAACCTTGCATCCAACATCAAGATAGCATATTATGGGGTTTTTTTTTCTTCATATTTTCTCAATAATGAAAGAAATGAATCTAACACAATAGAAACCTCTTTTCTGATGAAGCCAAACAAATCAACTCAAGAGTCACACTAAAATCCTCTTCCATCAGGGTTTGAAAAGAAGGTACATTTTCATATTCTGTTCTTAATTTCAAGTTAATAGATATGGTAGAATTAAATGTATCATTTAACAACCAATGTCCCCTAGATTGATTCAAAACACAAGCAATTATAACTAGGGAGAAAAAATTAACAATAATTTGGCAAGTGTGTTAAATCAAAAGAGGTGACATTTGGGTAGTCATCCTCACAAAATTCTATCTACTATAACATAGCATGATAGCATCCTTGAATTGCAAAGCTTCCTAGAAACAAATGACCTTACTAACAAATCTACAAAATCAAATCAAATGTTTTTTAAAAATTCATTTTATAACATTTACAAAAGAAATTGAAATGCAATGTTTCCTAAAACATTACAATGGAAATAATGTATTACCTTGTCTTTATAACTATATTCAGTCTTGTTTTGGGAAGGTTTGAATTAACACAAGTTTTATTCCACTCTTATATACATGTCTTTGACCTCTTAAGCCAAATTATACATTTTTGCAAATTAAATTGTGTAATTTTCATATACACATATTTCAATCCCTTACAAACTTTTTCATTTGTTGTTACATATTAATAGGCTTTAGAAAATGCATGACCAAAACAAGAACCTTGAAAACTTTCTTAAAAACCTAAAATATTACAATTTACAATAGACTTTAGAGTTGTAATCGTATGTTTAGTTTAGATCCTTCATCTTTTACATAAGTAATAATTTTTTCCTTCAAATTATATTTTCCTAACAACTTAATCAAATCTTTGGCCAATGTTTGGCTAGAATGTCCATGGCATCAAATAATCCAATTGTGATATGCTTTGGCTACAAATCAGTCCCCAAAACATTAATCACAAGTGCAAAAATGTCATAAGCTCCTTTTGACATCCAAAGATCAAAACTTGTTGTTGCATAAAAACATTTTGTTAAACATTGTAAAACGTATAATTGTTTAGTTTTTTCCACCAACTTTGGAAAAATCTCTTGTGAAAATTAATGCAAGGCAAACAACTATTTGGCATAACCTACAGATTAAAATCTACAAAAACTAAAAAGAAAGAATGGAAAATAAGAAAAAAAAATCAAAATCAACACTGAAAAGAAACACGTACCTAGGCGAATGTTGTTGAAGGTCAAAGTTGAAGTTAATGTGCACTAAACATTCAACGTCCCATGCTTGCACAAAGCATGAAAAGGGGGGAGTACCTTGAACAAAAGCAATAACAGTAGGCAATGATGACACTAAGTGAACACGACCATGAAGGAAACATGAATAGCAATAACAAGCAAAAGTACTTTTAAAAATGGCCCATCTACATCATTCGATGGCTCCGAGTGAATATGACCATGACGGAAGCATGAATAAGAGTAGTTAACGATGGTGCTAGATGACCACGACCATGAAAGAAGCACAATTAACAACAACAATCATGGCACCAGACAACCACAACCATGAAATAAACATGACCAACAATAACAATGATCACCCCAAATGACCATGACTACAAAAAAATCACAACTAATAGTAACAATGATGGCACCAAGTGATTATGACCACGAAGGAAACACAAACAACATCAACAATAAACCTCAAAACAAGGCAAAATAAGTTCTAAACCATTTCATAAGTCACAAATTTCTCAAAACAAAAATAGTGATGATGGAAAAAAGGTTTTATGGCTCTTTAACCTTTTCTTTTGGCTAAATCAAATAGCTACATCTTTAAAAAAAACCCTAAATTTGGATTTTATGAAAAAACCCAACCAATTTTGTTTTATGTTTTTAATTAACAAGGTTTAGTTCTCAGCACTGGTTCTCACCCATGTTCTCACACGGGTGAGAACTTGAGGATCAGTTTTTTAATCAATTATTAATAAATATGATATTCATCAATTTTCAATCTAAAAATTGAATTAAAAACCAATTCGAAAATTACGTCCCCGTTTGAGATTCGCCCAACATTAACCAAAACAAGGTACATATTTCATATTTTTTGAAAATCACAATTATGAACCTTAAGATGTAGGTGATGTTTAGATGGATGGCTTAAATGTAGTTTTTAATACTTGCCCAATGCTAGTATGTGTAACCTAAAATTGCATCTAAAAAATGTTGTTAGGGTTATGGTGTGAAAGGGGAAATACCTACGATTGTCTATACATCAAAAAACACATCCTACATTGTCTTTTATCATTTAATTGAATGTTCAATGATTTGCGGAAGCACCTATGGCAATGGCACTAATTTATAAAGGTGTGATGTTTTCGGAATTAGCATGGTGTTTGTTTGGTGTATGGATGTGGTTGGCGATAGTGATGGAATGAGGCTTGTGAATGACTTGAATAAAAAGTGCCTACTATGTGAAGCTATTTACCATTTTACATTCTATGTTTTTAGAAGGTTGATGTTTTCTTTGTTTTTATCTATGTTATAGTCACATTGATGGGAAGAATGCCTTGATATGAATTTCAATTGATCTATGCATCAATCTCCAAGACTTCCACTACACAAAAAAATTGATAAAAATAGGAAGTTGGAGGTAGTAAAGTTTTTAAAGCATGGATGGAATTTGATGAGAGGTTGTAAGGGATCAATGTGGGCTTATCTATGTGGGATTGATGGTTTAGGTTAAATATACATGAATGTCTACAAGCATATTACAATGTTGTTCATGTATGGGGAAGCTGAATATTTATCAAGATGGGAGTTTTGAGTATAGGTTTTGTTTTCTAAGAATTCTTTTGTTGTGTGGAAGTTCAATTGGTGGTGTTCTTGGGAGGTTGGGAATTTTTACTTGTTAGCACATTCCCAAATTGATTATTGTGATGACAAGGTGGGTTGGTTGTTATGAAAGTGTCAACATGTTTATAGAAAGGTTTATGAGTTATGCACATGTCTAAGATGCCATATCAAATGATCATGATAGCCCAATGAAAAGAAATCCAAAGTTATATAATGCCTCACATGTCAATAGAATTAAGATTAGTAATTTATTTTTCTTATGTTTTCATACGGTTTTCAATAATTCATCAATATTTATGTCAATGTCAAATTTAATTTAAAATTTAATATAAATTTCATGAACACAAAAAGACACATTTTAATTTGGTTTTTGATATCCATGTTTGTGGATAGGGAAAAAAATGATCTAGTTATAAAATGGAGGTCATTATTAGGAAAGGTAGGAGATAGTTATTAAAAAAATTAATAAGAAAAGAAATAGTTACTAAGAAAGAAATGAAGTAGTTAAGCTTGAAAATGGGTTAGTTATTTCTAAAATTGTCTTTGGAATGGTCCACAAATGACCATACAAAGGATTCCAAAAAATCCCCCAAATACTAATCCCAATTACCCGTCATTAGAATTTCATTGAATTATTATCAAGATGTTTTTCAAATTTGTGATATCAAAAATTTAACAATTTTTCTCCAAAATATCCAAATTAATCAAACTAATCTAGAAAAAAAATTTACAAAACTTTCCCTTTTTTTGTTTAAAAACCCACAAAATTTGTCAAGACAAAAAAAATCCTTTACTTTAAACCCAAATAAGTTTTCAAATATTCATATATTTTGATATATGATGTACATAATATTGTAGTAATTTTTTTGCCATTTATTCATGCCATGTAATTGGTTTTTTTTCTCATTTTTGTTGATTTGAAATACATCACAAAATTCCTTTCTATGATTAAATTTACTTAAATGGGTAAAAGGCCAAGAATATTCACCAAATTTTTTGTCTTTTTCAAGAAAGCCAATCAATCATCCACGACTTCATATTATTTATTTATTTATTTAAATTGATGTTTGTGTGTATATGTGTGCAAGTGTTTGTGGAGCTTAAATTAGTGGCAAAAATCAAATTTGAATTTTTGTTAGATTAACATGTATTACATAACTGAAAGATTGCACAAAAATCCTTGGGATATTTGAAATTAAATATACTAGAATTTTAGCTCAATTAGTTTATATAAACTGTAAAATTTTATATACAATTTAACCTTGCCCTTGCACAAATTTCAAAATATATATCAAATCATTTCCCTAAGTCATGCCCATGGTTTTCAATTGCAAATAATACATTTCTATAATAAAAAATAGATTTCAATTGTGTTTATTGTTTCCAACTAAAAATTGTTATATATATATATAAATTTACATTGAAATGGATAAAATCACATAATTTACTTGACATTTTTGCGAGTTAAAACCTATTGCCCTTTTAAAAATATATTTTGTTTTAGTGCCTTCAAATTTTAAACAAAACAATTTATCAATACATCTTCATTGTTGGGACATATTAATTTCTACCGACAATATACCATGCAATTTTCCTAATCATTCATGTTTAAAGTTCATTCAAAGTTCAAATTATTACATATCATTGCATTTTAAGGAAATTCAAATTTCATTTTATTCAAATCATACATTGCCAATTAGGTTTGTGAACCTATATGTATAGGTTCATTCAATGGTACTTTCAACTAATATCTTTAATTAGCTAATGAAAGAAATGAAACAAAATCACCGAATTTAACTAAATGAACCATATGAAATTGATTGAATTTTGAAAACTAAGAACTAAAATTTTTCCAATTAAAATTTTAAGTACTTAATACAAGCAAAATATTAAGCAAAACATAATCCATAAATTGAATTTAATCAATTAGACCATAAACCATGAAGATTCTAGAAAACAAATACATAGATTCAACTTTGAATTACAACAAATATTTGTAAAAGTGGTTTTTAAAAAACAAACATTGTTTAATGAAATGAAAAAACTTAACAATGACTTACAACAATTACCTACAAATGTAGATGAGCTAATAAGCAAGAAAAGAACCAAAAAATCCAAAAGTTCACCTATGAGTTGTAGTTTAGTTGACCAAATTAGTAATTCATGAATAGTAAAAGGAATTATGTTAATTGTCAAATGAAACTAACAATAGGAAATAAAAGAAACTAGAAATAACAATTTGAAAACTCAATTTAAAAACCAAACTAAATTGAAATGTAACTTGAAAATTTAAAAACTCAATGTTTGAAATTGTTTGTCAACTCCATATGTTGTTTAATTTCTTCATTGTGCATGTCTTCAATAAAGTCACATTTCCACTAAAAAATGAATTGTTTGTAGCTTTAGCTTGTATAAAATAGGTTTGCTAAAAGATGGTTCATGGTGATATGTTGAATTTCATCTTTGACCACATGTGTGGATTGGGAAAGTTAACACTGCCTATTTTAAAAAAGTTTTCAAACCTTTGTAATACATCTCAAAATATAAACCCAAAAGAGGCACAACTTCGGCCACAACTCCAAAGGTTAAATGAACAAGTTTTCAACAAAACATACTTAAATAAATCTTATGGTAGTATGTAACTAACCATGATACAAGACAATTTAGTGCAAAAATTGTTGTCACTGATTCAATTCAACATTCTTATTTTAAAAATTGGCCAATGTCACTTAAATAACCATCTATTTTCATAAGAAGCACAAACTTGACTAAGAGATGCTAGAATGAACCAACAACCACTAGTGCACCATCCATTTGAAACATGTTATGATTCAATTATGGATGATTCCCATCTAGGTTATAGAGTTTTTTTATTTACAATCAAAAATCATTTTTTCACCTCCATGTTAATAAGGCAACACATGATTTCATCAAGTACTTTAGATCATAACAAAAGGACCAACCTTCATAAATAACCCAAAAAAATCATATTTGATTTTTGGGGCACCACATTTTACTTATAAATACTAAAAAATCAATAAAGAATTCCTTGACACTTGTGGGTATAGCCACATGCATTACTACAAAATGTGGGTGTAGTTCACTAATCCTTGTTCACTAAACTAGTGAATTAACTTAAAATGTAGTGAAATCACTTGGCGTACAAGGACACCTTTTATTGTAGTGGCAACTAGTCAAAATGTTGTCATTGAAATTCCTATTTTAAATATGTAACCAATATTGGTGTTACATATAATGAATTACACCTAATGAAATCCAATATTCATTTTCATCACATTCAACTATAATAACAAACCAAGTCAATGTTGTCATGTCATGTCATATTAATTAAAAAATAACACCTCAATTTGACCAACATTGGGTTACAAGGAGGCATCTTCATTTTCGGAAAGGGTGAAGTGGGTCTAAACTTCAAGCCAAATTAAGGCAAGTACAATTTCTAGTTCTAGTAATATGCAAGCAACATGTATCAATCTTCTTTCACACACCATCTAAGTTTACTTTTAATAGAGGCATGGCCCATCCTTGCCCCAAATTGGCCTAAATTCTTATTCAATCTTGTTGGAACCATAACAATTAACACATTTTAAAAAGTATTCTTGATTAACACCTAAATGATACATGAAATATAAATAATAACAAATATGAACCAAGAGAAATGGAATTCAACTACCAAATTTCTATGTTAGCACCTAATTTCATGTCTAGGTCCAATTGGCCTAAGTGAGATTTTGACCCAAATCCTCCCAAGGAATGTATTTTGGAATTTGTTACATTTTTCAAACCTCTTTCAATGTTAACTTGGTAGACATTAACAATATATATGCATACAATTAGGACATGTGAAATATTTATAAGTTGGAACATCATGAAAGACCTTAGAAAATAAATTAAGATCCAATACTAAAATTTTAAAATAATGTTTATTTTGTGACAAAATGTCACAACTTGGCCAAAAAAAAATTTAAATGAAAAAAAATAAATTAAAGGAATTTCACCATTCTTTGGAATACAAATAATTAAATTATTACATTTAGACCTATACACTTCCTAGGTCATCATCTAAGGTTGCACTTTTGTAAAAATGTTACAACCCACCTAGGATAATCGACATTTATTGCTACTTCATGTTGGGGATATTTGCCTATTGACTTACTTGAGGAATTTGAAAAAAAAAACCCTACTTTAAGGCCTCTAATTTTAATTCAAATGTTAATCAATTTATGGACATGAATTTTACCATCCAAAGTTATTCATTGAATCTATGTTGATTTCCACAAACCATTTTGTGGATGATTACTACTTTTTCATTTAATTCTATGAGCCATAGAGACATATATTTTCTCTAGTTACACAACCATTACACTTTGAACAATTATTGCATATTAAAAATATAGAACCCGTGTTGGGTACAAAAAACAAATAACATGTCTTGAATTTTCACTTAGTTGCAATTGTTCCATGCATGGATATAAGGCATTGGTATTCTAATAAAACATGGACTAAACTATAAAGCCCAACAAATCAATGTGAACATCTAACAATTGTTTCCTTCTTGCATTGACAATCAAGAAAATGTCATCAACAATAATTTAAGGGCTTTAATGTTTGAACATCAATTCAAACATTAAAAGGAAAATTATTGCTTAGTTGATAATTTGTTAGGTTAGAACAATAACACTTTTAGTTTAGGATAGCTTAAAAAATAAAACTAGATTGTGATTTATGAAATGCATGAAGAATAAACATCATGATTGTTTACTTGTTTTGGGTTAAGCCTTTTATAAGTGTAGGGTAAGACTCAAAGACCAAGGGATTACAAGACAAAGAAACAACAATTGAACATGATCCTTTTTTTGGGAATGCGTTCTAGAGAAGGGTTTACCCCAATGTAAAATGCCAAAACAAAACTCCCAGGGTTTGAATATTAAGGTTTTTGATGATTTGACAATTAGGAATTTTAGGGGGTCTAGAACAGTGTTGGCAAATTCTTGATTTTTTTCAATATCCATTAGGTCAGTTATTAAAAAATATTTATTTTTTCATTTACACACAAGGTATGAAATATTTTAAAAATTCAAAATTTTCTAGGATTCACCTAGTATCAACTTGTTGGAATAACTAGTTGTTAAGGGTATAATATATTTGTCTTTCTACATGTAAGAATTGGTTAGTATGCATAAAGGCTGATTTTTGCAAGACCTTAATAAGAATAGGGCAATATAGTGCTTATGAAGGTTATCAAACAATTTTTTTTTGCCCTTTCTTTTTGTTATCATCTTCTCATATATCTTATTTTCATTCTTTTCACATTAAGCAAACTACAAGATTCCAAAATTATATAGTGTAATCAAAACTCTCAAACCACACACATTGCATTTGCACATTTACACATCTTATGGAACCAAAATTCAATTGATGTCAATATTTTAACATACAATATACAATATACCTCCCTCTTCGTTTATAAACATTAAATAATGAAGGGTGAATTGGATCAAACTCTTAGAAATATGATTAGGATACCACCTTATGATCTACTAACTATAATTCTCAAATCCATTCAATCCCTATTCCTTGCAACTCTATATTTTTAAATTGCATTTCTTTCTTTAAATTTTATTATTTAAAAAAACATAACTTCACTTTCACAATCTAAATGTGATGATTAAGGAACCAATAGCCTTTCTACTCTCTAATGACTCATGTAATCCTTCAAAAAATGTTCAATCCAAACCTTCATCCCTCAAACCCAATTCTAATCCTAATTCCTTGCATTTGTTTATCTAAACTTAATTATCTTTCTACACACAACTTCACTTTCACAATATGAATGTGAGTGATTAATGAACCAACAACCTTTTTACTCTTTAATGATTCATGCAATCCTTCACAAAACCCTAAATCGATACTTTCATCTCTCAATCCTAATTCCTTGCATTTCTTTCTTTAAACATAATTTCACTTTCACAATCTACAAAAGAAAAAATGCAAAGGAACTAGCAACCTTTATAGTCTTTCATGACTCATGCAATTTCTCACAAAACTTGAAATCCATACTTTCATCTCTTAATCTTAATTCCTTTCATTTCTTAAGCAATTGGATGTTCATCCAAGATATGCTTCTTCATAAAAGTAGTCTAATGTTGTTAGTTGTAAGAAATCATACATTTTCTCCTTTTGGTGGTACTATTAAGGAAACAAAATGGCAAACCACATAACGTAAAGTTTGAGGTAAAATAAGATTTAGCTTATTGCCATCATTCATCACAAAAAAATGTCAGGGGACAAACAACATGTGGTGAAAGACCCATGCTCTTTAATTGAAAATGAGTTGAGCGTTCAGTACCTCCCATGTAATTTTTGTTTCCTCATCCAAGTCACTCGATGTTGCAATGCCTTTAGATGTAGATGGTCCACTTAGTGTCGAAATCAAACCAACTAGTGGCCATAAATTCTCAACTAAGTTCCTTGATTCCAAGTGAGCAACATCACAATCAAAACCCTCATGCATATGTTCATTCAAATCAAATGTTTTAGTTTGATTTGCCATTTGCATTTTGATTTACAATGAAAAAAACTTCATAATTTGATTCTAAAATCTAACATTGATAAATTATAAAAGTTTTCCTTTAATAAACTTCAGAATTCAAAACTTGGAACTTGGAACCTTTAAACAATTCATGTGAGTCTATTTTTGTAACACGGCTTCAAAGTTATGCATCTAGTCCATACACTGAAAAAACGACATCAAACAAAACAAACACGAAAATAACAACAACAAACACAAAGGAAATACTTACTTATTGGTGTGTTGAGGAGTTCAATTGTTGCGAATTGAAAGGAAAATCTATCATCGCACACCCTTGACAATGCTTGAATATTCATTTTTAACATTCACTATAACATTCAAAGATCTCGCAACTAACAATTACATGCAACTATTGTAACCAATTGCGAGAATTCATCCCAATCCTAATAACAAATAGAAAACAATTGTTGTTGAATGCAATGCAAAGCTACGAGTGATTGATGAGAGATAGAGTTGTGATTTAGGCTTTTAGATTGAGGGGAAAAAGTGAAACCTTAGATGGATGAGACATGTAGATGAAAAAATAAACCAACCTAGGTGAAGGTGATAGGTCTCCATCAGGGTATCAATAGATGAGAGATAGACTTTGATTTAGGGTTTTAGGTTTAGGGGAAAAAGTGAAACCTTAAATGGATGAGACATGTGGATGAAAAAATAAACCAACCTAGGTGAAGGTGATAGGTCTCCATCAGGGTATCAATAAGGCATTGATTTGTTTGTTAAACTAACACTCTACCAAGAGTATTCACAGGGTATATAAAATCCCAATAATGGGTCGGGTAGGGTCTTGCCGGGGTAATGCTTGAGAATGGAACAGGCAGGTAGGTTATATGATATCCAGACTGGACCCTGGTTGATACCCGGATCGTTTTTCAGTAACCGGCCAACGCTGGTCTGTAGGTTAGGGTTTTTTCAGGGCCTAATTGACCGGAGGGCTCCCAGGGTGTGAAGATTAGGGTTTTTGGCGGTCCGGCAATTGGGGATTTTAAGGGACTCTGGAGATTAGAGGTTTTTTCTGTTGCAGATGATTGATTGCAAGCTCCAAGGGGTTTTAGTGGAAGAGAAGAGAGACAGAGAGGAGCTTCGGGGAGGGATTCCGGTGGAAGAAAAGAGAGGCAAAGAAGAGCTTCGGCTTCAAATTTGTTATTTTTTGCGAAGGATTTTGGGTGTCGTATTGCACACAGGTGAGAAAGTCAGTCGTACGAAGAAGATGGGATTTGCGGGTAGTAGGGTGATGGAGGTTGTGATAAAGCAGTCAGGAGGGCTGGTTTGGAAGAACTGGCCTATGAATCACACTCGCCGCGCTAATGCAAAGAAACGCCATGTGCGTCTGAGACAGGTACTGTTTTTTTAAAAAAAAATTGCTTGGATGCTGCATTTCTTCCTTGACCTATTTTGAAATGCAATGCAAGCTTGATTCTTGAATGGTAAAAGAATCGATGGCGAACAATTTGTGAAGGGTCAAGAGAAACAAACAAAACATCGAGGATCCTGTAGGTCTTAGTCACCAAACCCTAATCTGAAGTTCTTCCTCGGCTGCCCTTTCCTTGTGGTTTTCATTTCCTTCTGTTACTGGATTGCGAGCTGTCTGGACATGGGCTATCTCTATAAATCTGCAGGAGATTGTGCAGGGGATTTTCCTTTGGGTTTCATTGTGCTAGGCTGAGGTTCAGTACTGTGAGTTTGCTTGCTCTCTCCCCTTGTTAAAACCTACTTGGGGCTGAAAATAATTTCTGTTCTCAAGCTAAGAGTAAACCATGCTGAGTTTTTTTGCTGTTTTGTGTGACTGGGTCCTTTGTTATGGTGACCCATGTGCAGGTGGAATCAGTTTTGAAGGCATGTGCAGGGCCAGCACCTTCAAAGAAAACTCAAAATTGTAGCACTGAAAGTACTGATTCTCAACCATCAGCTTCACAGTAGAGAACTGCTTTCGTTGTTCCTTGTGGGATTCACATCAAAGAGAAAAAAAAAATGTTCAGTCAATCCCTATTGTTCCTTTCCTGCCTTGGAGGTGCAAGCATCATTTTGCAATAAGTTAGGTTTTTGTGTTCAGAACGTAATATAGTCTAAGAAGAAACCTGTTGGCAACTCCAAGAAGGCGAGGCTATTCCAGAAAGTTTATGAGCAATTGAAATCAGGTTATTGCTTGTGTGGTAATGGCTTGATAGGCAAAATAGATGTGAATTGAGGAGGTAGTCTCACAGCCTCTTTTGACAATTGGCACTTGGAGGAGTGAACTGAGCAGCTAGTAGTCATCCATTGACTGCCCTATTGCTGCTTTTTGGATTCATGCTGACAGCCCACTCTCTTGTAGGAGATAATCCTTTTTTCAGGAATGTAACATTACAATGTGATGTCTAAAATTTGAAGATCATTTGTGTTCATTATCATGAATCATTTTCCAGTTTCCCTAATCCAAGAATTGAAATCTGTATTGGCATTTGCTGAGTGGTATCCATTATCTGAGATTTCCAAATTTGTTGTGCTTGCCATGTTTGTTGTTTTCAGCAAAGTTTTGATCAAGTGCAGAGAATGGAGTTACAATGAATGGTTTGAGAAGAGTAAATGAATGTTAAGAATAGTTTTAGGGTTGGGCTCTCTTGGATATGTGGACCCATCCACTTCTCATCCATAGGTGCTTCAGCGCCCATGACTGGGAATGGACAATGGGAATGGACAATGAACCAACAACCATTGTCTGTTGTGTCAAGAACCTCAAGACACTTTCAACCAAGCATGTTACAAAATCATCATCAAATGAGTAACTCCGGTTCTTGTTTTTGTTGATGACCAAATTCCTGATTATGAAAGAATGTCCAACAAATTATTCCCATTGTTCCAAATGAAGAACACTAGGACAATAATAACTGGGGGTGTATGTATACCTGGAGTAGATAATGTAAGAGGTTTTTACATCAATGGTTTTGAGTTTCCACCCAGCATTTTGACCTGTAGTGGACAATCATCATTGATCTTGGCAACAATCAAATGCCCAATATGATGGTACACTACTTTCATCGCTGCACCTGGAGTTGCTTGAGTTTGGCAATCTGCATCCCAGGGTTCAATCCCTTAGGACAAGCCCTTGCACAGTTCATGATTGTATGGCAGCGGTAGAGCTTGAAAGGGTCATCTATTGACTCCAATCGCTCAGTTGTGTACTCATCTCTGCTATCTGCTATCCATCTGCGTTCAACAGGCCCACAGAGATGGTTTAAGAAACTTCACAACTGTCACACACAACATTAAACAAAATAGAGTTGATACTCTCCATCATACACCTGGTTCTACATGCGATGCTATTAACATTCATCTGGGGATCCTTGTGATGTAACACACTTCAGATCAAGTTCAACATAACACCATCGAAGGTGCATCTGCAACAAAATACAAAGTCTGCAATTCCCTGCACCTGGCAAACCTCGAAAAAACATGTCCCTTGCACCTATGAGGTGGTCAATCTCACCACTAGGCAGAAAACTGTGATATTTCTCTGTAGAATGGTGGAGATCTGGATCCTCAGAATGGGTGAATTTAATAAAGCTTGGTAAAAAAGAACCAATGCATATCTATGCAAGATAAAACCTAAAATCTCAAAGAATATCTGATGAAGCACTCCCTTCTGCAATAGACTCTGTTTCTCAGAGGTTAACACTACTTACATTGCATGCAACAGAAAAGGTGTTGAAAAGTGAAGATATGCTACCTGTGGGCCTGGAGTAGTGCAGCAGGGCCAAGGTACTTCTCTGGATTCCACCAATAACTTGGACAAGAAGTAGTGCAGCAAGCACACAAAATACACTCGTACATGCCATCAAGCTTCTTACGGTCCTTCTTGGTCTGCAAATGCTCCTTCCCACCAGGACTGGGATTCTTGGTCTTCAACCAAGGCTCGATACTCTTGTACTGGCTATAAAACTGTGTCATATCCACCACCAGATCTTTGATGACATACATGTGAGGCAAAGGTGTGATCTTTGTCTCTGACTTGGGATCTGTGTCGATTTTGGTCAAGCAGGCCAAGCCATTGCTACCTTCAATATTCATAGCACATGAGCCACATATGCCTTCCCGGCAGGAGCGACGAAAAGAAAGGCTGGAGTCAATCTCATTTTTTATTTTGATTAGCGCATCCAAAACCATTGGCCCACACTCAGCAGTGTTGACTGTGTAGGTCTTCAACTGTGGCTTCTCGGTCCTGTCAGGGTCCCATCGGTAGATTGCAAAATTCTTCAGGTTTGGTCCTTTAGAACTTGTGATTCCAGGTGCTGGATCAGCTGTGGCAGTTGTCGCAGGAGCAGATATTGCTGCAGTTGTGCATACTGACCGGACCAGAAGAAGACCAAAAGGGCTCTTCACCAACCTACTTGAAGTCAACGCTGTCTTTGTGATGGCTGCCATAGCTGCTAGATGCTTCAAAGCACAACAGCTTGTCGTCCTTCTTCAAGGATATATTTACTGATCCCTCCAACACTACACCTGGCAGACACAGTATTCAGAATTAACATCTATTGCAGAGGACACATTTAACATCAAAATTGTACTTCAAGTAGCTTTGGCCATAAAGAATAAACTGGCAGATGGCACACAGCACCAGAACAAATTACCAAAGTTGTAAGATGCTTTCACAAGGTAGAGCACAAAACCAAGCCAATAGCAGCTCACCTCTATACTATGCTAAATTTCCCTTTCCGTAGAAGCCTAAAGAACTATCCAGCACTCTGAGACACTCTGGCACACTACAACTAGTTTGGATAGCAGAATTCCATCAGTGTATGTAATTGAAAGAGACCCACAAGGATGAAAAATGATTGCCCATGGAAGGATGATAAGCTTGTACAACTTTGAGAGTATCCCACTATCATGACAACAACTGACATACTGACTTCCTACATTCACAACAGAACTCTGTCAGCATTTGCTATTATTTACCTTGTCAACATGTGAGTGATGCCAGTGATTCAAAAGACCTGAGATAAACATGTCCTCCTTACATCAGGATATGAATCATGTTTGCATACAACTCATGATCAGAAACACTGTAGATTCATGGAACTTGAGAAAGTGCATGCAATGCCTTTTCTCATTCTGACAGAAGATTATCGGGCAGTTCTGTTAAGGAGATGATCCAGTCCAGGTATCAAGTTAAGCTGGAGCCCAGTAAGACCTCTACCACATGAATTGAAAACTGTCTTATTCACCACAGATATTTGGTTACCTAGGCTTATAGATCAACCCTGTTCGTCCCAACTATACTGTCCTACTATAGAAAGCACAGATCAAATAAGGTTGTCAAAAATACCAAATGTGATTCTAGAACCCACCCATGATGCTTCACCACGACATCATCACACTACAGAAGGACATCAATCACAACCGGGACACTAGTCATCATTAGAGATCTCAATTTCATGGTGAGACCTTCCTCTTGCATACAAGCAACCGGTGTCACATCAAACCAAAACAAAGCTCTGTAAAGTGAATTTCCTTCACAAGGGTAAAATGAAAGCATATACCAATGCAGGAGGCCCAAAGGGGTGCTGGAAAGCATGACCTGAAACCCTAGAAAAGTCAAAAAAGAAGTGGAAAAACACTCTGAAACAAAGTCTGTCTTCACCAAATTGAGTTCTGTGATGCTGGGCTGGTTAACATGGGAGAAAGTGCTACCATTTGTGTAAACAGAAAAACCAGATACTAGACAATACAAATCTCTAAGAGAGAAAAATCCCTAAGAGTTTTCTTTCTATGTGTGATCTGAGAAAGATTCCTCATCATAGCACTACACTCAAATCATTCAAAATCTCAACAGCAGTCACATCAGTCTGGTTCCAAAAGTCATCATAAAACACAGGCAGCACATCTGCTGCAGAAGAGGCAGTTGCGGGGAAAATGATGAATCCAGCATGAGATTAGGCAGAGGTCTTCTTGTACACACTCTGTTGTCTGTGTGCACAATCTCTCCTCCAACAAACCAGCTAATAAAGGATCTACAGAGTGCCCGACACAACCACAACCAGTTCTACTGTTGGTTTTTCAACAAAAGAAAAAGCACCAGTAGAACGATCTGGTGGAAAAAAAAACTTGAAAGATAACGTCATCATGATGCTGTTCACAAGAACAACCGATTGTTATCCCAAGTCATAAGCTCCATTGAGATGACCTTTATGCGACTAGATACATAGATAATGTTCTCATTTTCTCACATCACATTTTGTGAAAAATCTCGCTTTCGATGATATAGATCTTCCTGAAAACGGTCTAACCACTGACGAATCTCCACGTAGAGAAAGCAAATCTGAAGCCACGATGATCGGGAGAACGCGAAAAAACACATGCATATACTGGAAGAAGCTACAACACAAGGAGCTTAAGAAGAAGGCGTGCAAATTTGAGAACAAAAGGGGCAAAGAAAACAGTGAAGGAATCCACAACAACTGAAGGTTTTCTCTTTTTTAAAAGGAAAAGCAAGGGGAATTAAAAAAAAAAAGACAATTACGAAATGAAAGTGGATTTGGTGAGAAGAAGAAGAACGACAAGACTGTACCTGTGTGAAATGCTGGCGAAGGGGGAAAAACGCACCGCATCCAGAGAGCTTCCGCAACTGCATCACCGCAACCAAAACTGCGCACAAAAATTGCACACAAAAACGAAGCGAAAGAAGAAGCGTCGTGATGGGCGCTGCAGGGAAGGACGAAAGTATAAAGCAAGCAAATGAATGAATAGATTTCATCCATCGATCCGATTCAAATCAGTTCTGTTCTGTACTGCTCTGCTCTGTTCGTTCATTTGGTGGGAGATCACAATAAGTAATTGTTCTTACTAGGTAGGTCGGTAAGTAGGTAGGTGGGTAGGTACTCATGGTCCCTTTTCACATTACACAAAGGCAGCTGGGACGTCATAGATTTGCACCATTTACAAGATAGCAGTAATCGGCCAACACAGACCATTCCAAAAAATAATCATCTACAGACTCAGATCATTCTGGTTTTTAATCTGCCCAATGAACTGGAAGAAATTATGGAAGTGATCAAAAGATGGGTTTTTGCATAATAATGATTTATTGGGTGGGGTTTTCAGATCATTTTTTAAAAGAAAAAGCATTTTT